>Ga0194125_10005093_pt1 | contig 20163 bp, 16 predicted proteins | sample TA2KigC250mmetaG_FD_148626 | JGI IMG/M metagenome (GOLD analysis project Ga0194125, IMG submission 148626) | Freshwater microbial communities from Lake Tanganyika, Tanzania - TA2015034 Kigoma Deep Cast 250m | ecosystem: Environmental > Aquatic > Freshwater > Lake | place: Tanzania: Lake...
CTACAATCGGAATCAATGCAAGATTTTAAGAATAATCTGGGTGTATTTAATTGTTGCTTTTAATAAAGAAAAATTTATATTATCTTTAAATAATTAGCTGATAATTAGTGATTAATTTTTTTAAACATTAATTTATAAATTTATGAAACTGATAATCTCGACAATTGCTTCCGCAGTGGTTATGTATATTCTAAGTTTTCTCTTCTATTCAATTTTTATCACATCGGAAGTATTTAAAAGTTATGTTGTTTTATTTCGCTCGCATGATTCAATGATATATTGGGCGATTATTGTTGGGACTCTCCTGTCTGGATTTTTTCTGTCCTTAATTTATATGAATTATGCAAAGCGTGAATCTCCGTTTAAAGAGGGCATTGTTTACGGATTACTGATAGGGTTATTTTATAGCCTTCCATATGTTTTCTTTGTATGGGCGAGTTTTCCTATAAAATATCCTGCCGCAATTCTGGATGGCATTGGAATGGGAATTAGAATCTTTTTCGCATGTATCGTGATTGCCCTGATATTCGGTAAAAAGAAACCTGCATAATTTTTTTACATACGGTTGTTTTCCTGTCTTTATTGGTTCGGAGTGTTTTTATACTCCTTGAGGATAATTTTTTAGGTTTATTAATTGAAAATAGATATTTTTAGTTGATTTATTTTGTTGGAAATTTATTAATATTTCTGACTTTTTAAGTTTAAAATAATTTGATAAATTTAATAATTATTAAGATTTTTTTAATATTTTGTCGAAGGAAATTTAAATGCCTTTATTTGGTTTTTTCTCAAATGATATAGCAATAGATTTAGGGACTGCTAATACGTTGATTTATATGAAAGGAAGGGGAATTGTCTTGAATGAACCGTCAATAGTTACTTATGATGTAAATTCAAGAAAAATTAGCGCTATAGGTGAAGATGCAAAAAAAATGATGGGTAGAGTGCACAGGGAATTAATGACTGTCAGACCTATGCGCGATGGTGTAATAGCTGATTATGAAATGGCAGATGGTATGCTGAAAGAGTTCATTAAAAAAGTTACAAAAAATTTTATGCCTGCAAGGCGTATTGTTTTATGTGTACCAAGCGGCATAACCGATGTCGAGAAACGTGCGGTAAGGGATACCGCCGAACATGTGGGAGCAAGAGAAGTGTATCTGATCTCTGAACCAATGGCGGCAGCAATAGGCATCGGACTGGATGTCGCAGGACCCTATGGAAATATGATTGTTGACGTTGGAGGAGGAACTACGGAAATTGCTGTTATCGCATTATCGGGAATTACAAATGGAGTTTCTATCAGAATAGCCGGGGACGAACTGACTGATGCAATTGTAAGATTTTTCAGAGCAAATCAGAACATGCTGATAGGTGAAAGAACTTCAGAAGAAATTAAATGTCAGGTTGGTTCAGCAATGCCGCTGAAAGAAGAAGTGATTATCGAAGTAAGAGGCAGGGATTTGGTTGCGGGTGTGCCTAAAGTTACTGAAGTCAGCTCTATCGAAATCAGAGAAGCATTGAATCCGCCTGTTACTCAAATGGTCGAAGCAGTTAAAGTTGCATTGGAAAAAACAGCACCTGAACTGTCGTCGGATATATTAGACAGAGGTATCTTTCTTACAGGCGGAGGAGCATTATTAAAAGGATTGGATGAACGCGTGAAAATCGAAACCGGAGTGCCGGTGCATGTTGCGGATGACCCTTTAACGGCTGTTGCCAAAGGGACGGGAAAAGTGCTCGAAAATCTTGACGCTTACAGAAAAGTAATGCTGAAAAGATAATAAAGGGTGAAATAAAATTGAAAAAAATTGGAAACTTAATTTCGGAGTTTAAAGAATATCTTATTCTAATCTTTCTGGTAATAATTAGTTTGATTTTAATCTTTTCTAACGACAATACTCAAATAAGATTTTTCAGAGCAATAGCTATCTCTTCTTTTGGTACCGTGCAAAGCGGACTTTCTGCTATCCCTAACGTTTTTGATTTACAGACAGAAAATAAGATTTTAAGAGAAACAAATATCAGATTGGCTAATGAAGTTTCGGAATTAAAGGAATCAAGACTTCAGAATCAAAGACTGCTCAAACTTTTGAATTTTAAAGAAAAAAGCAACCTGGACGTCATAAGTGCCAAAATAGTACATAAAACATTAATCCAGACACGCAACACGTTGACTCTCGACGTCGGAGAATCTGATAATGTAAAAGTTGGTATGCCTGTTATTACAGATGCAGGTCTTGTAGGAAGAATTATATCTGCAAGTCTGAATTATTCGATTTGTCAGATAATTTATAACAAGGATTTAAAAGTATCCGTCAAGACAAGAAGAAGCCGGGTTGACGGTATTTTAAATTATGAGGGTCCGGGTGTAATATCCGTTAGTAATGTTCCTAAAAGTGCGGATGTGGTAGTAGGGGATTTATTCATTACTTCCGAATACAGTAATAATTTCCCTGCCGGTATTCCGGTTGGAATAGTGACAGAATCCGGAAATCTTGACAACCTTTTTAAGAAAGTTATTATCGAACCTGCTGTTAATTTCAGGGATGTTGAGGAAGTTTTTATTCTTAAAAAAATCCCAGATAAAGAACGTGAAACTATCGAAAAAATTTATTTATCGGGAAATTAAAATTATATTTTGATTTTTTATTACTTAAAATACATTCTGATTTTTTCTGTTTTGATTTTTTTAAATAAAACTTTTATCTGGATATTCTCAATTTCCGAATATAATATAACTCCTGATTTTGTAATTGTTGCTGTTGTTTATATCGGGATTGATAAAGGAAAAATTATTGGGATGGTGACTGGTTTTTTTGCGGGTATCATTATGGATTTGCTTGTAGGTTCATTTCTCGGTCTGTCAGCCCTGAGCTATTGTATAGCCGGTTTTCTCGCAGGATATTTCAGCAATATTGAAACGAAAAAATTTCTGTACAAACATTATTTTCTGATGGTTGTCTTTATCTGCTCGGTAGTGGCAAATTTCCTTTATTATATAATTTATTTTCAGGGCTTTTCTCTGATTTTTCTCGATATTATCATAAAATATGTTCTCCCTACTTCGGCATATACTACTCTGCTAAGTTCGATTTATGTGATTGTTACTTATAAAAAGAAAATTAATTTACCGGCTTAAATGGAACTAAGAAGCAAAAAAAATATACTGTATATAATCACTTTATTTATAGCACTTATTATTGTCGGCAGACTTATTCAGTTACAGGTATTCGGACAACAGGAATATGGTAAAGAATCTGAAAAAAATGCCGTTAAAAAAATTATTGTCACTCCGGCAAGAGGTTTGATGTACAACAGAAACGGAAAAGTTATTGTTGATAATAAACCGTCTTATACCCTTACAATAACTCCCTATTTGTTTGAACAAAATAACCTTGAGACTATTTCAGGGCTCGCAGAAGTAGAACCGGAATACATTATCGAACAAATTTCAAAAGCTACGGGAACTAACAGATTTAATCCCGTAAAAATTAAAAGAGATTTAAATTTTAAATCAATATCATACATCGAAGAGAACAGAGATAAATTACAGGGTATTGATTATGAAATAGAAGCAATAAGAGTCTATCCTGATAATTTTAAAGCTTCACATATATTCGGATATACAAGTGAAATAACGGAAAAACAACTTAGCGAGCAGTCCGGTAGCTATTATCGTCAGGGCGATATTATCGGTTCCACGGGATTAGAAAAACAATATGAAAATTTCCTCAGAGGTGAAAAGGGTGTCAGATTTATTACTGTAGATGTAAAAGGAAAAGAAGTTGGAAAAATGAATGACGGAAATGACGATGTTAAACCTTTGAACGGATATGATTTGTTTCTTTCAATTGACAGTGAGTTACAGGAATATGCCGAAAAATTATTAAGCAACAAAAAGGGAGCGATTATTGCTATTGACCCGCAGAATGGTGAAATATTATGTATGGTATCTAAACCGGATTTTGACCTGAGTGTTTTCGCCGGCTCTGTTAAACCCGAAGTGTTTAACAATCTCGTTAATGATAAAGATAAACCATTATTTAATAGAGCAACTCAAACAAAATATCCTCCGGGTTCTACCTGGAAAATGATGATGGCTATGGCAGGTTTGAGTTCCGGAAAAATTACGCCGACTTCTACAATTAATTGTCCGGGTTCATATACTCTTGGAAACAGAACATTCAAAGACCATGGAAGCTATGGTAATATAAATGTTGTGAAAGCAATTGAAGTATCTTCAAATGTATTTTTTTATAAGCTGTCTGTAATGATTGGACTGGAAAACTATCATTACTATGGTAAATTGTTCGGATTCGGAACCAAAACAGGAATTGATATACCGAATGAAACATCCGGACTTCTGCCTTCTGAAGAATATTATAAGAAAATATTCGGACCGCAGGGACATACTGCAGGAACACTCGTTAGCCTTGGTATAGGGCAGGGAGAACTGGGTGTTTCTCCTGTTCAGATGGTGTGCTACACAGCTGCTGTTTGTAATGACGGATTATATTCACAACCTCATTTTGTTAGGAAAATTAAAAACAACATTACCGGTGAAGAAGAATTTATAAAATTCAACCAGCGGCGTATAGAACTTCCGCAAAAATATTTTGATTTGGTAAAAAGGGGAATGTATTTGGTCGTAAACGGACCGGGAGGTACTGCAAGAGGAATTAAATCTGATGAATTTATATTGTCGGGGAAAACCGGTACAGCTCAAAATCCGAGCGGTAATAACCATTCATGGTTTGTCGGTTTTGCTCCTTATGATGAACCGAAAATAGCTATTTGTGTACTTGGCGAATTTATGGGATGGGGCTCTCAGTTCGCTGCACCTGTTGCTGCTGCTCTGATGATTAAATACCTGAGCGGACAGGAAGAATATAATGAGTCGGCTGGAAATAACATTGCTGATTAATTGAATTATTAAAATGTCGGAAAAATTTGTAAATAAGTTCGATATTATCCTGTTTATTTCAACTGCTTTGATTTTAATCATTGGCTTTGTTTCTATTTACAGCGCTACTCATAGCACTCCTAACGGGGCTGACTTCTATCTTAAACAAATATATTTTGGAATTTCAGGACTTGGAATAGTTATATTGATAAGTTATATCAATCCTAAACATATGTCTAAAATTTCTTATTTCTTGTATGGACTTTCTGTCGTTCTGTTAATTCTCGTTTTACTGTTCGGTAAGGTTATTAATGGGAATAAAAGCTGGTTCTATATAGGGGGTTTCGGAATCCAGCCGTCAGAGTTTGCAAAAATTACTACGGTTCTGGCTATTGCAACTTTTATCGGTGGCAGCGAAGAACAAAAAGATGTAAATAAATTAGCAGTGTTTATAAAATCTTGCATTTTTGTTGTTATTCCTGTTGTGCTGATTAAATTACAAAATGATACAGGTACAACATTGGTATTTCTATCTTTCTTGTTGCCGATGTTTTTTTGGGCTGGACTTTCTCCGTTTGCTTTGTTTGTAATTATTTCACCAATAATACTTTCTTTACTCTCTTTCGCGGGAAATATTTATTTTTATATCGGATTGCTGGTTATTCTTATTGCTCTGTTTACCTTTAAAAGGAATGTTTATATTTCAATATTTGCTTTTATTTTGAATTTTGTATCCGGTTTTTTCGTAAAGTACGCTTATGACAAACTCGAACCCTATCAGCAAAAAAGAATACTGGCTGTCTTTGACCCGGCTTCCGATCCTCTTGGGAGCGGATATAATGTTATTCAATCTAAAGTCGCTATCGGTTCGGGTGGAATCGCCGGAAAAGGGTTTCTTCAGGGTACTCAGACACAATTAAAATTTATCCCCGAACAATGGACGGATTTTATTTTCTGTATGATTGGAGAAGAATTTGGCTTCGTTGGTTCAGGGTTGCTGATAATTCTTTTTTTAATATTGATTTCTAAAATGGTTAGTAACGCCTATATATCGAAAAATAGATTTTTTAGCTTAACATGCATTGGCTTTGCAAGTATTTTCCTGTTTCATTTCACAATCAACGTCGGAATGACTGTCGGGATTATGCCTGTTATAGGAATTCCCTTACCGCTCGTGAGCTACGGAATTTCGTCTCTGCTGTCGTTCTTAATAATGATAGGAATTGCTATGGCAACTTATAGATATAAAACTGTTTATAATATGTAATTATTTAATTGGGTAATTTTAATAAAAAATATAATTTTATTTCAAAAAGAAATCAATCACACCTCATAATAGGTCTGGATCCTGATATGAACAGAATTCCTGCATTCTTTCGTAAAGACAGAGTTTTCAATTTTAACAAAACAATAATAGATTGTACAAAAGATGTAGCCGCAGGTTATAAATTAAATACTGCGTTCTATGAATGTATGGGTCCTGAAGGTTTCAAAATACTCCACCAGACAGTAAGATATATACCCGATAATTTATTGAAAATATGTGATGCAAAGAGAAGCGATATTGCAAACACAGGAAAAATGTATTCTAAAGCTTATTTTGATTATATGAAATTTGATGCAATTACAATTAATCCCTATTTGGGAAGAGATTCAATATTACCTTTTATCGATAGAGGTGATAAATATGTTTTCTTGTTAATAAAAACATCGAATACAGGTGCAGAAGATTTCCAGAATTTGAAAATTAAAGACAAACCTTTGTTTCGTATCGTAGCTGAAAAATCGATTACATGGACAAGAAAAGAAAATATCGGGTTTGTCGTTGGAGCCAATCATACTAAAGATATATCATTCTTTTCAAAAGTATATAAAAATATATATTTGCTTATACCGGGTATTGGTGCACAAGGAAACGATTTAGGCATTTTAATGAAATCAATATATAATGATAAATTTTTAATTAATTCCGGAAGAGCTATTATTTATCCGGACAACGAATATTTTACCTTAAATAAATACAAAGATATTGTTTATAATTTAGCAAACACATTGAGAGAAAATATAAATCATTTAAAGATTTTTGGAAGATAAAACGACTTAATGATATTTATTTATTAATAGTTGTAATTTTTAAAATTTAGTCTTTTTTAATTTAAGACTTGACAGTAAAAAATAAATTACTTATTTTTACTATGCGTTCTTTGGGCTTTTTATTAATTAAAGAAGGAGATATTAATGATTATTCCCAAAAGTCTCCGGAATTTATCACTATTATTGTTATTAATAGCAGCAATAATTTCCGGATGTACCGGCGGTTATGAATCGGTTACTAAACAGACTCCTCAGAATAAGTCGGATAGCAAGGATTTATACGCATCGAAAACAATGACAAATAAATTAACGCTTAACGATAGAAATCTGGAATGTCTGTCGAGTTCATTAGCCGGTTTCATTAATTCATCGGTTACTAAATCTGATGCCGTAACGGATGAAGTAATGTATAAAGTAATTGAGTATTTAAATACTCCATACCTTTGGGGCGGAACATCAAAAAGAGGAATTGACTGTTCAGGATTCGTTCAGGCAGTAATGTATCAATCGCTCGGGATAAAACTTCCGAGAACTTCTTATGAACAATCGAATGTGGGAACGGATGTATCCGTAAGCGAATTAAGTTTCGGAGATCTGTTGTTTTTCGATACTATGAACAAAGGAAGAGTATCCCATGTTGGTATTTATCTGAGTGACGGTTATTTTGTGCATTCGGGTTCAAGAACCGGAGTAATTGTAACTTCACTTAACAACGAACCTTATTCAAGAGTCTTCATAAAAGCAAAGAGGGTAATTGAATAAGATTCTGTAAAACCAGAAAAAATCCCGGTCTTTTTGTCGTGAAAGTCCGGGATTTTTTTTTGAATTAATTTACCTGAAGATTATAAAAAAATTTATATATGTCGGTTGATAAAAGGATTTTGATTTATAAATCTTCTGCAGGGTCAGGAAAAACACATAAACTTGCAGAAGAATATATTAAACTTTCATTCAGGAAACCTGACTATTTTAAACATGTTCTGGCAATTACGTTTACAAACAAGGCAACCGATGAAATGAAAAGCAGAATTCTCGAGTTTCTTATTGCTTTGAAAAAAAATATAAGAAAATCAGAGAATTTGGATTTATTTACTAATCTTGAAAATATTTATAAAAATACGGATGTATCATTGAGAGCAAAGGAAACTCTCGAAAACATTCTTCATAATTATTCATACTTTTCAGTAAGCACAATAGATAGTTTTTATCACAGGTTGTTGAGGTCTTTTGCGAAAGAATTAAATATTAGAATGGGTTATGAACTCGAAATGGATAGTACAAGGATTGTACATATTGTAACCGAAAATATGCTTGATGACATTGCAAAAGATAAGGAATTACTGAAAATAATAGAAAATTATATTCTGACTAATATTGACAATAATAAGGGGTGGAATATCGAAAAAGAATTAAAAAATTTTTTTCAGGAAATATTCAGAGAAAGATACTGGGAAAAAAAATACGCACTTATAGGAGATGATATATATCTGGAAAAATTGAAAATCTCGAAACATATAGAGGAAATTTTTCAATTAAAAAAATTAATTGAAAAAAACATTAATGAAATCCCTGAAAGAGCAGGGAAAATTATGGAAACTTTCGGTTTAACAATTGATGATGCAAACGGAAAAAGCAGGGGTGCGGTAAGTTTTCTTCTTTGTATTGATACAAATGAAAATTTAAAGTATCCTTCAGCCACACCTATTAAGAATTATTCGGAAAATAAATGGTTGAAGAATGATTCGAAAAATGTAATGCGAATAGATGAGTGTAAAATTCAACATATTAATTCAGAATTTAAAACATTATTTGAAAAATACATTTTACTATATAAGAAATATAAATCTGTTGTCCACATCAGTAAGAAAATATATATAACAGCAATGTTTGATGATATATTTAAGTATATCCAAAAATACAGAGATGAAAACAGGATTATGTTACAGGCGGATTTGAATAATATCCTAAGAGCTGTTGTATCTGACAACAGTGCACCGTTTATATATGAAAAGACGGGAGTCTTTTATAAAGATTATTTAATAGATGAATTTCAGGATACATCTCTGTTTCAATATACTAATATGAAACCTCTTTTGGAAAATAGTATAAGTGAGTCCAATCGGATTTTGCTTGTGGGTGACGTAAAACAATCAATTTACAGATGGAGAAACGGGGATATGAAAATAATGACCGATTATATTCATACGGATTTCGATGAGTACCGTGAGTTATTTTCGGTTAATAATCTAAATAAGAATTACAGGAGTAACAAAGAAATAATCGGATTTAATAATCTTTTCTTCGATGAAGTCAGAAGCAGATTGAATGTGAATAATAAATATAATGCACAGTACAATGAAGAATTAATGAAATTTACGGAAAAGATATATGATGATACTGTGAAACAGGAAATTGTGCATAATGATAAAAAAGGTTATGTACGAATTGAGTTTTTAAAAAATGATGAAGAACAAAATTCAGAGGAAAAAGTCTGTGAAAGAGTAAACGATGAATTAAAGAATATATTGGCGGAAGGAATACCTGCGGAAGATGTACTGATACTTATCAGGGACAATAAAAAAGGAAGGATGATGGCGGAGTATCTCGGAGAAAAAGGCATAGAAGTTGTATCACAGGATTCGATGTTTCTGGATAATTCGCCTGCTGTTAAAGTTCTTGTTAATTTATTGAAGTATGTCAGTGATAGAAAATGTGTTTTGCCGAAAGTCGAAGTCGTATTTCATTATCTGAATTATCTTGAAAAGAATAAATATAATTCGGATGATTACGAAATATTTATTAATACGGTTGAGAATTTTTCATTTTTTAAAAAATCAATGCCGGAGGATTTATTTAAAAAGGGGAGTGATAATGAATTGAGAGGGGATTTAAACAGCCTGCAATTATATGAACTGACCGAAAATTTAATAAGAATTTTTAATCTGGATAAAAATTACAATCCGTTTGTGATGAAATTTCTGGAAATTGTTTTTGACTATTCGAACAGATACGGTGGTGATATCAAAAGTTTTCTCGATTGGTGGGATGTCTACGGAAATGAACAGTCAATTACTACACCGGAAATGAAAGGAAAAGTTAAAATTATGACAATCCATAAATCAAAAGGATTGCAGAGCAGAATCGTAATTTTACCTTTCGCAAACTGGAGACTCGATGTTGACGGGAGATTGGATACAATGTGGGTGCCTGCAAAACGTTTGTTGAAAAATGAAGCACCTATGTATTTTGTATCCGCTGAAAATGGACTTATAGAAACCGTGTTTGAAAAGGAATTTTATGAGGAATCGATAAGAACGAGAATTGACAATCTAAATTTGTTGTATGTAGCTTTCACAAGAGCAAAGGAACGGTTGTATGTGTTTACTTCGGAAGTAAGAAATAACAAAGATATTGCAGGATGTTTGATAGAAGATACAATAAAAAACTCGGAAAATTTAAAAAATATTTTAACGTCGGCAGAAGATAAATGGGGAAATGAATTTTTTGAATACGGCAGCCGTAAGGTTACAGAAGAAAAGAAAGAAGAAGTGGAAAAAGAAATAAGCGAAATGTATAAATATTATGAAAAAGGTGATTGGAATAAAAAGATTATTATAAGACCGGTACATTCGAATCTTGGAATTGAGAAAGACGGGATCTTACGGAAAAAATTGAATTACGGAATCTTAATTCATAAATTACTGTCGGAAATTGTGAATAAAAAAGATATTGATAAAGCACTTGTGAAGTTGAAGATGAAAGGATTGATTCTGGAAGATGATGTTAAAGGATTAAAAGAGGTGGTAAAAAAAATTATCGGTGATAAAATATCGGGAAAATGGTTCGAAGAAGGTTATGAGGTGTTGAACGAAGCAGAAATAATAAAACAAAAGAATGAAGTATACAGACCGGATAGAATATTGATAAAAGATGATGAAGTCGTTGTAATTGATTATAAAACAGGAAAAGAATCGGAATCGCATATAAAGCAATTGAAAAATTACGGGGAATTATTAAAAGAAATGGGGTATTCGAAAGTCGAAGAGTATTTGTTATATATTTCCGAAACTCCATACGTGAAAAAGATATAAAAATCTTATGGAAACATTTTTAAATAAACTTGCTGCCGGTATTGTAAAAGAAAATGAAAAAATCTTGAAGGATATTATCATTATATTTCCGACAAGAAGAGCGTGCCTGTATTTCAGAAAGGAACTTTCTGGATTGCTGGAAAAAGCTGCGTGGCTTCCTCGGACAATGAGTATATCGGACTTTATTGAAAATTTGTCAGACTATATTTTATGTGATAGAATAAAGTTGATTTTTGAATTGTATAAAGTTTACCATAGTGTAGAAGAGAAAGAAACCTTCGATAGCTTTTATCCTTGGGGAGATATGCTTTTAAATGATTTTGATGCAGCCGATAAGAATCTTGTTGATACAAAAACCTTGTTTAAAGTTATTACCGATTATAAAGAGATCGAGGAAAAGTTCGAAACGGAATTAAGCGGGGAATATAAGAGATTCTGGGATTCGGCAAGGAATTATAAAACTAACCGGGAAGAAGATAATAATTTTATAAAGATATGGGAAATTATAGGAATTGTTTTCGAAAAATTTAAAGAAAATCTGAAGAATAATAATTATGCCTATGAAGGGATGATGTACAGGGATTTATATGAGCGTCTTGAAAAAGATGAATTGGAAATAAAATGGAAAAAAACAATTTTTGCCGGTTTCAATTATCTTTCTAAATCCGAAGAAGGAATAATCAGATATTTTCTGAAGAAACGGATTGGTGAAATTTACTTTGATGCGGATAAATATTATCTGGATGATAATAAACAGGAAGCAGGATATTTTATAAGAAGAAATATTAAAAGACTTGAATTGGAAAAATCAGATTGGACAGAAAATATTATTTCAGAAGATAAAAAGTATATAAATGTAATAAGTACCCCGCTTGCTGCAGGAATGGTAAAAGGATTCGGATATGAACTGTCGAAGTTTTTAAGAGAAGATAAAAGCAGAACGGAGCAAACTGCGGTGATTTTACCGGACGAAAGCCTCCTTCTGCCGGTGCTTTATTCTATACCCGATGAAGTCGATAAAATGAACGTTACAATGGGATTTCCGTTCAGATTTTCCTCCTTTTACAGTTTTTTCAGAATAATTATGGATTTGCAGAAAAATTCAAGTGAAAGAAACGGAAAAGTTGAATTCTATTATAAAGATATCGAAAGAGTATTACTCCATAGCTTCGTTAAGTACAAAGATACAGGAAAAGTCTTTGAATTATATCATAAGTTAAAAGATGGAAATATTATCTTTGCAGGAAAGGAAATTATTGCAAATGTACTGAAAGAAAAAAAAGAAAATGCCGGAATACCGGAAATATTAAATTTGATTTTGAAAAGAGTAAAAGATTATAACGAAATGTATCGGTATTTTACGGATATTGTGAAATATATATCGGAAGATTTGGAAAAAAGAAAAGATGAAGGCTTACCGGTTAAGTTTATTAACGAGTTTTTATATAATTTTTATTTCCAGATAAATAGACTGAAAGATGTAACGGAAGAATACAGCATAACTTTGGAAAATGAAACTTACTGGAGATTGGCGGACGAGATATTTAGAGGATTGCAAATTACTTTTACCGGGGAACCGCTTGAAGGACTCCAGATTATGGGATTACTGGAGAGCAGAATTCTTGATTTTGAGAATGTATTTGTACTCTCTGTGAATGAAGGAATTATGCCGAAAGGAATAGGTTACACTTCGTTTATTCCTTACACATTGAGAAAAATTTACGGTATGTTAATGCCTGAAGAGGAAGACTCAATAACGGCTTATTATTTTTATAGACTGATACAAAGAGCAAAAAATATATTTTTATTTTATGACAGCAATACTGATAATAATAGATACGGAGGTATAAGCAGATATATCTTACAGCTCGAAAATGAACTGCTCGATAAAAATCTTGAAATTAAATATGAGAAGAAAATATTAACATTACCCGTTGAATTAACAAAACCGAAAGAAATAATAGTTAAAAAAAGATTCGATGAAGGAACAAAGTTGATGTTTTCGGCAAGCTCGATAAGTACATATATTAATTGTCCGCTTCAATATTTCTTAAAGTATGTGGCAAAACTTGAAGAGGATGAGGATATCGAAGAAGTTATGGAACAAAAAGGACTGGGACTGGTTTTCCATAGTATGATGAACACGGCATACGAGGGATATAAAGGGAAGGAATTAAACTCTCAGGATATTGAAAAAATCGAAAATGAAATTATTGAAAATTTTGATGAAGAATTTATGGAGAGATTAAGAGAAGAATATAAAGAAGGTTCGGGATTTTTTGAACTGAAGGGAAGAAATCTGTTATATAAAAATGTAGTAAAAGAACTGATGAAAAGAGCGTTTAAATGTGATAAAGAACTTGCCCCGTTCGAAATAAAAGATACGGAAAAAAAAGTCAGAGCGGAAATTAACATCGGAGATAAAAAACAGAAAGAGATTATACTAAAAGGTATTATTGACAGGATACATATAAAGGACGGTAGGCATTTTATAATTGATTATAAAACCGGAAATGTAGACTTAAAAAAAATTGTAAGGAAAGAAAATGAAGAATATATCGAAAAAGTTTTTAACGACCCTGGTTACAGGTTAAATTTACAGCTGATGCTCTATGAATATATATATAGAAAAACAGAAAAAGCGGAAGATATTGTGAGCGGGATATTTCCTCTGAAAGATATCAGAAAGGGTATTAAATACATAGGCGGCATGGAAAATATGAATGAATCGGAAAAAGAGAGTATGATGAATTATTTCGGGGAGAGACTTGGAAAAAAAATTGAAGATATAACCGAAGAAAGTGGAGAGTTCAGGCAAACGGAGGACAAAGGACGTTGTGAAAATTGCAATTACAGAAGTATTTGTTACAGATAAGGAAATATTAAAAACTGATTTATTGATTTCGTAGTCAATTAATTGACTAAATTTTGAGGAATGTAGTAATTAAATTGATATTTTAAAATTATGACTGATATGTATTATTCGGAAAATTTAAAATATGTGAGTTTTCTTAAAAATATTAAAAATCTTGGGAGTGTGAGGGTAAAGATGATTTTGGAAACATTTAAAAATCTGGAAGATTTTAAATCGGTTACGAAGAATGAACTGGAAAAATTAGAGGGTGTTAGCGGAAAGATTTCCGATGAAATTATTAGAGCACTAAGAAATATAAATGACTTTGATAAATGGTACGGTGAGATGATGAGAAGAAATGAGAAATATGAAGTGTCTGCAGTTACGATTACAGATGAGAAGTTTCCTGCAAATTTAAAGAAAATATATGACCCGCCTTCTGTTTTATATTACAAAGGTGAGTTGAGAAAGGAAGATGAGTATTCACTGAGTTTCGTTGGTACAAGAACTCCGACGGAGTATGGTAGAAATGCTTGCAGAAAACTGGCAGAGGAAGTTTCTGGATATGGTATACCGATAGTGAGCGGGATGGCACGGGGAATAGATACTCTTGCTCACAGAACTGCACTTGAAAAGAGAAATTTGACTTATGCTGTACTTGGCTGCGGATTGGATGTAATTTATCCGCAGGAGAATAAAAGATTATTTGAAGTTATCAGCGAAAGGGGTGCGGTAATAAGTGAGTTTGAATGCGGAACGGGACCGGATAAAATGAACTTCCCGAGAAGAAATAGGGTAATCTCGGGAATCAGTCAGGGGACTGTGATAATAGAAACCGGTATAAAAGGCGGTTCAATGATTACAGCAGGCTTTGCACTTGACCAGAACAGAGAAGTTTTTGCCGTTCCGGGATATATTTTTTCGAGAAAATCGGAAGGAGCAAATGAATTAATAAAAAAAGGACAGGCGAAATTAGTTAGTAAATTCGATGATATTTTCGATGAACTGTATTATGTTTATAAAGATTTTGTGAAGAAAGAGGGAATCGCAATTGAATTAAAAGTTAATGAGGAATTGAGTATTTTTGAAAAGAAAATATATGATGTACTCGGAACTGAACCCGTACATATAGATTCTATATGTGAAATGACGGGATTTAGTGTTTCGGATTGTCTGGTAAATTTATTATCGCTTGAATTTAAAGGGATTATTAAACAGTTACCTGGCAAGAATTTTATAAAAATATGAGAAATGGTTTAATAAATATTTATTGTGAAGAAGATATTTTCAAATTGAAATTCGCATGTGATATGGAGAAATGCAAAGGTGCATGCTGTAAACTTAAAGGAGCTTTAGGAGCCCCTGTTAATTCTGAAGAAGTTGAGGAAATTGAAAAGATATTGGAAAATGTAAAAAAGTACTTGCCTGAAAATAATATGTCTTTGATAGAAGAGAAAGGATTTTATGAAGTAATTTACGGAAATTATCATTTGAAGAGTTTGAATGATGAGGATTGTGTTTTTTCGTATATGGATAATGGCATCTGTAAATGCTGTTTCCAAAAAGCATACGAAAATGATGAAATAAGTTTTATTAAACCGATATCATGCCACTTGTTTCCTATCAGAATGTCGGGTCCTGAAAAAAATGTGATGAAATATGAAATGATAGATGAATGTAAGGAAGCAATCAGTAAAGGAAAAAAAGAGAATATAAGATTGTTGGATTTTCTGGAAGAGCCGCTGCTGAGAAAGTTCGGTGAGGAACTCTGTAATAAATTCAGGAAAAGATGTAATTCTCAAATTGTTTAATGTTTTAAAATAAAAAAATGGTAATTCAGCAGGAAGCAAAATTAACATTTAAAAATATTTCAAAGATAATACAAAGACAGAATTTATTGACGGTTCCTGCACTTGCTATGGAAGAACTGATAAGGGCGGAACTGGAAGTAAATCCTTTTCTCGAAGAAGGAGAACTGCAGGAGGATATTAAAGGAACAGAAAACGGGTATGAAGATTTACAGGAATCGGTAGAAGAAAAGGAAAAAAGGGAAGAAGAATATGATATAGAAGATTTTACTGACGGAGACCTGATTGGATATAAGACTGAAGAAAGTGAATTTCAGAGCAAAGACGTAAACTACGAAAATATCTGGAAAGAAAGAATAACGATTTATGACAGCTTGAAAGCTCAGTTGCGATTGACAAATTTAAGCGATAAACAGATTTATATAGGAGAAGAAATTATTGGAAATCTCGATAACGAAGGTTATTTCAGAGAAAATATCGGAGATTTTACGTTGAATTTAAATAAATTAAAAAAACAGACTGAATTTGAAAATGAGACTATAACCGAAGATGAAGTGGAAGAGGTTTTAAAGGAAATACAGAATCTTGAACCTCCGGGTATAGCAGCAAGAAATTTGCAGGAGTGCCTCATTAACCAGTTAAAAGTGATAAATCTCGAAGAAAATTTCAAGACGTTATGCATACAGGCGGTTACCGAACATATTTACGAACTGAGATTAAAAAATTATGAGAATCTGGCAGCTGAACTGAATACAGATATTGAAACGGTAAACAGGATATTTGAACAAATATCGAAACTCGATCCGAAACCCGGTTTGAAAGTTGAAGCAATGGATAATCAGTCTGTCTGCCCGGATTTGATTGTCAGGAAGGAAGAAGGAATTTACAAAATTGACGTCAATGAAAGAAATGTTCCGAACTTGCGTTTGAATACGTATTATAAAAAATTAATCAACAGGAGGGATATTAAGAAAAAAGAAGATCGTGAGAAAATGAGAGAAAAATTGCAACGGGCTCAATGGTTTATTGATGCAATTAAATTGAGGAAAGAAACTTTGATAATAATTATGGAGTTAATTTTGAGGAAACAAATTGAATTTTTTGAAAATAACGGAAAGGGCTTGAAACCGCTTTATGAAAAAGAAATAGTAGCGGAAACAGGTCTCGATAAATCGACTGTAAGCAGAGCAGTAAAAGGTAAATATGTCCAGACACCTTTTGGAATTTATGAGCTGAGATATTTTTTCGGTTATAATTATAAGAACAAGGAAAATGAAGATATATCGGTTACGGAAATAAAAAATAAATTGAAAGAAATTATTCTTTCTGAAAATTCAACAGTTCCGTTTACTGATGCACAGCTTGTCAAAAAAATGGAAGATGCGGGCTATAAAATAGCAAGAAGAACGATCGCTAAATATAGAGAATCATTGAATATACCGGTCGCAAAACTAAGAAGAAAATTATAATCATTATAACATATTTATAAAAATGAAAAAAAAGAAAATAAAAGGAACAACTGTAATTGGATTAATAAGGAATGGGAAATCGGTTATCGGAAGCGACGGACAGGTGACAATGGGAACTTCGGTTATGAAACATACATCAAAAAAAGTAAGAAAAATATACAATAATCAGGTGTTGGTTGGATTTGCCGGTGCCACGTCGGATGCATTTACTTTATTTGAAAGATTTGAAGGAAAACTTGAACAATATAAAGGAAATCTGTCGCGTGCGGCAGTTGAACTTGCTAAAGAATGGAGAACCGATAAATATCTGAGAAGATTGGAAGCTTTACTCGCTGTGGTAGGGAAGGATAAAACATTAATAATTTCAGGTACGGGTGACGTAATCGAACCTGATGACGGAATTGCTGCAATCGGCTCGGGCGGACAGTATGCACTTTCGGCTGCCAGAGTTATGCTGAAATATACAAAACTCACCGCAAGAGAAATTGTTAAAGAGTCATTGGAACAAGCAGCGGATATATGTATTTATACAAATAATAAAATCACAATTTTAGAACTGGATTAATAACTGGATAAGTAATTTTTTATGCCAAAAAAAAACGATAAGAAAAAAACAAGAATAATTGGTCAGCTAACGCCGACTCAAATAGTTAAGGAACTTGATAAATATATTATAGGACAAAATAATGCAAAAAAATGTGTGGCAATTGCAATGAGAAATCGTTGGAGACGTCAGCAGGTAATCGATACTATGAAAGATGAAATAATGCCGAATAATATAATATTAATCGGACCGACAGGTGTGGGTAAAACCGAAATAGCAAGAAGAATATCGAGATTGTCAAATGCTCCGTTTGTAAAAGTAGAAGCATCAAAATTTACTGAGGTAGGATATGTGGGTAAAGACGTGGAATCTATGATAAGGGAACTTACCGATTTGGCGGTTAATATGGTTAAATTGGAGAAAAGTAAAGAAGTCCAGAGTAAAGCCGAAGAGAATGCTAATGAAAGGATACTGAATATCTTAATGCCGCCTGTTAGAAAAAAACAAACGGCTGAGGAAGGACAGAAAACTGAAAAAAATAATCAACAGGAAATCAGCGGGGAAAAACTTTCCGAAATAGATGAAAATTTATCAAATGAAAAAACAAGGGAAAGATTAAAGGATTTGTTGATTGAAGGGAAGTTAGATCACAGAGTTATAGAAATTGATACAACGTCAGATAACGTTCCTATGATGCAGATACTGGGTCCTGTTGGACTGGAAGAAATGGGCATGAATCTGCAGGACTTGTTTGGTAATTTAATGCCGAAAAAAACGAAGAAACGGAAACTGAATATTGCAGATGCAAAAAAAGTGCTTACTGCTGAAGAATCGCAAAAATTAATTGATATGGATTCAGTCCTGAAAGAAGCATTGGATAAGGTGCAGAATTCCGGAATAGTTTTTATTGATGAAATAGATAAAATATGCGGAGCAAACGGTAGAATAGCATCCGGTGCGGATGTCTCGAGAGAAGGAGTGCAGAGGGATTTACTCCCGATTGTTGAGGGCTCTACGGTTATTACAAGATATGGACCTGTCAAAACAGACCATATACTTTTTATTGCTTCGGGAGCTTTTCATACTACTAAACCAAGTGATTTAATACCGGAACTGCAAGGAAGATTTCCTATCCGCGTTGAACTGAACAGCCTTACGGAAGAAGATTTTTATAAAATACTGACTCAACCGGAAAATGCGTTGATTAAACAATATCAGGCTATTCTGGAAACGGAAGGAATCGAATTAATCTTTAAGGATGAAGCTATTAAAGAAATTGCAAAAATTGCCACGGAAGTAAATGAACAGGTCGAGAATATAGGTGCAAGACGACTGCATACCATAATTACAAATTTGTTGGAAGATATTCTATTCGAAGTTCCTGATGTCAATAAAAAGGAAAAAATTGAAATTGATAAAAAAGTAGTGAACGATAGATTAAGTTCTGTTGTTAGAAATAGAGACTTAAGCAGATATATTTTATAATCTAAAAAATATATTATGAAAAAGATATTGATAATCATATTGCTGCTGATAAGTATTTCTGAAACAGCACAATCTCAATATAAGGAAAGAACATCGGCATATAACTTTGCGGGAATAGGGTTCTCGTTAATGTTTTACACGCAGTCTGTAATGGCAGACAATTACCCTACAATCGATTTCAGAAATAATAACTATATGTCGAAGTTTGATATATATATAGGAAGAAGATTTTCTAATATATTTGAATTTGAATTTTATCCTTCCATAATATACAATAGGTCCAATTCAAGACCCGGTTTTAATTTTTATGATAAAAGCATGAAAACTTATTATTATTATGTACCCCAGAATTTATACCTGTTTATGCTGCCGCTCACTGCAAAACTGAAGATTTATCCTTTGGGAGGAAATACTTCGTCGCTGGCAAGCGGTATTTTTCTGGGATTGGGAGGAGGAGCTTGCTATATTTATGAATCTTATGATAACTTTATCTATTCCGATCCTCTGCAAACTTCAGCCCTGAGTTATAAAACATATACGGCTACAACATGGGCTTCAAATATGATATTTTCTGCGGGATTTCAGGCAGGAACAAAATTTTCTTACGGCGTGGAACTCGATTATCGCATTATCCCGTTACCGGTTAATGGTGATCAACCGCTTAGTTCCAGAATGGCACCGAATATGAATAGTGTTAATCTGACTATTAAGATATTGTTTAATTTCTGATGTTGATTGTGTAAGTCTTATTTTATCAGCATCATCCGTTTCACCGTAGTAAAAGAAGGTGTAATTAACTTGTATATATAAACACCCGAAGATAATTTGTAATAAGTTGCATCAAAATCAAGCTTGTAACTCCCTGCGTTCATTAAGTTGTTGTTAATTAATCTGGCAATTTCATTTCCAAGT
>Ga0194125_10005095_pt1 | contig 20153 bp, 21 predicted proteins | sample TA2KigC250mmetaG_FD_148626 | JGI IMG/M metagenome (GOLD analysis project Ga0194125, IMG submission 148626) | Freshwater microbial communities from Lake Tanganyika, Tanzania - TA2015034 Kigoma Deep Cast 250m | ecosystem: Environmental > Aquatic > Freshwater > Lake | place: Tanzania: Lake...
GGTGAACTCCAGTGTGCTTGTTCGGCTTCCTTGAACCACGCCTTGAGTGGTTGTTCAGCATCGCTGTGTTGCGTCCAGAACTGAACAAGCGTTTTTCGCGAAATGACTCTCAATGCCTCGTGGTTACAGTTTTAATCGAAACATACACTATTCCCATATCGGGAACAATAGGCGTTCATCTGAAATTCTGAATTCACCGGTCTCCCGGCGCACCCTTGTTATATCGATGCCTTTCACATAAGCAAAAGTGGCGAAGTCAGGGCAAATTCCACTCCATGCTGCTCCGTAAAACCGGAAGCTCCTGTGAACAAATTGGTCAGGCAGCCTTGTGAGATGAGAGTCTTTCTGCAGCGAAAATCGACGCAACGCCCGTAACCGCAAGTTGCAGCATCGGCAGCAACCCGATTCCTGCAACCGTCGGCATAGATGGCAGATAGTTCCATGCATGCAGCAGATGCGCCGCTGCATACTCAACGACAGCCGCAGTGATAATAGCCGCAAGGAAAAATACCGCGATATGGCTTACCGTGTTCCCCCAGAGCAGAGAGCGAAAAACAAGTGCGTGAAACAGGTAGAGCCCTGAAACTGCAACCGCGTCATAAAAGGCCATTTCAACCATCATGGGCACATATATGATCGCCTCCATCTGCGGATGATCCTGATAGAGCAGGCCGTGCAGGCACTCCCAGAAAAAATTAAGAAAGAATGCCACGATCCAGAGCGAAGCAAAAAAAACAGGCGTTTTTCTACCGGCGGTTTCCATATCTGTGCATTAAACCATTACAGAACAGCAACCGAAACAATAGGTGACAGCAACAAAGTTCCTTGGTAGGGCTCACTCCCCCACTGCACAAACCCTGATGGATGCCCTGGTTATCCGAAGCAGGACGAACGCAAACCCGGGCAGAAATGCGTTTCCTGACAGCGGTTACTTTAGCATTACCGATGAGCTTTCCGATATGCTGAAAACCGGCAGAGCCTGGGCCTGACGCAACCGGAATTATCCCTTTACCTCTTCAGGATCCCGGACAACGGCTATCCCGCTCTCTATTCCCGCACGAATATCCTGCCGTAACAGATCCATCTTCGCCTGACGAATGGAATCCTGCTCGGCCATATGACGCAAAGCTTCACGCATACACTCACGTGCAGACGTATAAAGTCCGGACTTGACTTTATCGCGCACCATTTTTTCAAGCGACGGTGTCAGAATAATATTCATTGCCATGGTTTATGCGAAAATATACTTTACATAACTATTATTATACAACAATTGATCTTGTAAAATTCACATAAACTGGATATCCTCTCTTTTGACATAAAGCGTATTCGGCGTCTTCTCCCTTGTGATCTTTTATGTATTAATCCGGCAATTAAATATGTTACACTGCTTCAGCAAGAGCAGCATACTTGATCGGGCTTGAATTGAAGTAACTCATCACCCGATCAGGCAACTTCTGCAACTTATGCATGAACGATAAGAGGTTCATCTTAAGCTCCACTTCCGTTCGGGGAATAGCGCGGCTGTTTACGTTCTTTTTAAGGTCGCGATTCAGATTCTCATCGGGGTTCAGATCAGGACTGTAAGAAGGGATATAGAACAGCTCAATTCGCCCGGTGTGCTCAGCAACCCATTCGGCTACCTTTTAACCGTGATGAACCTTAAGGTTGTCAACGATGAACAAGACCTTGCCCGGAATCGTTGCTATCACGCGTTCCAGAAAACGAATGAACATCTGTTGGTTCATCTTGCCGGGGTAAATCATGAATCGGACTTTTCCTCGGTTCGTTATGGCCGAGATCATGTTCGTCTTGATCTTCTTTTCTGATTGCCTGATTACCGGCGTTTTCCCGCTTGGAGAATAGCTTCGGCCAACATTGGACGTGTTCTGCACCCCGGTCTCATCTCCCCAGAGAATCGTTGCTCCCTCTTCTTCAGCCTTTTTCTGGATAGCGGGATAGTCATTGTTCAGCCAGTTTTCTACCGCCTGTGAACTTCTGTGTCATTATCAGGTAGCTTTTCTACCTGATTCTACTTTATATTGGCAGATAATCACTATATTACTACCATTATTCTTGCAAGCTATACTCGGCTTTATCGTTCGGAATATTTGGCAACAACCTCCTGAAAGGCTGCTGATGCTATCATTCTTGATCCTCAAGCCGGTAGCTGAGATGCATCCACAGCTTTTCCTTAAGGGAAATGCACTGTTGCAACCCTATGCTGAAAAGAAGATCATGACCGCCGACCCGTATAAGATGCAGAAATAAAACCTGATATAAAGTATAAGAGATTAATTATCATGCGGTTAACAGTTTTCATGCACTAGGTCAACTACGTCTTATATGGGTTATTCAAAAAAATCCGGTAGCCGACGCCCCACGGACACCCAATAGTGGAAGCGACAATGAAAAACAACTGGACACGAGTCATCACGATAGCCGCAGTGTTTTTTGTCGCGGCGTGTTCACAAACAACTTCTTCGGATTCGCCAGAGGGGGCAGGAAAAGTGGGGATATTTTCCTACTCCCCGAGGGAAATACCCACGGATGGGGAAAAACTTCTCTCCATCGCTCTCGCAATCCGTGGGAACAACACCCCCTCACTCTCCGAGGTACGGAGGATGGAGCGGGAGATGATAAATAAAATTCCCGAGGGGGAGCGCGGGGATTTTGAACTCGCGCTTACGGACATAAAAAAAATTCTCGCATTATGCGAGATTAATTACTTCGAAGGAAACTTCGAAGGAAGCATGATAGACAACCTCCGTTTTAGTTACGAAGGGTCCGTCCCTGAAAATGGGATGCCCTTAATACGGGCATCAAAAGAGAGGGAGGGAAAACTTTTTTATGCTGACATCATTCCTGGCATAAGAAAGGATGGGTGCTTTTTTACCGAATCTGACCGCGCCAGATTCGGTAGATATCTCGGATGGTAAACAAGAGTGACTTTTTATGGATCATTGAACGATACCAAATCACCACACATAAAGAAAACGGAGTCACCAATAACCCCAACAACTGGTCAGAAAGGTTAAAAATTGTCCGTATATCCTCGGCCTGCTTCTTAACATCATCAACGTGAACGTGAAAATAGTTGGTATTGTGGAATATAGAAGTAGTAGTCAGATTTCGTTTATAAGTCTTGAATCGGAGCGCTAAAGTGTTTTTATATATTCACTTATATAGTTAATTCTTCATTCAATCATAAACAGGAGGCTGTTATGGATACGGGAACGTTTTTCGGAAAGCTATTTGATTTTTCATTCAAAGAGTTTATTACTCTGCAGATTATCAAATATCTGTATATAATTGGAATAGTAGTCTCTGCAATATTTGCGCTTGGTATTGCTGGGGGAGGCTTTACTACAATCAAGTATGATTTTGGTAAAGGGATCTTCGCTATACTGATGTCACCGGTTGTTTTCATCCTAGCAACAATTTTTTCAAGGCTTGTTCTTGAGGCTATTGTTGCTACCTTCAGAATTGCCGAGAATACGACGAAACTGGTTGAGCTTGAGGAGAGGCATTGATGCAGTTATAGTGTTGTTTTTTGGGGTTGCTACATTTGCAAAAATCTCTATGGGTCATATTCCCCGCCTCTTGAGGCGTAAAGATATTATATAGTTGTCTTCAAAATACCCCGCTGCTTGCGGCGGGGTTCTTTATTATGAAATAAACACCTTAAAACAGAACAGAAAACGAAGCACAATGCAGTTACTAATTCGATATTGGTTTCTGTGGGTATCGGTATTTATCCTTGCGAAATCAAGTGATCACACATCTTTTGTTCTGAACACTGGCAATCTTGTAGATGAGGATATCATTAAGAATGGGGACATAGTATTTCAGCGTGGTTTTAATGGTTTGAGCCGTTTTGTTGTTTCTGTCGATGATGAGTCAGTGTATTCTCATGTTGGTATTGTTTTCAAGTCTTCAAGGGGAACTTTTGTAATACATATATTGCCTGATAATGATGGGGAAACTGATGCTGTTGTACGGATGGAACCGATCAGCGATTTCCTGTCAATAAACAATACTTCTTTATACGCTATCTACAGGTATCGTGATGAATTAAGCAATGTTTCGGAAAAAGCAGCTGCCGCTGCATTTGATTTTTTTCGTGATAGGTGTAGATATGACTACCAATTGGATTACAGGGAGCATGACAGACTGTACTGTACAGAACTGGTCTGGCTTGCCTATAAAATTGCCAATATTGATTTGATAGGCGGCGGGTTTAAGTCTGTTGATTTTCCTTTTTACAAAAATCGGTACATTCTTGTGTCCTGTTTGATAAAAAGCGAATATTTAGACTTGATAATAAAAAAATAAATCAAAAGGAGTTGTTGATGAAGAAAACGTCTTTTTTTTTAATGGCATTCTTTTGTGTCATCATGGCTATTGCTGGATGCGGCTTGTTTAATCAAGGGCCATCATCTGTGGTTAAAAATTTTAATTACAGTATTGAGGCTGGAAAAACAGAAGATGCAATCAGTCTGTTATCTACCGAGACTAAACAGATGTTTGGGGGGAAATTCTATGCATACATTCCTCAAAAGTCTGTAGAAATCAAGAAAAAAGGCGGAATTTCCTCCATAGAAACACAGGAGAATATTACAGGTGATACGGCCAGCGTTACTTATACCGTGACCTATGGTGATGGTTCTTCTGAAGAAGAAAAAGCCGATCTTATAAAAGAAGATGGTAAATGGAAGCTAACGGTCAAAATGAATAAGTAGTTATTTTATTATAAGTAAATATTATAAATTAATTTCATTGGAGACTCAAAAATGAAAAAAACAAAAATTATTGTGATTTTATGCATGTTCTCATTTTCTGGCTGTATGTCGTCAGGGAATACAGTTTAAAAAATGAAAATGAACAAACTATCACACAGAAAATTATTGAAGGGAAAACAACACAAAGTCAGATACAATCTATGTTTGGTTCACCAATATCGAAATCATTTACTGATGGCGGTTTAGAAATATGGGAGTATTCTTTTACAGAACAGAGACTTACAACAACTAGCTATATTCCTCTTGTAAGTGTTTTTAGTAGCGGCTCAAAAGGAAAAACAAAAGAGTTGCGTATTTTATTCGACAAAAATAGTATTGTAAAAAAATATACAATGGCAGATTCTGATGTTGAAACAAAAACCGGTATTCTTCGTTAAAGGGTTCATCGCCTGAAGCCTTGCTTCGTAAAATAATCGCTATTGATTAAATTCATACCCCGTAGCTTTTCTGCGGGGTAGCTGATAAAATCATACACATAATATTTAATTGACTGCAATGAATAAATTAAGCATACGGCTAGTTGTACTGCATCTATATATATTCATTATACATATAATCAGTATATCTGAATGCAATGCCATGAATAAAAAACACTTGGCATCAGTGAACATAATCGAATCAAGTGTTCTTAATGCAAGGATTGGTGATATAAAACTTACGAATGGTGAGTATAAAACTGGAGGTGCTTATTATTTATCATCAAAACATGACAATTATGCTCACGTCTGGATTGATAAGAATGTAAGCAATAAATATCAGATTGTTTACAGTGATCTCAATAATGATAACTTAACTGATGCAGTTGCTGTGATATGTTATCATCATGGCGGCAATGCCATACTAATAGATATCGGATATTTCCAAAATAAAAATGGTCATACTGAATTAAAAGACTCAATTGAATTAGGTAAAACAACTGTTAAACGCATATCTATAAATAACAATATAATAGAAATACAAACAATAGAGCACGACTTAAATGATCCGCAATGTTGCCCATCAATAAAAAAAACAAGGTTATTCAAAATTGAAAATGACAAAATTAAAGAACAAAAAAAAGTTACCCTATCGACTAAGGGCTTTGGGGAGATATTATTTGGCAATAATGTGAGTGTAATAGAAAATTGTATTGGCGAGGAAGCAATAAAACGTGATGATATACCATATCACGAAAAGTGCGCTTATATTGAATTCGGAAAATATCCTGGTATTAGTTTTATGATAGCGGATGGTATTATTGTTCTTTTGGACAGCGGTTATAATGATTTTAAAGGAGGTAAAATCTCACCCCTAATTATGAATACATCAAAGGGAGAGGTACAGGTTGGCATGACTGTTGTAAGCTTAAAAAAAATATATCCAAATATAGCAATAAGGTACGGATATAATGAGAGTGCTGGCTTGAAAATGAGAGAGTATTATATATAAAAAAAATGAAATCGTTTTTATAGAAGGTATTAATCAAACAAATAAATACACTGGAATAATAAACGAAATAAGGGCTGGAAAAATACCATATACAAGAGATGATGAAGGCTGTTCATAATATTAGAACGAAAAAATTGCACGTCAAGAATCACCCGTCTGATTCTTCCTTCCCTGCGCGATCATGCATTCCCTCCTGAAGAATCACATAGACGGTTGAACGTCCGATCTTCAACTGCCGGGCAATATCCGTAGCTCCGAGGCCTTGTTCACGCAGGGGGCAAACACCTTGTTCCGGTCGATCGATCGTTTTCACCCGGTCGATACCCGGGCATATCCGAAGATCCTCATAGGAAAAAATGTCTGATAAATCGATTCATGGAATGCCACTGTACAGAATACCGAAAAAACGATTTATTAGACGGCAAAAACCGGCCATTTTCAAGTGTCTATGAATTTATAATTTAGTGGACGACGTAATTCGGAAATTTTGAACGTGGCTGAATGTGACGGCTCTGCGGCGCACGGCAGAGCGTATACTCGAGCCGATGGTTCGTTCATGGTTTTATCAACACTTCCACGAACAGATCGCCTTCTTTTCTTCGGAGGTCGTTCTCAATGCCGCGTGGATTGGATATCCGCCCATCGGGGTCATAGACAAAACACACTAACGCTTCACAGTCTGGGTAAGCTTGGTATCTCGCGATGTCTTCAATCAGTTGCGAACCGAGCGCCTTGGCATCCAGACCTTGCCGTGTCTTCTTGATCTCAAACACGATGCGCTCCTGTTGAGTATTCTGGGGAAAGTGTACCACCCATTCTGCTGCAAAGTGTACCACTGATTCCGGAGGAAAGTGTACCACCAACCAAGGGCGGATTTGGTGTGTGTAATTTACATATTATTTCCCTTTTTCTGACGTCGCAAAGAAGGTCCTTTCAGTTCGATTCGGTGAGCATTGCTTAAGAGTCGGTCAAGGATACTATCGGCAATGGTTGGTTCTGCGATGACATCATGCCAGTCGGCAACGGGTAGCTGCGCCGTGAAGATAATTGCCTGTTTTTCATAGCGATCTTCGAGGATCTCCAGGAGTGCCAGCCGTGTCGTTGTGTCTAATGGCTGCAGGCCGAAATCATCGACAATCAGAAGCCGCGTTTTTTGCAGCTTGTTTAACCATTTGAGGTATGTCCCGTCGAGCTTGACCTGAGTGAGTTGTTCCATCAGACGGTTCATACCGAGGTAGAGCGTACTGTAACCAAGCGAACATGCTTGTCGGCCGAGTGCTGAAGCGAGATAGCTTTTACCGCATCCCGTTGCGCCGGTGATCAGGACATTTTCACCGCGTTCGATATAGCGACAGTCAGCGAGTCTGAGTAGCTGTTGCTGGCTCAGGTTCCGGTCAGCACTGCAATGGATCTGTTCGAGCATTGCAGGGTAACGGATCTTGCTTTGTTGCAGGTGTCGCCGCATGGTTTGCTCTTTGCGGTAGTTGTGTTCGGCATCAACAAGGTGACCGATCAGAAAATCAGGGGTCGGTTGTTCATGCACCGGTAAGATGAGCAAGGCTTCGTAGGCTTCAGCCATGCCGTGAAGCTTCATGGTGCGAAGCTGGTCGAGCGTCAGTTGTGTGTTCATTGGCAGGTTGTTATGGGTTAGTTGTAGGAGTGTTTGCCACGGATATTTTCATGAAACGGCAGCAGCGAAGCCGGTTCTTCTGCAAAAAGCGTCAGCTTATCCCGGTTGTTGTCCAGAATGGTTTTGATGATCTGGTAGGTAAGACGAGGGCCACGCAGAGCCAGTGAACACGCGGCTTCGAGCCGTACCTTGCCAACCCCTTTGGCCAGACGAAGCAGTCCGATACAGGCATCATAAGATTGTTCCGGGAATGCCTTGGCGGCAAGAAAACGGATGATAACCTCCTCCGTTTTCGGACCGATAGCGCGGCCTTTTTCGAGGAAGTCATCGGGTTCCCACCCTTTCTGGAGCAAGTAGTGCCGATGCGACTCCGGCATATGCTCCTTGATGGTGCTATACCCGTTACGGACAACCTCACGGCGGTGGATGGCGATGCGACGGAACTCACAGAAAATCTCGACGACATCATCATCATAGATCAGCTTGACGTCCCGTCCGATATACTCATGGGGAACACTGTACTGATGCCAGTCTTCACCGAGGATAACGTGGTAGTTTTTCTTGACCTTGGCAACCGCCTGATGCTTGTAGACAAAGCTCGTTGGCGGTAATGGGCTGAGATGATCCTGTTCAAGTTCCAGAAACCGTTCATTGCGGCTTTTGCCATACGCCGTCATGAGCCGCTGATTGGCCTTATCCAGGAGTTCCCGAACGCGCAGCTTCAGCGCCTTGAGCGAGTGATGGCATTCATTGCGCATCGGGGCGTAGATCTGCTGGTAGGCGATATGCACACTGTTCTCAACCGATGCCTTATCCCTTGGTTTTGCCACCCGTGTCGCCTGCATATTGGTCTGGTAGTGCAGGGCCCATTGTTCGATCAGTTCGGTGAATACCGGCTCGTACCGTGAGGCTTTGCTGACCACCTGCGCCATGTTATCGCTCAGGATGTTCTTTGGCACACCGCCAAGGTATGCCAAAGCATTATTGAGCGCCGGAATAAGGTGTTCCTGTCGGCTTGACGCCAGCGGTTCGGCATAGAACAGGGCACTGCACGGCAGCGTACAGACCAGTACCGGGCATGATATCCAGATCTGCGTTATCGGATCAAAGTAGCGCAGCTGGTCACCGGCAAAGTCGATCTGCAACTTGTCGCCTGGCAGATGCACCTGCGGCATGGTTGGCTCATGCTTTTTCCGGTACTGGTCAAGATGCAGGCAGAACTGTGCATACCGGTACCCGTCGGGATTGAGCTGCAAATATTCTTCCCACAACAGCTGCTTGGTAACATGAGGGCGGCTGAGTTCCTTGACATACCGCTCTAATTGCCCTGAGAGGTACCCATACCGGTTGTCTGCCTCATGGTTGTTGCGTGGCGGATGGATGATTGCTGCCAGTTCATCATCCGGTAGTGAGAGCAGTTCGCTGTAGCTTTTTCCGCTGTGTTTGCAGCGCTCAATGTAGCTCTTGATGGTGTTCCTGTGTATACCTGTTGTCCGGTGAATATCCCGGACGGAACGGGCATCCTGCAAGAGCAGAAGAAGTCTTCGAATTTGTAACATATCCAATGGTTGGTTTGCCATAAGTACCTCCGGTTTTTAAGACCAAAGGTACAGTTACCTGTGTTACAAATCCGCATGTCGGTGGGTGGTACATTATGCTCCGGAATGCCCTGTACACTATGCTCCAGTAGAGGTGGTACATTTTGCTCCAGAACAAGTGGTACATTATGCTCCAGTATACTCACTCCTGTTTCAGCAAGAAATCCATTCGGGATGCTTTGCCCCCGTAACTTGGAGTCCACTCTTCAGCTCGGACATCCGCGAAATGGAGGTGCAGAAGCGAATGGAAGAGATCTTGGACATCGTATTCGTCCTGTACATCCAGCGTCAATCTGTTGTCATGGCGAGAACGGAGTTGCCTTGCAACGAGGTGAAACCGCTCGCACAGGTTTGCGATGATGGGTACGGGATTGTAGTCTGGTTTGTCTCCGCCACCTACATCCCCTGTCTCCAAGTCCTCCTTTACCGAATTCAGTATCCCTAATCCCGCCTGGACGGTACCGGGATAACCATGCTTGATCTTGTCCCTGAAACTCGTCACGTAGGTGCTTGCGGAAGGGAGATTGGATTCGAGGAAGTGCAAGCACTGGGTTTGCCATGCACTGAAAGCGCCGGAATCAACAGTTGCGATGCCAATTACACCGTGAGGGTTAGGGCGATGTGTCTTGAGTACCTCTTGCCCCTTCTGTATCAGCTTCTCGACTTTCTCTGCTTGGGTCATCGAATGCTCACTTCTGGAATGTTGAACGCCCGCCGTAACCGGCGCGAACGAAAAATGCGTCCGTGTTTACGGCATTGTTAGGCATTTAATCTTCCTGATCGTCAGGGTATGGCATGGGTTCAACAGCTACCCAGCCCTCGCGCTCTGGTGCATTGTGCCCAGTACATTTATCGGAGCCTTCCGTTGTAATAACCTTTGCACCTCGGTGTATGAAAGCCCTGACTACTGACTTGCGTGGGTGATCCCCATCTTCTTTTGATGCACTGACTATCGCAGTAAAGGATCCTTCACTCGGCTGTTGGCCGAGCCGCTCCCCGAGCCATCTATCGAGGACCTCAGTTGAAACATTGTGCCTAGAACCATGATGCGGGACTTGGATACGATCTATCCCGGGAAGAACCAAACCGACATAAGGGGCATAATCCGCAGCCTCATTCATTGCGGCTCTACCCGCATCACCTGTTAGCAATACCCGTTTTCCGCATAGATTGGCATATTGAATTACGCTCATATTGTTTTCTGGGCTGGTGTCTTCTTCAGTAAAAACCTCTTCCCCCCATGCTGACCTGATGAAATTTATTGCTTTTCGAACAGCCACGCCCATTGCTTCCATCAAAGATGCTTGCTCTTCCTTTGTTGCCTCTGGTGTTTTTTCTGACTCAACCACCAAGTCTAGGTAGCGGATTTTAGAAGGTGCCAGAACGTGAATTTCGCCAATAATTTGTCCTTGGAAGGGCTCTTTAATTACCGTACCAGACTCAATAGCAAGCTCCTCTAGCGCGGCAATGTTTGGATAAATTTCTCGTAACCGTTTAGCAAGATTCACCACTGAGGTAAATCTACTGAACCGGTCAATCAATTCATCGGCGTAAAGCCATGGCCTAAGCATCCACAATTCACCAATTTCATACTCTTCAAATAACTTTCTTAGCCCGCCTGCGTGATCGCCATCGGGATGCGTAACAAGCACTGAATCGATATAACTCGGATTACCATAATATTTATTTATATGATTGACGAGTTTGTCTCCTGTTGCTTGAAACCCCCCGTCAGTTATGTGAATTCGTTGATTTCCATTAATTGAGTATCTTAATGACACTGCGTCGCCGCTTTTTTTGGAGTCAACATCCAAGAAATCTATTTCAAAAAAATCAGCCATAACTCAGTCCTTTGATAGGTTATTTTGAACACGTTTAGTGATGTAAGCAGTTTGCTTCCGATAGGAGAGCAAAAACAGAATGAAAAGACCTGTGACTAGGATGCCCATCTCTAGTTCTTTAAGGAATGGCAGTTTTGATGCAATCAATTCATAACCTTTCAAAAGCAGAAGGCATAGAAAGAGAGAGACGAATGTTCTGTACATGTTATTCGCCTCGGACAATGTTGGGATTAATTCATCATTCTTCGATGCAGAAACGTAATCTCGATATGAAGAGAATTTAACAAATCCTGCTTTCTTCAGAACCGGCTCAACCAAAATCGACCCTATTCGACTAATTATCAATCCAAGAAAATAGTAAACAAAGGCACCAACAAGCAAATCGCCTTGTATTAAAGAATGCCCGGTTAGTGAAGTAGCTATTGCTGCGAATACCACTCCTGGAAGCAAGTAATTAAAGATGTTGTAAGAGCCGAGCCTATCTAGCAGTTCCTTCATAGTTATATTTCTCTACCGATCTCTTTGTTGCCCAACGTGGCCGCAGGGCGGGTGAACGTCGAGCGTGAACCACGTTTCACGCTCTTGTTAGGCCCCTTTCTGATCCTTCGCCCTAGCCAGAGCCGCTGCAATGGTTGCCTTTGTATCAAACGTAATACTCGCATTCATCATGAACTCCTGTCTGGGATTCTCCAATACCCAGAGCCCCGCCGCATAGCCGAACAAATGCCCAAACACATTAGCCGCGGCCACATGGTCTTGAAACTTTACGGGCACACGCACTCGTCTCTTAGCCGGACTCAGATGACAATTGCGTGGGGATGTGATACGCGCTCGCTTGCGCCTCCTATACTCTGAGAGCGAGTCGAAGTAGTAATCCTCCTCAATTACGAAGCGGTGCCATATCTCCGTCATTTCATCAGAGAAATCCTCATCCCACCCGATAGTAATGAAAAGGCCGTCCTCACTTAGGACCCTGTGTACCTGTGCGAGTTCAACAACTGCCTTCTCACGGTCCCAGACTTTGGAGGGGAAACCCCAACTGCTAACAGCAAGATCTATTGATTCATCGGCAAGCGGCATTGCCTCGATAGTTCCATGAACAGGTGTCACTTTGGGGGTGCCACGAGCAAAGCGGCGTTTCAGGAACCCAATCATATCCTCGCTTGCGTCAAGGGCACTGATTGCTTCGATGGTCTGGACCTTCTCGCGCAATTCGTGGGAGAAACGCCCCGTACCTGCCGCGATGTCAAGAACACGCCGAACCATCTTCCCGTTGATCAGACGGATGGCAAGGTCGAACGCGATGCTCTCGGGGTCCTCGGCTTTCGAGAACTGATCGTAGATATCAGGTGCCCAGTACCATTTGTTTGTCTCGTCGATAATCATCCCGTTTTCCAGCCAGTCTGCCTTTGCGGCAATACGGCAGATGTCACGGCGGGCAGAATCACGGATGTTGTAAAGCGCCTCGCTGATCATGGCGATGACATGAGGATCGCTTTCGCGAGTAAGAGCCTCTTCCAGTATAGAGAGAGAATTGTAGTCCCCTATCATCCCGAGGCCCCGAGCAGCTAGTGCACGGGTTCGGAAGTATTCTGCCTTCGCCAAGTGCTGCTCTAGTACGGCTCGTGAACTCGGATGCGCGATCTGGCCAAGGGCCTCAATGACGCGGTGTGCAACAGAACTCCCATGAGCAACGTCGCCATCATGCAGACTCATCAAAGCGTCAACGATCCGCTTTTCACGAAGTCGCATTCTCTCAAGGAGCCATATGACGTTGTGAAGGCGCCGTCCTTTGAGTGTGTCGAGTCCCTGTATGCAGGCCTTGACAATTGCCTTCAAGTTAGCGCGGTTGACGAGACGGAGAATGCCAATCGTTGCCGGCCTCTCTCCAAGGTGCGCAAGACAATGATCCAATTGCTTCCATTCGTCGCCCCGAAGCGTACGCTTCAAGATTTCGATTGCGTCGCCGTTGCCGAGTTGCTGTAGCGAGTGGGCCGCGCACCACCAAGCGTTGTGATCTTCACATCGGCCGCATTGCTCTTGGAGAAACGCCACGATTTCGGAAGCATCACTTCCCAGCAGGCCCAATGCCCAAGCAACTCCCTCACTCGCATAGAAGTTCTCTGGGAATCTGCGAAGTGTTTTGGCAACAAGCTGCGGATCAAATCGACGCAACAGGTAGCCAAGATTCCAGTCATACCACTGCCGAGGCATCGTCTGAATTGCGAGCATCAGGCTTTCGCAGGTCTCGGTGTCGGCAAACAGTCTGGTTGCTATCACGGTAACTTGAGCGTCATCCAATTCCCGGTCAGCCAATACGCGAAAGTTGCGCTCGCGCAGTTGCTCCCATATCCTCTCGGCAATCAACGAGGAGCCGGTTGTCAAGAGGTCAGCAAGTTTGGCGATTCCTTCTGCGAGTGTTGCATAAGCGTAGACAGGATGCTGCGCGAGCCATTGCGAGGAAGATACTTGCTTTTCGTCGATGTAGATAATGACCTTACGCTTGGCGACGGCGTAGCCGATTTCAAAGCAAGTCCCGAAGCCATAGGGGTTGGTCTTGCTGAGATATGAGAATAGTATGTCGGACTCGTCGATCCACTGGCGTTCAATTAGTGCCATTTCTTGTAATGTCTTATTCGACACCGTTCGCGGATCGAAGTACCGATGGTCTGGGTACTGCTTCATTATGTCCGTTTGCCAGGTGCCGTGGGTATCGCCCGATAGAAAAACCTTCATGTGTAGTCCTTGTGCTTCATTCATTCTGCTGGCCTAACGTGGCCGCGGATTTTTGAATTCCAACCCATATAACACGCAATCGAAAAACAACCAAGAATACCGTTAATTACATAATTATTAATCAGTTATACCTTATATCAGGTTATATTTCAGCGTCTTATACGGATCGGCATAATAACGTCGCTTTTGCCTGTATGATACTGGTTGCTGGTTACGCGACCTTTCTTTCAGCACAAACTTGCACCAGCTCTTTCGCCTGATGGATAAGATGCGGATTCCTCTCAGAAAGATCAGTTGTCGGCTTGAGGAGCATGGGTGACAGCATGAACGACCCCAATATTCCTAACGAAAAAGCTGGGGCTATCTATCAGAAACACTGATAGTAATATAGTGATTATCTGCTATTATGAAGCGAAATGATACAAACATACTGCCTGATAATGATGCGCAACTACACTGAAAGTGAAGTGTTACTGTGAACCGCCTGCCCGAAGATATTGGTAGAGCGTCTCGCGGCTGATGGCGAAATCTCGTGCGACCTGGGTTTTCGGCTGACCGGCGGCTACCCTGTTCTTCAGCTCGGCAATTTGTTCGCTGCTCAGCGCTTTTTTCCGGCCACGGTATGCCCCCCGTTTTTTGGCAGGTGCGATGCCTTCCCGCAGCCGCTCCTTGATCAGGGCCCGTTCGAATTCCGCGAATGCTCCCATAACCGAGAGCATCAGGTTCGCCATTGGTGAGTCTCAACGGTAAAGGTCGAGCCTTTCTTTGGGACCATGAAAAAGCTATTGCGCGTTCAAATTACAGCGTTGGTCAGTGCTCGAAATCCTCATCCCGAAAGCTTTCGGGACACCGTCCGCCTTGCACTTCGACCGCTCATAACGCTTTTTTGCAGGCACCTTCTTAAGACCGTAATGCGCAAGCCTGTTTTCGTAAGATTCTGCACCAGCTGACGCAGGTCGTCCAGATTGCGGGCAAGACGGTCCAAGCTGTGCACCACCACAGTGTCGCCTTCTCGCACGAATGAAAGCATTGCTTCGAGTTCCGGACGTTTGATGTCTTTTCCGGATGCCTTGTCGGCGAACACCTTGCTTACCGGAACATGTTCGAGCTGGCGCTCAGGATTCTGGTCGTAGGTGCTGACCCGGATATACCCGATTCGTTGACCGTTCACGATGACTTCGTTTGGTAGTTGTCAGGTTAAAGTCTATTACCTTACTCACCATGTGTCAATATAAGCAGAAAAGAACTCTATTTTGACATGAATCCAGCGATCATCCTGACATCAGGTCAGGGTATGCTTCAGATTGACATCTTTATCAGGTGCGGAAATTGAGCAGATGGTTTATCAAGTGCTCTTAATAAATGTCACTTCGAACGCCTTGCATGGACGGTATTGCTGCAGTCGATTGGCGAAGGTGAAGGCATCGTTCATCTCGTAGTGCTGAAAGATGTCGAGGCCGCGATCCATGGAGATTTTCCAGCCGTGGTCTGTCACGATGTGGCGGGCGTGGATCGTACCTGTGCCGTCGAATTCCCAGGTGAGGTTCACGCCCACTGCGCTGGCGGACTCCTTCATCTTCTCGAAGTTTTCCTTCTGCTGTTCGCCTTTGAACTCGTCTTCTGTCGTCACCAGATGCACGGCTACTTCCTCATCCGGGGTTTTCTGTTTGACCACGGTCTCCAGGAATTCCATGAAGTTGCGTATCTGGTAAAACAGACGGATGTAGGGATCGGTGACGGTGATGCTGGTAGCGCCCTTGAGATAAGGACCGAGCAGCGTATCGAAAGAGAGGCCTTTCTGGTTCTCCTGGAATGTGAAATGCCCTTCGGGCAAGTTTTCGGTTTCCAGTTTACAATTATCAGTATTTTTTTGCCGTGAACTGATTCCCGATGGCTGATCGCAGATAACGGTCAGCTGATCACTATCCACTGTTTTGTGGTAGTAGCCGGGATACTCCTCCTCTTCCAGCGTGGTCACTTCCCGCAACTCTCCGTCTTTTGTCTGGTAAAAGAACCGGACTTTCCCGTAGGTTTGATCGATCCGCATCAGCTGGTCTTTGACTCGCCGCCTGCCCTCGATAGAGAACCGGAGAAGCTCTTCGACCTCTTCAGGAGTTGCCTCATCGTGAGGGAAGAGAATTTTCATCAGACCAGAGAAGGTCTTGTTGATGCCGTCACGGTCGCGAGTCGAGATATCGCTGGAGAGTTTGAAAAGATGGTTATAACGATCTGAAAAATCCTGATTGCGCAAGGATCGGAGTATCTCCGCCAGGTAATCGACCACAAAACCGTAGCCTTCCGAGAACATCTCGCTGCGCAGATTTTCCATCTCCCAGCCCGGCACAAACCAGTGAAGCCGATCGAGAATCGCTTGGCCGTCGGCGTTCCGGTAGGCATCCGGCAAATCCATAAACAGGTTGTCGTGCTTAAGCATGTAAGGCACGTTGTGGGAGATATTACCGATATACACCACGGATGCCTCAGCCCCTTGCGGCCCGGTGCCCCGGTTAAAGGACTTATTGGCCATGTAGTTTTTCAGGGTGTCGATCAGCTTGATATCTGGCTTCTTTTTGCTCCCGGCAAACTCATCCATAGCCACCACATCCCAGTAACCCACGAGGCCGATCTTTCCGGTAGTGTTGTTGATGAACAATTTGGCCAGGGTGGCCTCACCTCCCGACACCAGCGTCGCATGGGGCGAAAACTCCGAATAGATATGCGACTTGCCCGTTCCCTTCGGCCCCAGCTCAATGAGGTTGTAGTTCCGCTCGCAGAAGGGAACGAGGCGGACCAGCTGGATCAACTTGCTTCGCCGCCCAAACACCTCGGGATTCAGACCGATGCTCTGCAGCAGTACATCTATCCACTCCTCGGTGGTGAACTGCTTCCTTGCTGCCAGATAGCCTTCGTAATCGAAGTGAGAAAGCTGTATCGGTTTCAGGGAGGATAAAATCCAGGGAACGGTGTTGATATCCGCATTGAACGAGTATTCAAGATCACAGATGCACCAGACACCACCAACAAGCAGTTTCGGGTGCTTTTTGATAGTGCCTGAGTCAACCAGCACTTTCTTGATACCAAGGTTTTCGAAGCTGGCCTCATAGGCATCTGTCTTTTCATTCAGGTCCACCGTAATCTTGTCGATGACCTTGTAGCGCCCCTTTTCCTTGATGTTCGAGCGAACTAACCCGGCTTCGTTCCGGTGAACATAATGTTTGGCAAGAATCTCCTTGACCGTCTCGATACCGGTCTGTATGGTTGGTTCATCGCTGGTGGCGCAGTACTGCCCCAGCAGGTATTCCAGCACATAAGATGGTACGATGGCATTGCCCTTCACCGTCTTGACGAGATCCTTGCGGACAACGAGTCCAGGGAAGTGTTTATTGATTTTCTGGTCTAGTGGAGTCATCAGTAATCAGTTGTCAGTTGTTTTTCTTTTGAGTTGATGACGCCAACCAGCATGGCGGATATTTCTCTGGTTTCGTTCAGCCACGTATTGCCTTGAGATTTATCGATATAACCAATGTCTATGCCGATATAAATCTGCATTCTCAGCTCACTGCATGACCCTTTTGCATACTGAAGAAACCGAATAAAGTCCTTTTTCGATTCTCTCACCGCACCCAAGGCAATATTGCTCGGAATGGATAACCCTGACCTTGTGATTTGATCCCTGAAACCACAATCCTTACAATCGGCAAACGACTTGTACAACTCCGCCGAAATCCTCGCGGACCGTTTCCAAATTTCCATATCCTCAAATTTCATCGCAAACCCCCATACTGATTACTGAAAACTGGCCACTTGCCACTGACCTCTCAGAAGTCGAAGTCGCTGGTAAATGAGCGACGCATCATGTACCGGAGCGACTTGTATTCCTTGTAATGTGAAGTCCCTGCGTGTTTTTCCGCCAGCCGAAGAATAACCTCCTGGCCGTTGACCTCGTCCGCCTTGCGGGTCAGCACGAAGCGCACCTGCAGCTCCCGCTCTCTTGGGTTTTCCGAACTCAAATCGAAGGTCAGCTCGTGACTGTCGGAGATCAGATCGCCTGCCTCGGTGAAGATGCCAGCCTGCAGCACCCGCGACTGGATCTTATCCGTCACAGGCTCAGCCTGATACATTGTCACTGCCAGTTGACCTGATGTTATAACAGAACTGGCTCCGCGCAGTATGTCCACGTCAACGACGCTGACATCGCTATGGCGCTTCTTGTTGATCTTGAGAACCGGGATCACCACCTCCTGCAACGACGCGCCGCCATGCACAAAGCGGCTACCTGAACCTTTCAGGCGAAGTCTGTTAATCGATTTGGGAATTTGTACCTCCACTTCACCAACAAGGCCAAGCTGCTCAGGTGTAAACTTGTGCAGGCTGGATGTCTCGACAAGTCCTTTGCCAAAAACGAAACGACGATCCCGGAACAGAACCTGTTCGCCTACGGCATCGGCCCCGGAAAAATCGCTCTCCTCGATAGCGCGGTTCTGGTATATGAAGCCATGGTCCGAGGTCACCAGCATATTCGTTGCATTAGCCGTTGAAAGCTTTCTGATAATCTTGATCAGTTCGCCCAAAGCATCTTCAACAGCCTCGAAAACCCTGTCTTCGCTATCTCGCTTATCGCCTACGGCGTCAATCCGGTTATGGTATATATACACCACATCATTGTTACTGAACAACGAACGATAACCACCATCGCCTTCACGCGGCATGGCCAGAAAGTCCTCGGCCGTCAATGCTGAAGAGGTTTTACCATGATCTCCTGCAGCGAGAATTTTGCGCCTGTTGACAAGACCTTGCGAACTTTGCCCATTAACCAGAACAGCGCCCGTTTCGTTGTCGGCAATCGCCATATCCTTGTTCGGAAGAAGAGCGGCCATGCCAAGCTGGGTGTAGCTGGGAAGCATCGAGAGCGCAGGTTCAATTTCCGCACTGTAACGATCCTCCTGACGAATCAGACTCAACAGTTCATCGCCAATCTCGTAGCGCATGGCATCGGATATGATGACACAGACTTTCTTGTCCTTTTGCAGGAAAGGTCGCACCCATTGGTCGAAAAACTCATTTTGCCTGTGCACCGGGAAGGCTTCCCACCTGGATGCCGCGTCTACGAAGGTCTGGAAACAGTCCCCAAGTTTCAACAGGAAGCTGTTAGAATAAAGATTTTCAATTTGATCAGTCAGAGTGCCCACCAATGATGCCTGTCCTGACATACGCACATGATAGGTGAACTTACGATAGAGCTGATCCAGCTTATACCAGGTTTCAACGTATCGCTGAACCCAGGTGGCCAATGACCATTGGTTCGTGACTTGTTCTGACCACTGACCACTGACTACTGACAACTTCTCCATGAACCGGGCCGCATAATCGATCGCCTCGTACATATGCAGGTATTCACGGTACCAGTGGCCTTGTCGCCGCTGGCGGACCCAGAGCGACACTTCGCCACTCGAAGCCGTGCGCAATGCCACCACCTGCACAAGATCGCTGATGATCTTCTGGTCAATCAGGCGGAAATAATCCAGCTCGATCAGTTGCCGAAAATCCCGCCTGGCCAGATCCTGTTCGATGCCGAGCACATCGGCGCATTCGCCCGAGAGGGACTCGAAACCATCTTCGAAGTGGCGGCTGTCCTTCCAGCGCTTCAGAAACACCAGGGCGTCGGAGGACAAGTGGCCAGTGGATATTGGGTAGTGGCCGGTAAAATTCTGGAAATAGCAATCTTTGAATAGCTTGACGACAAAGTCGCGGACGCTGGGTTCCGAAGAGTCGTAGCCGTAATGCCGCTTCATTTGCTCCCAAAACCACGTATCCAGTTTGCATCGCTGGATGAGCTTGAATTTTTCTCCGGGGTTTTCCACTGACCACTGGCCACTGGTCGCTGACAACTCGTCGAGCAGTTGCTCGACGACAGTATCCATGCGCGGCTCGCTGGCGGTACATACCGCCAGCATCTTCAGGCGAATCTGCCCGGCGGTATCATCGCTTACAAGAAGCTTCCTAAGAGCCTCCTTACGCTTGACCGCCGTAAAAAAATCCGCATGGGCTTGCACAACACTCGTAAACTCAAGACCAAGTTCCAGTTCGGACAGCCAGATGGCAACCTGATCGGTTCGGA
>Ga0194125_10005097_pt1 | contig 20151 bp, 18 predicted proteins | sample TA2KigC250mmetaG_FD_148626 | JGI IMG/M metagenome (GOLD analysis project Ga0194125, IMG submission 148626) | Freshwater microbial communities from Lake Tanganyika, Tanzania - TA2015034 Kigoma Deep Cast 250m | ecosystem: Environmental > Aquatic > Freshwater > Lake | place: Tanzania: Lake...
GGAAAGCCTGTGCTACTGAATCCGAGTTTCTGGTTTTTTCGCGAAGATTTTGCCTGTAACACCTTGATTTGATTAAAGTAATTAGGTCATTTTTTAGTTTGGTTGCGGCCTTTAGGCCGCGATGTGCTACCGGATATTTCTTTGAGCAACATGGGAAAATCGCAGCCTCAAAATGAATTTTGCAAGAGCCTCAGGTATGAATAAGTTTTTCCGGGCATTCTTTTCCGACAATTCCTTCCATCTTTCCAACATCACCCCAAGCGGCTAGCATTTGACATTTCGCCTTGCCCCTGGTAAAAATTGACAAAAATCAAGAACTTTTATCATGGGGCGCGCACGGCGCATTTCAGACGCCGCCTTTAATGTCAGCCTTGCAGCGGAGACAAATTGATGCTCGTAGTCATGGATAAAGACGCCACCCCGTCCCAGGTGGACGCGGTGGTGGCCAAAATCGAAACTTTGGGCTTCACGGCACAGCCCATGCCCGGGGGGGAGCGGGTGGCGGTGGCCATTTTGCGCAATCCCGGGCCGGTGGACCCGGCCCTGTTCCTGGACATGCCCGGGGTCCTCCAGGCCATTCCCGTGACCCGGCCCTATAAACTGGTGAGCCGGGAAGTGACCCGGGAAGACACGGTGATCCGCCTGGATCACGGGGTGGAGTTGGGCCGGGGCCGCTTTGTGGTCATGGCCGGGCCGTGCGCCGTGGAAAGCGAAGCCCAGGCCCTGACCATCGCCGTCCGGGTCAAGGCCGCGGGCGCCCGGGTCTTTCGGGGGGGGGCCTACAAACCCCGCACTTCGCCATACAGTTACCAGGGCCTGGGTAAGGCGGGCTTGAAGATCCTCCAGAAAGTGCGCCAGGAGACCGGCCTGCTCATTGTCACCGAAGCCATGGACAACGATTCCTTGAAGCTGGTGGCCGAATACGCCGACATCATCCAAATCGGGGCGCGGAACATGCAAAATTTCACCTTGCTGCGCCGGGCCGGGCAGACCGGGAAGCCGGTGCTGCTCAAGCGGGGGATGTACGCCACCCTGGAAGAGTGGTTAATGGCCGCGGAATACATCATGGCCGAGGGCAACAACCACGTGATCCTGTGCGAACGGGGGGTGCGGGCCATCGGCGAGCACGCCCGGAACCTCTTGGATCTGGCCACTGTTCCCGCGGTGCGCCGGGAAAGCCACCTGCCCATCATGGTGGACCCCAGCCACGCCGCGGGCCGCCGGGACCTGGTGGCCCCCCTGGCCCGGGCCGCGGTGGCCGCGGGTTGCGATGGGCTGCTCATCGAGGTCCATCATGAGCCGGAAAAGGCCATGTCCGACGGGGCCCAGTCCTTGTACCCGGACCAGTTCGCCCAGTTGATGCTGAACATCCAGACCCTGCGCCCCGGGGGCTGGACTTGAGGGAAATCCTCCTGGACCTGCCGGGGCGGCCTGACAGTTACCAGGTTTTGGTGGCTCCGGGCCTGCGCCGTCGCTTACCCGAGCTTCTGACCCCGTTTAACCCGCCCCGCCCTCTGTTTCTGGTTTCCGACCAACGGGTGTCCGGCCTTCACGGGGCCGGAGTGCAGGCGGAGCTTCAAGCCGCGGGTTATCCGTCCATCCTCCTGACCACGCCGGTGGGGGAACGGGCCAAGACCTGGGCCGTGGTGCAGCGCCTGGCCCGGGAACTCCTGGCCCGGGGCGCGCACCGGCGCTCCTTCCTCCTGGCCCTGGGCGGCGGGGTGGTGGGGGACGCCACCGGGTTTCTGGCCTCCATCTTCATGCGGGGCGTCCCCTTCGTGCAAGTCCCCACTACGCTGCTGGCCATGGTGGACGCGGCCATCGGCGGCAAGACGGCCATCAATCTCCCCCAAGGCAAGAACCTCCTGGGCACCTTCCACCAACCCCGGCTGGTGGCCGTGGACCCGGAATTCTTGCAGACTTTGCCCCAGGCTCACCGCCGCAACGGCCTGGCCGAGGTTCTCAAGGCCGGGTTTATTCGGGATCCGGAATTGCTTTATAGATTGGAGGTCTTAAGGGGCCGTCTCTTTCAAGACCTGCCCCGATTGACCGAAATTATTTACCGGTCTGTGGCCATCAAGGTCCAGGTGGTGGCGGCGGATGAACGGGAGGGGGGCCTAAGGCGCATCCTCAACTTCGGGCACACCCTGGGGCACGCCCTGGAGCAGGCCTCCCACTACCGCCTGCCCCACGGCCGGGCTGTGGCCTGGGGCATGGCGGCGGGACTGGACCTGTCCGTTCACCTGGCCGGACTGCCTTCGGAGGAGGCCCGCTGGGGCGGCCGCCTGCTTCGGGATTTCGGCCTGCTGCGCCCGCTGCCGGCCATGGATCCCCAAAGGGTGCTGGCCACCCTGGCCGTGGACAAGAAGCGCCAGGAGGAAGGCGTGGCCTTTGTGCTCCTCAGCCGCCTAGGGGAGCCGGTGATCCGAGAAGGGGTTTCCGTGTCCGAGCTGGCCCCCCTCGTCTTCCGCCTGCTTGGCGGGAAGCTAACCTGCCTGCCCTGAACCCCTGTGGGAAACCTTTTTCCCAAATAAATAGGTGCTTGTAATATAATGGGACTGGAAAGACAGGACCTAACCCAGGAGGTGTCCCATGACTGCCGGGAGAATATCTCCAAACCGGCAAGCGTCCCGGTCACGCCGCGTTGCCTTTCTCTTTCCGGCCCTGGTGCTGGCCGCGGTGTTCTTACCCCCCTCAGCTCTCGGCCTCAACTATCCCGCCGGTTTCAAGTTCCTGGAAGTGCCCGATCCGCTTTCGGGAGATAACCCCAGATATTCCCTGCTGGCCAGGAATATGCCCCAAGTGGGGGAGTCTTTTTTCGATCTGCGGTTCGCCACCGTCTTGACCCGGGTCACCCAGGCTCCGAAACTGCGGCATGAATATTCCCGGTTCGACCCCTTTAACCGGGGCCAAACCATGGTATTGCTATCGGACATTGCCGCAGGGGAGTGGAAAGTTTATCAAACAAAATCATTGCCTTATGACCAGCAAGGCAACCTGGTGAGGACGATTGGCAATCTTTCGGAGCCGCGCTGGGACCGTTTAAAGGTCAACTTACTCTGGGGCCTCCGGGATTTCAGCATTATCGCCCTGGATGCATCCACCGGCCAGGAGGTGTTGATCAAGGATTTTTCCAGGGATGCCACCCTGGCGCCTGTTCTTAAAGCCGAGCCCGACCTGTACCGGATAACCACCAAGGACGAAGGCGAGGCTTCCCAGGACCGCAGATACTGGGCCTTATGCCTTCAGGGTTCCAAAGATGACTACCGGCTGCGTTATATTTTCTGCTGGGACCGCACCCAGGATAAGGTGTTGGGATTGTACAAATTGCCGGCGGCCGAAGGGAGAGGATTGGATTGGGTGGGGATGTCGCCCCTGGGAAACTGGGTGATAATCGGCGGTGAACCCGCGGGCAGTTGGAGCGCCGGGGGATTGATCCTGGCCAATAAAGAACTCACCGCTTTTCACCCCCTGGCTTATGCCACGGCGCACTCGGACGTGGGGCTGGACAGCCTGGGTAGAGAAATCATAGTCATGCAAAACAGCCGCACCGATTATATCGATTTAATCCCTCTTGAACTAAATTCCAGGGTGGTTAAATCGGTCAGCGATTATGCCAACAATATGGTTAAGCCCCTGGTGCGGCTGTATTATGCTTCCGCCTCACCCATCGGTTTGAACAGCGGGGTGCACATTTCGTGCAATTATCCGGGCTACTGCTTAATCTCCACCAATACCGGGCCGGGACTGCCGGAACAAAACTGGCTGGACCGCACCATCACCCTGGTGAAGCTCGATAGAAACAAGCCTCGGGGGTTTTACCTGACAAAGGTTTATAACACCACCGGCTCCTATTGGGAGGAGACTCAAGCAACTATCACCGAAGACGGCTCCAAAGTGGTGTGGGCTTCCAATTGGGGACAAAACGTCGGCCAGGAAAACCTTTTTGTCATGCAGTTGGACCTGCCCCCCAACTGGGAGAAGCAGTTTTCTTCACCCCTGGCGTCCATTGCTTCCCTGTTATTTGGGGATTAATACCAAGGTGCATTCAAAGGGGGATTTTTGTAGGGGCGCAATTTATTGCGCCCGAAAGGCGGGCGTGATAAATCACGCCCGTTTAAAGCCTTTTGATTGCGACTCGGTATAACGCCGGCCCGGGCATGAGGAGGAGAAACGCCATCGCCAACCTTCGATGTCTGATGATAGGGGTTAACTCTGGGCTGGATTTCCCTGGTTGGCTCAGGTTATGCTGATACCAGGAAGACGGGCGAGGACGAACTCAGGAGCGGGAAAATCAACTCAATCTGTATGTCTCCCATCGGCGTGGTTAAACGGCAGGGCGAACGGGCCTTCCTGGAAATCAACCCGGGGTTGGCCCCGGCTCTGGGAGGCCTGGAAGGGTTTTCCCACCTCTGGGTGTTTTACTGGTTCCACGATCATGATAATCCCGCGGACCGGGCCACCCTCAAGGTCCACCCCCGGCGGGACCCGGCCAATCCCCTGACCGGGGTCTTCGCCACCCGGGCGCCGGTGCGGCCCAACCTCATCGGCCTCACCGCCTGCCGGGTCCTGAAGGTGGAGGGGAATCGGGTGGAAGTGGCCGACCTGGACGCCCGGGACGCCTCCCCCATCCTGGACCTCAAGCCCTATATCCCCAAAGGAGACGCCATCCCCCGGGCAACGACCCCGGAGTGGGTGCGGACTCTGCACCGGTCCGGCAAAGACCATCCAAAGCGCTGAAGCCAGCCTAGAATTATCGGCGGGCCGGTGGCCGATTAGGGAGATGATCCAATCTTCTCAACCTCTTCCGCTAATTTCCCAGTAGCAGCAGGTTGACCGAAGCCGGGATCTTTTGAGGCGTTGCCAGATACACCGAAGCGGGCGACCCAAACGTCTCCCACCAGACGATCTGGCCGTGGTTGTTGAGCTGGATGTCGTAGCGATAGCGCCGGTTCCCGTCCAACTGGACCTTGGCGCCGCTGCTGTGGTTGTAAAACCATAATTCGTCATAATAGGAATTGTAAGCGATTTGCCCCTGGTCGTTGAAGCCGGGTTCCCGGGTGAAATCGCAAATATCGATTTCCTGGTTGACCCCGCCGCTGTAAAGGTTTAACCGGGCTGTGTTCGAGACCCAGGCAACTTGCCCCTGATTGTTGAGCAGATAAATATAATTGTTTCCCATTGATTGGGTGATCGGCTGCGTCTGACCGCCCCGCCGCAGAATCAGTTCAATAAAACTGAGATCGGCGCTGGCCTGGCACCAGACGACGTCGCCCAGATCATTAATCCGGGCGCGGTACCTCTGTCGGGTGCCGCTGGTCAACTGGGTCGTGGCGACGCCGTCATAAAAGAAAACCTGATATATGGGAAAATCAGGATTACTGCCGTCATCCTGGAGCCAGACCACCTGGCCCTGGTTGTTAAGCCGAGGTGGACCGGGAATATATTTGCCGTTGCCCAGGTGGATCGGCGGGCCCCCCGTTGAGAGCGCTACCCGGCAATTGCTGGCATCTGACTGGTTCCATTCCATCCAGGTCAGGTGGCCGAATTTATTTATTTGCGGGTAAGCGCGATTCCAACCGTCGGTCTGGCTATCGGTGAGTCGTACAGTCTGCCCGGCGCTGAAAAGATAAATATTATCGTGATCAGTCTGCACCCAAACCGCCTGGTCGCGGTCGTTTAATGCCGCCGTACTGTAAATGCTGCCAATGCTGCTGCTGCCCAACAGCGTATTGGCCCCGCCGCGATACAGCCAAAGCTTCCACTGCCCACCCGTGGATTCTTCCCAGAGGACATGACCCTGGTTGTTCAGGCGGGTCATGTCCCAAGTTATGCTCTTTTGATTGCTGATACGGGTGAATGTATAATTGGCGGATTCAGCCGCAGCGACCCAGGAAAACAAAGTTAGGGCCAGCACCAGGGTTTGGATCGGCAAGGGGCGGAAAAACCAATTTTTTCCCATTTTTCGAAAAAAGAGAAAGCCCTTCAAGTCCAGGGTGCGACGGCTAACGGCCATATCGTTTCCCTCCTTGGGCGCCTATAAAATCCAGAATATTTCTCTTTTACATAATATTGTGCAGAAGTCAAGAACTTCTAAGGCCTATGCGCGGCGCAGTTGGGGACTTCAGAAGCTGAAGTGTAGGGCGGCCGTACCGGCAAAGGGTAAGGGCGGGGCTGAACCGGATTGGTGGAGGTCGGTCACATATCCGGGAACTCCGCCTCGCTAAGGCAAACCAGCAGTCCCGCGGCGGCCTTGAGGCCCCAGGTCAGGGCCGACTCGTCGGGGTTAAAATGGGGGGAATGGAGCGCCTGGGATTTCCCCCGGGGCTTGACGCCCAGGAAAAAATAAAAGGCTGGAACCTGGGCGGCGAAGTAGGAAAAGTCCTCGCTCCCCATAGCCGGGAAGTGGCTTTTTAAGCGCTCCGGCCCCAGCATCTGGCGCAGGGCCGCCACGGCCTGGTCCGTAAGTTGGGGGTCATTTTTAAGAACCGGGTAAATGGGCCGGACCTCCAGACCAATCCGGGCGCCGGTGGCCTGGGCCAGCCCCGAAAGCTTGCGATGGAGCCCCGCCACCACCTCCCGGCGCACCCCCTCCTGCAGGAACCGCAGGCTCCCCTCCAAAACCACCTTGTCAGCCAGGATGTTAAAACGGCTGCCTCCGGAAATGGTCCCGAAGGTGAGGACCACCGGGTGGCGGGCGTCAATGCGCTGAGCCAGAAAACCCTGGATCAGGTTCAGGGCCTGGGCGCTCACCAGGATGGGGTCCACCCCTTTGTGGGGGGTGGCCCCATGGACCGATTTGCCGGTAACGGTCAGGGTGAGGTGGTCCGCGCCGGCCATGACTTCCTGGTGGTGATAGCGGATATGACCGGCCTCCACATTGGGCGCGACGTGCAACGCCACCGCGGCCGCCACCCGGGGATTATCCAGAACCCCTGCGGCCACCATGCCCGGGGCGCCGTCATTTCCCGTCTTGGGCACTTCTTCCGCGGGTTGGAAAATGAACCGGATTTCTCCGGCCAGGCGGTCTTTAAAAAGGGTGAGGAGCCGGGCGGCGCCCAAGGCGATGGCCATGTGAAAATCATGGCCGCAGGCGTGCATCACCCCGTTGACCTGGGAGCGCCACGGGACCTCAACCTTTTCCGGGATGGGGAGAGCGTCCATATCGGCCCGCCAGGCCACGTCTTTGCCGGGACGGGCGCCGGTGAGGCGGCCCAGCACCCCATGGCCCGCGATGCCGGTTTGGACCTCCAGACCCAGGTCCCGGAGGTAGCGGGCAATTACCCCTTCCGTACGCTCCTCCTGATGGGAAAGCTCCGGGTGCATGTGCAAGTCCCGGCGCAAGGCGATGAGTTCGGCGGCCAGGTTGTCAGCTTGCGCTTTGATTTCCGCCAGCAGGTCAGTAATTCCGGTTTCCATGATCAACCCGCCCCCTGGCAGGTGATTACTCCTGGTTCCCCCAATTGGCCTTCTATCCGAAACCTGGGCCCCAGGAATTGTTCAATGACCCAGATGTTGGTGAGCAGATGGGAAGTTATTTCTTCGGTGATGATAACCGAAGCTCCCCGGGCGTGGGCCAGGTACAGGACCATCTGGTCCGCCAGGTGGCGGTCCATGGCGCCCTGGCGGTCCCGGTAGGTCAGGTAGGCGTCGGCCGCTTCGTCGGCCACCTTTTCCGCGGGTTTGCCCCGGGCCCCCAGGGCGTTGAATCCGGCTTGGGGACCCCAGAGAAAGACAAAGCTGCCGGGGTCCAGCCCCGAAGCTTCAACGAGTTCCACCGGCAGTTGCTCCTCCAGGCGCTCCTTTAGCCGCCGGGTCTGGCGGTGCATGATGTGCTCCGGCAGGCGGGAAATTGCCGAAACGGCCTGGAAAGCGGCAAATGGAGGGGGTAGAAGCCAATCCACCGGATTAAACCGGCGCGCCGGTTGGATTTCCAGGCGGATTTCACCGCCGCCCCGGGGATACCAGCCCCACCGGATCAGCTCCATGGTCACCCGGGCGCCCATGTGGGCCAGGGCCGGCAAGAAGACGTGCATGAGGTAATGAGCCGGAGGGCTCCAGGGCACGTGGGTGCCTCCCCGGATGGTCAGGGTGGAGGGCTGGAGGGCTTGAAGCAGCGGCGGCAAGAGGGCCTGGGCCACCAGGGTGGCGGACCCGGCGCTTCCGGTCTTTTCCGCCACGTCAAAGAGATAATTATCCGGACGGGGAGCCCGGGGGCGGAAGATGAGTTCCTGGCTGTGCAGCACCGCCCCGCTTACTTCCGCCTGGCTGACTTTGGCCAGGGCCCGCACCGCGGTGAGATGCTGGGGCCGCAGTCCGGGTTTGGCGCGGCGGGCCCGGATATTTTCGAGGGAGACCGGGGTTTCCAGCAGGGCCGCGAGGGAAAGGGCGGTGCGCAGAATCTGCCCGCCCCCCTCGCCGTAAGAGCCGTCCAGGTGCAGCATGGGATCAGGTGTCAGGTGTCAGGTGTCAGGTTTTAGGTTGGAGGTCAGTGTTCCATCAATATTTATCTCCTAATCCTGACCACTGGCCACTGATCACGGGTCACTGGTCACTGTCTTGTTAGTCCAGGATAAAAATCACTTCCATCTTGACCCGGTAGGTGTGGATTTTGTTGTCTTTGACGGAAACCCGCATTTCGACAATGCGCAGTCCGGTAATGCCCCGGAGGGTTTTGGCCGCCCGGTCAAACCCCACTTTCACGGCATCCTCAAAGCTGTCGGGGGATTCGGCAATAACGTGTGTTACCCTGGCCACATTGGTGTCTTTGGACATTTCCAGACCCTCCTTGGGTGAGAATGGGTTAACAATCCGGTGAGGGACGCAGCCCGGCGCCGGATTTTACTAAAGATATATCCGTTCCAGGCTTTTGCAAGGCGAATTTAAAACTAATTGAGACCTCTGCAAAATTCCGAAAGGCGCTACGAACCTGAAAAATTCTAGTGGCACAGGCCCCTGGCCGGTGGGGGCCGTCTGTTGGGCTAAGCGACTTTCACACCGGCTGGAAGCCTGTGCCGACTCAATATTAGCAATTTGCATTCGGTTCATAAAAGTTGGCGACTTTAGCAGAGGTCTTTAATTTGAGAATCATAAAGTCTAAGGCCGAGATTCATAAGAAATGGGATCCGTGATTCCCACCGCGGCAAACCCTTTGAGGCGGAGGCGGCAGGAGGAGCACCGGCCGCAGGCCCGGTCGTTGTTGGTGTAGCAGGACCAGGTAAGTTCCAGGGGCGCGTCCAGGTCCAGACCCAGGCGGATGATGCCGGCCTTGTCCAGCTTGATCAACGGGGTGTGGATGGTGATATGGGTTTCGGGGCGGGCGCCCAGTTCGATGACCCGGCCGAAAGCCGCAAAATATTCCGGGCGGCAGTCGGGGTAACCGGGATTGTCCAGGACGTTGGCGCCGATGAAGAGGGCTTCGGCCCGGAGCACCTCGGCCCAGGCCGTGGCCGCGGCCAGCATGATGGAATTGCGGAAGGGCACATAAGTGGAGGGAATCCCCGGGGGTTCGGTCTCGTCCGTGGGCACCGGAAATTCCCGGTCCGTGAGGCTGGAGCCGCCGATTTCTCCCAAAAACCGGAGATCAGCCACCAGAACGGTGCGCACCTGAAAAAATTGGGCCTGGGCCCGGAAGGCCGCCAGCTCCCGTTTCAGGGTGCGCTGCCCGTAGTTGGCATGAAACATCGCCAGTTCATGGGTCTTCCGAGCCACCGCGGCGGTGACGCAACTGTCCAACCCGCCGCTGGCCAGCACCACGGCCAGGGGACGGTTTTCGGTTTCCGGTTTTCGGTTTTCGGTGGTCATATTGGTTAATTATAAATAAAGATAAACAGGATCGTAAAATATGAATATATAGCAGTTATACATAATAAATAAATCCTGTTTCTTCTCTCTAACGGCTTTCAAACCCTTTTCCCGGGTCGGTCTTTAATTCCCCACCTCCCATTCCAGCAATGATGCAACTTCTGGCAAGGAGTATTTTATCAATGAAGCAGTCCAGATTTATCGAGTAGCAGATTATGCCCGGAGGCGGCATGTGCATATGGCCTCCGTCTTGCCTATGGATCACCTCTACCGATCAGTTCTGAACTGAGTTCCATAAGCTCCATAGCATTGCAGAATCTGGCTTCTGAGGGTTAGGCAGGCCCAAAATTCAGGGATAAGTTTTGCCTTGGGGAAAATCATGCTATAATGCCGTCGGCGAAAGGATTCGGCTTTGAGAGTTAAAACTTTTTAGAGACTTTCCCCCTTGGGCTGGGAAGAGGTAGGTAGTTTTGCCAGCCGATAGTCGATCCATACGGTTTTCCCTTTCACCGTCTAACGTGGAAGTGATTTCCAAATGAATAGGCTTAGTGCCAGAAACGGGTCCCATCTCTATTACAAGTTGAAACGGCTTGGAATGTCCGCCACTCTTCTCCATCTGGGCGCCCATCCCGATGACGAGGATACCGGATTATTAACGTATGTGACCCGAAAACTGGGGGGGCGTGCAGTATACTGGTCGGCGACGCGCGGCGAAGGGGGGCAGAACATTATAAACAGCTATCGAGGCGAGGCCCTCGGAGTGTATCGTACCTGGGAGAGCCTGAGTGCTCGGGAAGTGGATGGCGGCGAGTGTCTTTTCGGTCCCTTTATGGATTTCGGGTTCAGTAAGAACGCGTCGGACGCTTTTTCGAAGTGGGGACGCCTAAATGTCATTCGGGAAATAGTTCACGCCATCCGCCTTGTTCAACCTCAAGTCATGATTTCCTGCTGGTCTGGTGAGCCGGGGGATGGGCATGGCCATCATCAGGCCGTGGGACAGGCGGTTTTGGAAGCCTTCGACGCCGCCGGGGACCCTAACCGTTTTCCCGAACTCATTGGCACCGGTTTGTATCCCTGGCGGCCCTTGAAGCTGTATGTAAGTGATACCGGCATGAAAAGGAGGATTGGCACCGCAAAAGATCTATCGATGCTCGGCCGGGCAGAGCCCTTGTTGGAGCGAGACAACATTCTGAAGATTAACGTGGGAGAATTTGATCCCGTTGACGGGCGAACTTTTCAGGAGCGGGCCTGGATCGCCTTGAGCCGCCATCAAACCCAGGGAATGACTTTCACCCCTGCCCCCGGTGATTTTTATTACTATTACCATCCTGTGAAGACTAACCTGCCGAAAGCCTCCCGGGAGATCGATATTTTTGCAGGTTTTGACCCCACGTTGACCGGGTTGGCGGACTTGGCCCAGGACTCACACGGAAGTATTCGCTTGGACCTAGAAAAGGTAAAAAGCCAGGTGGCCCAAGCGATGGCCGTTTTCCACCCGGAGGACCCCCTTCCATCTGCTGCTCCCCTGCTCGATAGTGTGGCTCTGTTGCGTTCTCTTCGGGAACGGCTGTTAGAGGAGCGGCCTGACGGACACTATGCCAGGGCGATTGCGTGCAACATTGATCGCAAGATTTTGGAGTTCGAGGAAGTCATCGCCAGCTGTATGGGACTGAGGCTTGAGTGCCTGTGCACGCGCCGCAAGCTTACACCCGGTGAGAGCGTCTGGATGTTGGCTCGACTCTGGAATCAAAGGAATATACCTATCGGCGAGGCTCGTTTTAGCGTCAGCGCCCCGGATGAATGGCGAGTTGCGCCCCTGAAGGATCTTGAAAACTTGCACCAAAAACGGGGTGAGGAGGCAATATACGAAGTTTTCGCTGGACCGGAAGCGAGGCTGTCGTGCCCCTACTGGCTGGGGGAGCTTCCAGGGCGCTACATGTACACCTGGCCCGACCGGGGGTTGGCCCAGCATCCCTTGGGGCCGGCTACGGTTCAGGTGCAGTGTGAGGTGGCCATGGGAACTCACTGGATCACGCTTTGCCAACCGGCGGTCGAAAGGAAGGCCTTCCCCGGCGGCCACAGGGAAATGCAACTGTCAGTGGTTCCCCCTATATCACTTCATCCGGAGTCGGATAAGAAGTTCCTGTTAACAGAGGCGGTTGACCAGCGGTTAGAACTTAAGGTAGTGGCAAGGTGTAATGACGACGAAAGGCCCGCAGAAGGCCAGCTTGAACTGGAAGTTCCGGATAGTTGGCAAAGCAACCCGTCAGGCATCGATATTCATCTAAAGCAGGGTGGTGGGGCGTTGGCCGCGGCCTTTTCGGTCATTGTCCCGGCCAACACTTCTGAAGGCCGTTACTCTCTAAACTACAAGATCCGATGTAACAACCGGGATTACAGTGTCGCTTTCACGCCGGTTAGGATGGGAGCGCCAGGACTTCCGGCCTCCGAGGGCGAGGCCGCCTGCATCAAAGAAGAGTTCCTTCTAAATCCTGCTCGGGTGATGGTCAACTTGGTAGATGCACACTTCATCAAAGGTCGGCGATGGGCTTACCTTGAGGGGGCCAAGGAAGAGCTTCTACCCATTCTGGAGACGGTGGGGGTCAGTTTTCACCGCTTGTCGGACCATGAAATCGCCTACAGGGACTTGGATGAGTTTGACACGATTATCGTCGGGCCCAATGCTTATAAAGTTCGAGATGGGTTAAAGGAGAATGCCTTCCGTCTTCTGGAATACGTTCAAAGGGGAGGGAACCTCATCGTCCAATATCAAGGCTATGAATATGAGGAGCCCGGCTTGGCGCCCTATCCCATTAGATACAATCGGCCGCATGACCGGGTAACCCAGGAAGATTCTCCAGTCAAGATACTCAGGCCTGAAAGCCCACTCTTTCGGTTTCCAAATCTTATCAGACCCAGAGATTTCGAAGGATGGATTCACGACCGCGGGCTTTATTTTTTCAGTCATTGGGATAAGAGATATACGACTTATCTTTCCTGCGCAGATCCCGGGGAAGACCCCAAAGAAGGAGGACTCGTCGGTTGTCAGTTCGGACAGGGCAACTTTATGCACGTTGGCTATTCCCTGTTCCGACAGCTGCCAGCCGGGGTTCCTGGCGCATTCAGACTCTTTTTCAATATCATGGCCCTTGGTTGCGAGGAAGATAGAGGGTGAAAGTAGGGGTAATGTGCCACTCCAGTTGCGGCGGGAGCGTTCGAGTGGCCACCGGACTTTGTCAAGAGCTGGCCCGGCGGGGGCACAGGGTGCATCTGTTCACCCGCACGACGCCCTTCGGTCATTGGGGTCAAGCTGACGGTGTTGTTCTGCACCGGGCTGAGGCCCACTACGATAAAGATCTCCATCCTGCAACCCTATTTGCTGAATGGCCGGCCCACGTTTTCGAAACATTACTGTTCATTTTACTCCAAGTGATTAAACAGGAAGGCCTCGACTTTCTCCACTACCACTATGCGGTCCCCTTCGCCTATCTGGCCGCAGAGGTGAAACTCCGGTTAAAGGGGGAGGCGCCTGTGTTGGTGGGTACTCTGCATGGCACCGACGTGGGCCACTATGGACGTGATTTCGATCAGGGACCCCGTTTAAGCCGAGCCTTGCGGGAACTGGATGGATTGACCACGGTCTCTCTCAGCCATGCACACCTGGCGGCTGAGGTCTTTGGACTGGAGAGACCGCCTGAGGTCATCCCCAATTTTGTCGATCTAACCAAGTTCCGGCCCCCGAGCGACCAAGACGGCGACAAGGGGGAACTGAAGATGAAGGGCGGGGAATCAGAGAGGGCTCGCATCATCCACATATCCAATTTCCGGCCCGTGAAAAATCTTCAGAGCATGGCTCGCATCTTTATAGATATCCGCCGGCAGATAGACGCAGAATTATGGCTTATAGGAGATGGGCCGGAGATGGATCAACTTAAAGCAGTCCTCGAGGCAGAGGGAGTGAAAAAGGACGTCCATTTCATGGGCTTACGCCAGGATGTGGACTGCGTCCTTCCCGGGGCGGATTTGCTGCTGATGTCCAGTCTGTACGAGAGTTTCTGCTTGAGCGCCCTGGAGGCCATGGCCTGCGGGGTGCCCGTTCTGGCCCCAATGGTGGGAGGACTACCCGAGGTTGTGGTCCATGAAAAGACGGGATTCTTATTCCCGCCCCAAGACCATAGGGCGGCTGTGAGTTGGGCTGTAAACCTGCTCCAGGACAAGATTGAACACGTCACGATGAGAACGGCCGCCGCCGCTCGCGCTGCCTGGTTCGGACAGGAACGGATAGTATCCGTTTACGAAGACTTGTATGGCAACCTTCTCAGTGCAAAAGAGAAGCGCCGGGGTCCGGCACACGCCCTGCCTGCCTAGTCGTGGAGGGGGCGCGTTGGATGCTGAAAGAAAAAGGCGTTAAGTAAAATTTGCTCCCCGTCCCGCAGAGGATGAAGATGTTGGTCGTGTAGCTTGTCCGCCCAAAAGGAGGTGTATTATTACTCCCCTTGTTAAACCAGGAGAGTTTTTCGATATGTCCGGCGGTCCGGAGGACGCCCTTTTCGAGCAGGTCACTCACGTCTGGGATGCGGTTAGGGAATTGCCCGCATTCATTGAGAAGATCATTGAACCTAGAGTCCTTGGAGAGGTAGAAGAAGGTGCCTGGATCGAACCAAACCGAGTCCAGGTGGGAGAGGGCAGTAGAATCGAGAGGGGAGCTATCGTCCGAGGCCCCACCATTATCGGCCGCAAAACGGTGGTTCGGAGTGGCGCCTATATTCGGGGTCACGTCATGGTGGGAGATGAGTGCATGATCGGGCATGGGACGGAAACCCGGCAGATCCTGGTCCTGAACAAGAGCAACATTCCCCATAAAAATTGCATATTCACCTCTCTGATCGGCAATCGTGTCAATATCGGCGGCTTGACCAATACGGCAAATTTTCTCCTGTCCGGTAAACAGGTGTTGATTCGAATCGAAATGGAAGGCAAGCAACAATCTTTTTCAACCGGACAGACCCTGTTCGGAGCCATTATTGGGGATGATTCGAAGGTGGGAGGAAATATTCTCCTGCAACCAGGAACTATCATAGGCCGGCGTTGCCTCATCTATCCACAATTTACGCTGTGGGGCTACATTCCCCACGATTCTGTGGTGAAATCGAAGTTGGTGGACTTTGAAGTGGTCTCCAGGGCGGTGGAAAACCGTTCTTGATGAGCTCTTAACTCGGAAAACCTGATGGACCAGCCCCTTGACATCCTGGTTTTTTCCCCCCACCCCGACGACGCGGAACTTGGATGTGCCGGCAGTCTGATCTTGGCGGTCGAAAAAGGACTGCGAGTTGGCATAGCGGACTTAAGCCGGGGAGAACTGGCTAGTCGGGGCACTCCGGAGCAAAGGAATCGCGAAGCAAAAAAGGCCTCGGAAACGATGGGCCTCGGTGTTCGGCTATCAGTGGACCTACCAGATTCTGAAATAGGGAACGATCCAGCCCATCGCCTGGCTGTGGTTCAAATCCTGAGAGAAACCAGGCCGCGCCTGGTACTGGCTCCTTACTGGAAGGATCGTCACCCGGACCACGCGGCCGCCGGCAGGCTGGTGCGAGAGGCTTTTTTCTTCTCTGGAGTGAAAAAATTGGGCGCGGGTCACCCACACAAACCTGACAAAATTTTTTATTACATGTTGCATTGCCCCTTTATTCCCTCGTTCGTGGTGGACATAACGTCCGTCTGGCCGCGCAAACTGGCGGTCTTGGAGGCATACGCCAGTCAGTTTCAATCGGGCGGAGCCGATCCGGAGACGGCACTCAGTCAACCCGAGTTCCTCCGGTTCGTCGAGGCGCGCTCTATATGGTTCGGAGCTATGATCGGGGTGAAGTTCGGCGAGCCTTTTTACTCACCCGGCCCGGTTCCACTAGGTGAACTGCCCCTGATGTGCGGCCAATCTTCGACTGGGGGTAATTTCCCTCCATTTAATCTTTATACTTAAGGGGCTTAATACAAAAAACCATATACAGAGCACTACATCCATTCAGGCCGGCAAGGTCGGTGGTATCCCTCTCACCTTGGGCATGACCATAATTGCAGGTCACGGAGAACCGTTCGGGGGAGCAAGAATCAGATGCCCTCAAGGAAACTTTTCATGCATCCGAGCGCGCGTATCTTGAAATGTCTCATCATTATAAGTTGCCTGGCCCTCCTCATTGTTAGGTTTTATGCCGCCAAGGCTGATGACCGCGCCCTCAAAAAAGTAACCTTCCTACCCCAATGGCTGCCTCAGGCCCAGTTTGCCGGCTATTATGTCGCCTATGAACGGGGTTTTTACAAGAAATATGGCATTGATCTGACAATAATCCCGGGAGGTCCTGAACGTTCGCCGGCGGATTTTCTAAAAAAGCGCCAGGCCGACTTTTCAACGTTATGGCTCTCCGCCGGCATACAAATGCGCGCCCAAGGCGTGAAGGTTATCAATATCGCCCAAATGATGCAGCGTTCTGGCTTGATGCTGGTGGCTAAAAAGTCTAAGGGCATTGAGAGGCTTGAAGATATAAATGGAAAGAAGGTTGGTCTCTGGGGCCCAATTTTTCAAATCCAGCCGCAAGCCTTTTTCAAAAAATACCATCTTAACGTGGAAGTTATCCGCCAATCCCGCTCCATCAATCTATTTCTGAGAGATGGCGTGGATGTCGCCTCGGCCATGTGGTACAACGAATATCACACCATCCTCGATTCCGGTCTCAATCCTGATGAATTGACGACCTTTTTCTTTCAAGATCACGGCTTGAATTTTCCTGAAGATGGCATCTACACCCTTGAAGAGACATTCAATCGAGACCCTGATCTCTGTAAGACCTTTGTCAGGGCATCCATGGAAGGATGGCGCTATGCGTTTGAACACCCTGAAGAGACCATAGCTATCGTTATGAAGAACTTGGAAATAGCACATATTCCTGCAACCCGGGTACACCAGAAGTGGATGCTAGAGAGGATGAAAGATTTAATCTGTCCGGTGGATGTCCATGTGCCTATGGGAACTCTCCTGTCCGAAGACTATGATCGGGTGGCAAAGTGTCTCAGGGAGAATGGATTGATTAAGCAAATTCCCAAGTTCACCTCTTTTAATCGATGCTGCAATCGCTATGATGAAAAAAAATAAAGGGATAGCCTTAAAGCTCTCACTGCTCATTCTTAGTAGTATATCACTTATTTTCTTGCTTATTTTTGCCTACAATTATTATGTTTCCCGCCAGATAATCCTCAAGAACATAGAGGCCAATGCAAGAAATCATGCCTCCGCAACCGTTCATCAGATTGATGCTATATTACGCTCCCTTGAAAAAGTCCCAGAAACTATAGTCTGTTATCTCCAAAACTTCCATTATGACCGAGACGATATATTAAAGTTGCTCCGGTCGGTCATAGATAGCAATCCACAAATTTACGGAGCTACTATTGCTTTTGAACCTTATGCTTTTGAAAATAGAAGATTATTTGCACCATATTTTTATCAACGCAATGGCCAGATAAATTTTACTTATATACCCTATGAATATTTTTACTGGGACTGGTATCAGATTCCCAAGGAACTGAATCAACCAGCCTGGACTGAACCGTATTACGACGAAGGAGCCGGCGAAATTATCATGGCCACCTACTCGGTACCCTTTTATCGAAATGTTTCTGGAAAAAGGAAACTTATAGGGGTGGTGACCGCGGATATTTCCTTGTCTTGGCTGCAAAAAATCGTTGCTTCCATCAAGATCGCCGAGACCGGTTATGGATTTTTGATCAGCAAAAATGGCGCGTTTGTAACGCACCCCAATACAAATTTTATCATGAATGAGACTATTTTCAGCGTGGCAGAGGCCCGGGCCGACAAGCGCATGCGGGAACTCGGGCGGAAAATGATAAAAGGGCAAAGCGGATTTGTTCCGTTTCAGAGCCTGATTACCGGTAAAAATTGTTGGATGGTGTATGCTCCCCTAGCCGCCAATGGCTGGTCATTGGGGGTTCTTTTTCCACAGAATGAATTGATGGCGGATATTGCCAGCCTCAATTACATCGTCCTTGTTCTCAGTTTCGGGGGATTCTTGCTGCTTCTGGGAATTATCGTTTTGATAACTGGTTCGCTAACCAGACCTCTGAGAGCTTTATCAAGAGCTGCCGCAAAGATCGGCACAGGAGATTTGGAGGTAGAGCTTCCCACCCTCAAATCCCGGGATGAAGTGGGTAACCTGGCAGAATCTTTTCGTTACATGCAAAGCTCCCTAAGAAAGTATATCGCAGATTTAAAAGAGACCACCGCGGCCAAAGAAAGGATTGAGAGCGAGCTAAGAATTGCCCACGACATCCAGATGGGTATGCTCAACAAGGTGTTTCCGCCATTCCCGGATAGAAAGCAATTCGATATCTTCGCTATCGTCGAGCCCGCCAGAGAAGTGGGCGGCGATTTCTATGACTTCTTTCTCTTGGCCGACCAACACTTATGCTTCGTTATCGGCGACGTCTCCGATAAGGGGGTGCCGGCCTCCCTCTATATGGCCGTGACCAAAACTCTCATAAAAGCCATGGCGCAGCAAGGCCACCCGCCGGGCGAGATCCTTACCCGGGTAAACCGCGAGTTGGTCTCGGGAAATACCAGTTCCATGTTTGTCACCGTGTTTCTGGGGATCCTGGACCCCCTCACCGGCCGGGTGCTCTATGCCAATGGCGGCCACAATCCCCCGCTGGTGATCCGGACCCAGGGTTCCGTGGACTTCCTGGCCCCAACCGGGAACGCCCTGGTGGGGGCCTTGGAAGGCCTATCTTATGAGACCGCGGAACTGGTCCTGGCTCCCGGAGAAGCCCTCTTTCTCTATACCGACGGGGTGACCGAAGCCGGCAACCGGGATGCGGAGCTCTTTTCCGAAGATCAGCTTCAGGAAAGCCTGCAAGGCTTAAAGACCATCTCCCCCAACGAAACGATTGAGGCGATCAAGGCCCGGATCAATGCCTTTGCCGCCGGCGCGCCCCAGGCGGATGATATTGCCATGTTGATGATACGTTTCCAGGAAAGGGGCTGAGACCAGAGGCTGTAGGGGTCTAAGGGGGCAACAATGGCCAGGAAACCGGCGAATCTGGTCTATGGAGTCGATGAGAATCCGCCGGGGGCCTGCTCTGCCTCCTGGCCTTCTTTCCCATGCTGGCGGAGGTCTTTGTCAAACATGCCCCGGCCGGTCATTGGGGCCATTCTCAAAAACTCTGTGGGACGCATCCAAACCGAAGAGAAGAACGGCCAATGTCACGTTGTCTTTTACTTCGATCACTAATGGATCAGGAAACAGCAGCAGGCGGAGTCAGGTCGAAGCAGAGGGTCACCTGGTTGGCTCCGGCTTCGTACTGGTATTCAATTTTATCGGCCAATTGCCGGGCCAGGTAGACGCCAAGGCCCCCGATGGGCCGTCGGTCCAGGTCCGGGGCCAGGTCCGGCGGACCGGCCTCCAGGGGATTGAAGCTTCGGCCCCAATCCTTCAGGGACAGGCAGAACCGAAGGTGGCCCTCCAGGAAGTAACTCACCTCCACTTCACCCTGTCCCCAGGGGTAGGCGTAACAGATGATGTTGGTCAGGAGCTCTTCCAGGACCAGCTCGATTTCCAATCTCCGGTCCAGGGCCAGACCCAGTTGTTCCAGTTCCTGCTCCAGGAAAGACCGGAACGCCTCCAGAGACTCCATGGCGGCCGGCAAGCGCAGGCGGTTCATGGCTTGTGCGTTAGGGCTTCATCCAGGGAAGCGTACATGGGAAACATGGAGTAGATGCCGGCAATGTTGAAGACCTTTTCCACCATGCCGGAAATCCGGGAAAAAGCCAGACGGCCATCCTGGGATTTCAACTGCTTGGCAACGATCAGGATAGACCTGATGCCGGCGCTGCTGATGTATTCCAATTCCCCCAGGTCCACAGCAAAGCAGGATTCCCCGGCCTCCAGCCATTCCAGACACTTCTGCTCGAATTCTGGGGCGGACATGGCATCCAGCCGTCCCTTGAGTTTGAACACCACCACGTCTCCCTGCTTTTCCGTGATCAACTCCATATGGCGCTCTCCTGACTCTTGAAAATTATCCTCAGTTTAGACCTTCGGAAAACAAAAGGCATGGAAAAAACATTGGGGGCCGAAAAGCCCATCCGGCTTGCCTGTGCATCCGGCGCTCAGGCTGCTCTCCAGCAGCGCCTTATCCTCCGCCCAGGTATTATACCAAGTTGCGCTCAAAGAGGTAATTTTGAGTTTGTCATTCTGAACGGAGCGAAGCGGAGTGAAGAATCTAGATTCTTCGCTGCGCTCAGAATGACAATTCTACTCGTTTGATCGCAACTCGGTATTA
>Ga0194125_10005098_pt1 | contig 20149 bp, 16 predicted proteins | sample TA2KigC250mmetaG_FD_148626 | JGI IMG/M metagenome (GOLD analysis project Ga0194125, IMG submission 148626) | Freshwater microbial communities from Lake Tanganyika, Tanzania - TA2015034 Kigoma Deep Cast 250m | ecosystem: Environmental > Aquatic > Freshwater > Lake | place: Tanzania: Lake...
TAAAGTAAATATAAAAAATGATATCTGCCTTAAAAACAGAGCTGTATACATTGACCTTTTCAGTGAAATGTCAAAAAATCCTTCAAAATATTTAAAGTCTGATGGCATGCACTGGAATAAAGAAGGCGCTAACCTTGCTGCAAATATCATAGCTGGAACTCTTGTGGATTATATGGACAGGGATGGAAAAATTATTCCTTCTTCCTTTCCTTGATAATTTTGGCAGGTATACCTGCTGCAATGCAGTAGCGGGGAATGCTCTGCGTCACAACAGCTCCTGCTCCAACTATTGAATTATCTCCAATACTGCATCCATCCATAATTATACTTTTTGCACCAAGCCATACATTTTTACCGATTTCTATGCCATATGCATGTTTCTGCTGGTCCCTGAATGGCGTATCCAGATCTGTGGCTGTGTGGCCTCCGCCTATGATATATGTATAGGCAGCTATAAGTGTGTTTTCCCCGATTTTAACATCCTTTAAGGAATATATTTCACAGTTAAAACCGATGTTTACATTCTTATCCAGCTTAATATCACCATTTTTACATGAAAGTATTGTGTTTCTTCCAATATAGGTACCATCACCAATTTCTATTCCATTATTGTCTATTCCCTTAGCATCAAGCATTACATTTTCATCAATAATAACATTATTTCCAATTTTAATTTTATACGGGTTTCTTATTGTCACAGATTTTCCAAACACTACACCTTTTCCAATTTTTTTAAATAAGAGCTTATAAAAAATACTTCTCAGAAATATACCGATAGCTCCTGGGCAATTTTCAAACAAAGAAGTCAGGATCTCATATTTAATAAAAGAGCAAAAGCTTCTTTTACCTACGAACAAGTCAAGATAGCTTGAAAACCTTGACTGCTTTTTTTCAAGTGTTTTCTGAATCATAGGCTCGTATTTGTTATCAGGGGTATCACTCATAATATTATTTCCTTTAATCATATTTTTATTGAATTTATGAGTTTTTTTGTTATAGTATACAACACAATAATATTAATAGAAATTGAATAAGAAACTGTATTTTATAAAATAATTATAAAGAAACTTTAATCGTATTTTCTAAATAATTCATCATTTTGTTATTTTATTTGTAATCAGAAAATTAAAATTTTTTTTATTTTCAGGCAAAAAGCTAGCAGTAAATAATTAGTTCTTGCTGAATAATTAATATAAATTGCTATTTTGAAAATATTTTAAGCTTATTTTCAGCAAATAATCCTATAAAAATTGAATTATTCACCAGAAACTAATTAAGAAGGCATAAAAAAATTAATAAAAAATGATTGATTGGTTCAATTAACAGTTATGGTTTTATAGATTTTATTAATATTTAAGATTATTGGTGCATAAAGTTTTTAAGTTAATAATTTAATTGACAAGGATTTAAATAGATGAAAGAAAAAATAAAATTATCCATTGCAATGGCTACAAGCAATGAAGAAGCGGCAGCAAAATCTGTGCTGGAAGATATAAAAAAGTATACAGCCGGTTATGATACAGAAATAGTGGTTGTGGACAGCAGTTCTGACAGAACACCTGAAATATTGAAAGAATTTGGTGCTGAAGTGATAAGACAAAAACCTAGCGGTCATGGAATTGCTCTGAGGGAGGCGATGGCCAATACCAAAGGGGATATTATAATAACTGCTGATTGTGACGCCACAGAGCCACTGGATATCATCCCTGAACTTGTAGAACTTTTAAATAACGGTTATGACATAATTACATGCTGCAGAATGAATAAATATCTTAAGGATAATATGCCCCCGGTAAATAAGTTTGGAAACTGGTGTTTTGCCTTAATAGTGAGGATGTTTTTTAAAATTAATGTACATGATGTGACTACAGGTATGTTTGCAATGAAGAGGGAGGTTTTTGATTCAATAAAATGGGAAAATAACCATACATTTCCTTCAGAAGTTATAATAAAGTCCAATCAGAATGGATTTAAATTCAAGGAATATAATATTAAATATAGAAAAAGGCTTGGCGACTCAAAGCTCAATAAGTGGAAGAGCGGAAAAGCATATATTAAAGTTTTTTTTAAATATAAATTTAATATAAATTTTGACTCCAAATATTTATAAACGTTAGCACATATTCTAAATATTTATAAATTTAATCTATTATAGGTATTTTATTTATAAGAATTTTAAATAAAAAAATACTACTTTATGAAAGCAGTTATCTTAGCAGGTGGAAGGGGAACACGTCTTAAAGCACTCACCGGCTCAATTCCTAAACCTATGATTAAAATAGGCGGTATTCCAGTTTTAGAACACCAGATAAATCTTTTAAAAATCTACGGAATAAGAAAAATTATTATCTGCACCGGCTATCTGTCAGACAAAATCGAAAATTATTTTGGTGAAGGTAAAAGTTGGGGAGTTGAAATAATTTATTCAAAAGAAAATACTCCATTGGGCTCAGCAGGCTGCATAAAGGAAATCGAGGAAATTGCAGGGGAAAATTTCCTGGTTCTTTATGGAGATGTAATGATAAACATGAATTTGAATTACCTGACTGATTTTCATAATGAAAAGAAAGCCTGTGCCACTCTTGTTGTCCACCCGAATGACCATCCCTATGACTCAGACCTAATAGAAATTGATGACAATTCAAAAATACTGGAATTTTTCCCAAAACCACATCCTGAGGGAAATATATACAGGAATTTAGTAAATGCAGGTGTGTATGTATTAAAAGATACAGTTTTTACCTATATCCAGAGAGGTAAAAAATGTGATTTTGGCAAAGATATATTTCCATTGATGCTTGAAAAGAATGAACCATTATATGCATACAATACACCAGAATATATAAAGGATATGGGTACTTTAAAAAGGCTTTCTGAAGTTCAGAATGATATTGAGACTTCAAAATTTACAAGTTTTAATCTGTCTTTTTCCCGCCCTGCAGTATTTCTTGACAGGGACGGTGTTATAAATGAAGAGAAAGGATTAATCTGCAGTATTGAAGATGTTGCCCTTATCAATGATTCTGCGGCAGCAGTAAAAGAATTAAACAATTCTAGATATTTTACAGTTGTAATCACAAACCAGCCTGTTGTTGCAAAAGGACTTTGCAGTATTTCAGAGTTAAAAGAGATACATAAAAAGATAGAGATACTTCTTGGCAGAGAGGGGGCAAAAATTGACCGTATATATTTCTGCCCGCACCATCCGGAAAAAGGTTTTTCAGGGGAAAATGTGGAATATAAGATTGATTGCGATTGCAGAAAGCCAAAAACAGGTATGATAGAAAGGGCAAAAAAAGAGTTAAACATAGATGTTGGCAGAAGCTTTCTTATAGGTGATATGACAGCAGATATAATGACTGCAAAAAATGCAGAAATAACATCGGTTGGGGTAAGAAGCGGTTACGGCTGCAGGGATGGAAAATACAATGTCCTGCCTGATATCTGGGCAGATAATCTAAGCAATGCAGTAAATATAATTTTTGATATGGAGAGGTATGAAAAATTCAACAGTATTATACTTGACAGAATAAACGAACAAAAAAAGGAAAAACTGGAGAAAGCTTCAGCAAGTGATAATCTTCCGTTTATAGTATCTGTTGGTGGGATTGCAAGGTCAGGAAAAAGTGTTTTTGCTTTTTTCCTTAAAAGATACTTGAAAGAAAAGGGATACAGTGTCCTGATAATAGATATGGATAACTGGATTGTTCCTGCAGGAATGAGAACAGAAAGTCAGGGTGTAATTGAAAGATTCAGGTTAAATAAATTTGAGAAAGACCTTGTGAATATTTTAAATGGAAAAACTGTCAAATTAAAAAAATATAATTCTTTTTCGAGGGAATATGACCTTTCAGGCAGTAATAAGTTTTATAATTTATGCTCGCAGGATGCGGTTATTATAATAGGTGCATGCGCCCTATGCTCAGGTGCTGTTAGCAGGCTTTCAAATTTTAAGATTTTTGTAGAAGTCAGTGAAGATACATATAGGGAGAGGTTTTATAAATTTTACAGATGGAAAAAACTGGATGAAGAAAATATAGATAAATTATATAATCAGAGACTAGCAGATGAATTACCGGTAATACTGGATTCAAAAAGAATGGCAAATTTATCAGTTAAGGGAGAAGCTTAATGATAATCAGCAGAACACCTTTCAGGATAAGCTTTGTTGGAGGCGGTTCAGACCTTCCTGCCTTTTACAACAGGAGTAAGGGGGCTGTTTTAAGCATAACAATTAATAAATATATGTATATTTCAGTTCATCCGTATTTCAATAGAAAACAGTTTCAGGTGAAATATTCAAAAACCGAGCTGTGCAATTCAGTTGAGGAGATCCAGCACCCCATTATTAGGGAAACACTCAAATTCTTAAAGATAGGAGGCGGGCTTGAAATAATTTCAATGGCTGATGTTCCTGCAGGCACAGGTTTGGGCTCATCAAGCAGTTTTACTGTCGGTCTTTTGCATACCCTTTACTCTTTTCTTGGCAAATTTGTTTCAAAAGACAGACTTGCAAGTGAGGCCTCATTTATAGAAATTGAAAAGGTTGAAGAACCTATAGGAAAGCAGGACCAGTATGCTGCTGCATATGGCGGATTGAATATTATAAGTTTTAATGTTGACGGCAGTGTGGATGTTGAACCAATAAACATTAAGATGGAGACTTTTGAAAAGCTAAACAACAATCTTATACTTTTTTATACAAAAATGGACAGGAGGGCTGATTCGGTTTTAAGGCACCAGAGTGAAGAAATAATGCATGAAGAAAAATTTGAAGCACAGCAAAAAATGGTAAACCTTGTTTATAAAGCAGTGGATGCGCTTTACAGGGATGACCTTGATGAATTTGGAAAAATTTTGCATGAAAACTGGATTTTAAAGAAAAGCCTTTCTGATAAAATATCAAACTCGCAGATTAACAGGTACTATGAAAGGGCTCTTGAGTATGGTGCACTTGGCGGCAAGCTGTTGGGTGCAGGCGGCGGAGGGTTTTTATTGTTTTACTGTCCGGAGAAAAATCAGGACAGATTAAAAAAAGCTTTATTTGACCTGTATGAATTAAAATTTTCATTTGACCAGCAGGGTTCCAAAATTATTTATGTAGGTGATAAGGACTGGGATGAATATGGTTTTTTTGAATAAGTGATGTTGAAGATAAAGAGTAAAGTGAAGAAGTAAAGGGGAATTGATGGAGAAAGTCAGTGAATTTATTGACAGCTATTTTGATAGCTTAAATAAGGGTCTTAATGAATTAAGCAGAGAAGAGATTGAAAATGTAGTTGATATACTTCTAAATGCATGGAAGCAGGAAAAACAGATATTTTTAATAGGCAATGGCGGGAGTGCATCAACAGCTTCACATTTTGCATGTGACCTTGGAAAAGGAACGCTTGGGAGAAACTATGACGATAAAAAAAGGTTCAGGGTAATTTCTCTTACAGATAATGTTGCAACTCTTACTGCATATGGAAACGATCTTTCATTTGAGGAGGTTTTTGCCCAGCAGCTAAGAAACCTTGTCTCAGAAGGTGATGTTGCTATTTTTATTACCGGAAGCGGCAACTCTGAAAATATATTGAAAGCCATAGAAGTTGCAAATACAAATAAAGCTGTAACAATCGGGTTTTTGGGTTTTGATGGCGGCAGGGCAAGACAGATGCTTGACCACTATATTCTTTTTAAGGATAACCATTACGGAAGAGTTGAGGACAGCCACCTAATTCTTGAACATCTTATCTGCTCGATAATTCGGGAAAAGATAAAGGATGTTAAGTGACCAACCTGTTCTTTGTAACTTCAATGTGATTCTTTACCTTCCAGGGATATATTTGCTCACACCTCTTAATAATAACAAAATAATTTTTTATAGGAAGCATCTAAAATTATGTGATAGCAATAAAAGTAACACTTCAAGGGTTAGGATGGGTTATTTCAAAAACACGCAAAGCTTTGTCCCGGCGAGCCAAAGCTTGCTCAGTTTCAGTCTTCGCTCTCCTCTTAAAAGAGGAACCGTGCCCGCTCATCCTTCAAAAGGTTTTCTCAATAACCCATCCTAACCCATTAATTTATTTTTTATCACATAATTTTAGATGCTAACTTTTTTATATAAACTATTAAAAATTAATCAGTAATCAATTATAATAGCCAAAATTTTATTATAATTTATTATACTATATAAAAAACAGCCATGAAGAGTGTTCTTGATAAAGCAGCAAAAAATCTAAGGATGCGTAAGGTAAAACCATTCATAAAAAAAACTGACTATGTATGTGACATAGGCTGCGGGGTTGAAGCAGATTTTTTAGTCTCTATTAAATCTTTTATTGGTAAAGGCTGGGGTATAGACCAGAAAACTGCGATAAACTCATTTGATAATATAATAATAAAAAAGACCAGGCTGGTGACCAGTATTCCATTTGAAAATAATTTCTTTGATATTGTTACCATGCTTGCTGTTTTAGAGCATCTGGACCACCCTGAAGAGATTTTGAAAGAGATTTTCAGAATTTTGAAACCAGGCGGTATAGTTATTTTAACCACACCCACTCCTGCTGCTAAAAAAATACTTGAATTTTTAGCGTATAAAGTAAAGCTTTCAAGTATGGAGGAAATATCAGATCACAAGCATTACTGGAGCAGAGATGAACTGCTAAAAGAAATGCAAGGTTCAAATTTTGATATTGTTGCTGCAAAATATTTTGAATTCGGGCTTAACAATTTTATTGTTGCAAAAAAGCCTGAAAATTCAATTAATCTTCTTCCAGCTTAATTCTTCTGAAAAAAACTGAAAGATTTCTTGAATCGGAAGATACTCCAAGGGCAAGAGGGCTTAAAAGGTATTTATAGTTAAATTCCAGCACGTTGTAATTATCAAGTTTTATTAAATCCTTTTCAATTATAAATTGATATTCGCCGGGCTCTGAATTTTCAAATTTGATTTCTCCGATTTTTTCATTGTTGAATAAAATCTTCATTTCCTGCTGCTGCTCATTGCTGTATAAAGAAGATACATTAATTATTATACGGTATGTTTTTTTCTCTTTAAAGTTTAAAAATAACACCGAATAAAGTTTATCAGACCAGGTGCCCAGTTGGGGTTCAATATTTGACCAGCCGTATTTAAAATATGGCTGGTTGTTTTTATTGCCAAAACCAATTACCAGCGGTAAATTTTCCGAAGTGACTTCTATAATATTTTCACTTTCAGGAATAAAAAAGAACTGTCTTGTGCCCTCATACAGCCCGGGGAAAAGGTACGCAGAACAAATTCCATCATCACCGGTGACTTTTAAATACTGCTTCTGACTGTTTATAAAATCTGCAACATCCGGCGATATGTGATTGGGAACTCTAATTGAATTTGATGTAATCAGCCAGATATTTTTTTCGGAATTGTCATTTAAGACTTTGTAGAATTGATATATATCTCTTATTATCGGTACACCATAAAATTCGTCATACATTTTTCCATCCTTGTATATATATGGCTGCCATGTTGGAAACCCGCCTGTCCATAACCAGTAATCAATCTGTCTGGTATAACCGCAGGGGTTTAACAGGTCAGTTGCAATTACAAGATCGCCTTCTTTTTTATTGTTGTAAATATACAGCCCGGGTTTCTTCGGGTCATGATGGAATGTGAAAGTGCTGCTTGGTGCAAAAATGCTGTTTACTTCATCACCATTTTTTCTGAAAATAATTTTAAAGTTGGCTACAGGGTTTACCCAGTTCAGTGTAAAGAACAAAATTAATGCAACTGAAGTAAAGTAAATTGCGCTTTTTATGAGGCTGATTTTTTTAACATTGATTCTGTTTACAGAAAGGGATAAAAGTCTTGAGATATCAAAAACGACATAGCAGAATATTGCTATAAAGAATGTATGAGCATGATAAATATATCTTTGCTGGGTGTTCATATAACCAAAGCCATTAAAAACTGTGTTTGAGAAAAACATAAAATAAAGAAATGCAAGATTGAAAGGGAGTTTTATGCTGTATTTTTTACCTGAATAGATGCTGATAAAATCTTCCTCTTTGCTTCTTAACCATGGTAAAAAAAGATAAAGTGCTATAAGCACTGCTCCCCAAAAAACAGCGATATACATCTGCGGAAAAATTTCTCCGTAAATTCTATAGTAATAGGGTACATAAGGTGTAAAAAATTTTGAAAGTATTTTAAGAACCGGATTTGTAATGTTAGTATCAATATTTACTGTATAAAAGCCGAGCCCTGCCTTCCAGAATAATTCCCTGTGAATTACCTGACCGGCCACAATTATTATTACAATAATAAATGAAATTATTATATTCTTTTTAAAAAATCCTTTAAATCTCTTATAAATAAAAAGCATGATAAATAGAAAAATCAGGGTAAGACCAAGCTGTTGAATTATTGTGGTTATAAATATCGAAATAAGGGCCGGAATTTTAAATTTATTTTCTTCCCTGAAGTATCCACGGTAAAACAGGTATGTACTGAGCAGGTAAAAGAATTGAAATTCAGAGTAATATCTTACCTCACGTGAGAATTCTATCTGCCATGCATTAAAAGAAGTTATAATTGCTGCAAGAATTGCGGCATATCTGTTGATTAAATCTTTTACGAATAAATAAATTAAAGGAATTATTAACACACCAAAGAAAGCACTGGGAAATCTGAGCGAAACTTCATTTAAACCAAAAATTAATGACGGAATTACCCTGAGGTAAAAGTGAAAAAAAGTGTGATACATGACATTACCTGATGGAAGTCTTGGCAGTCCGTGCTCCAGTATGCTGAGTGTTCCAAGAAATGTCTGCCCATCATCTCCCCAGTATGCAAGAACACCGATGTTCTTAAAGCGTACAACTGCTGCATACACACAAACAATAAGAAGTATTATAAATAATGCAAGATTTGTTTTATCTGAAAAATATTTTTTTATTTCGTTCTTATTTATTCTCATAGCTAATGCTTATTTTTTGAAATTAATGCATATATAAATGCAAAGATAAGGTTTTTCCTGAATTTTCTAATCAAGTCGACAGCAGCAATTTCCACTATTTTTTAATTAGTTCATGCTGAATAATTAGCTGAAATTGAAAATTAAAAAAAATTTATGCTCAAAAAACAGGCAATTTTTATAAAATAATGAATTATTCAGCAAGAACTAATTATACTTTTATTTTAATCTTTTATATACTTCTATATTGCAAATAAATTTTTTAGTAAGGTGTTATTATACTTTTTTTGGTTTAATAATAAAATTATTTGCTATTTTATTCACTAATTATTATATTTGTTTAAAAAAATAGAAGCATTTCCAATTTCGTGATAGGTGCAAAAGTAAAACTGATATAAGCAATGGCTGGTGTTGAGAAAACCTTTTGAAGGTTGAGCAGGCACGGTTCCTCCTTCAGGAGGAGAGTGAAGCCTTAAAACTTGAGCAGTCTTTGACTCGCCGGGGCAAAGCTTGCGTGTTTTTGAAACAACCAGACATAGCTTTAATAATTTGTTTTTAGATTGAGAGTTAAAGTTTGAATGAGAATTCTGTTTGTATATCCGGATATAAATGTTAAGGGTGGTGCCCTTAGCTATCATATTGGTATAGGGTCTCTCTCTGCAGTTCTAAAAAAAGCAGGTCATGAAACTGCTCTTCAATATCTTTATGGTGATTATAATATTAGCCCGCTTATTAATAAGATTAAACAATTTAATCCCGAATTGATTGCCGTAACCACGGTAAGCTTTCAGTACAAATACATCAGAAGAATGCTTTCTGAAATAAAACAGTTCAGGCTCTTTACCATCTGCGGCGGTCCCCATGTATCCCTTGCACCCTGGGAACTTGAAAGATCAGAAGGTCTTGATGCTGTATGTATCGGGGAAGGAGAATATCCCCTTCTTGAGCTCGTAAATAACCTCCAGAATGGTGATGATATTACAAAGATTCAGAATGTATGGGTAAAAAAAGATGGGCAAATATTTACCAACCCAAACAGGCCGCTGATAGCAGAATTGGACTCGCTTCCATTTGGAGACAGAGAGCTTTTCAGTTACCAGGAGGTTATAAATTCTGATTATGACAGGGCGATCTTTATGTGTTCGAGAGGATGCCCCTATAGCTGTGCTTACTGCTGCAACAGCGGGCTTAGAAAGCTTCAGGATGGAAGATATGTAAGATTCAGAAGTATTGACAATGTATTAGCTGAAATAAAAGAGGTTGTTTCGAAGTATAAAGTGAAATCAGTTTATTTAAATGATGATGTTTTTACTGAAGACTATAAATATGTTAGCGATTTCTGCAGGAAGTTTAAAAGTGAAATAAACTACCCTTTTGAAATAAACACAAGAGTGGAGTTTATGACAGAAGATATGGTAAGCAACTTAAAGGATGCAGGCTGTTACAGGGTTGCAATGGGTATAGAGCAGGGAGATGAAGATTTCAGGAAGAAAATACTGAACAGGCGGATGAGCAATGAAAAGATAGAAAAGGCTTTTATTCTTGTAAAAAATGCAGGTATAAAAACCAAATCATTCAACATTGTGGGTTTTCCGTTTGAAACCTATGATATACATATGGAAACTGTAAACATAAACCGAAAAGTTCAGCCAAACAGCCTTGTGGTTTATATTTTTGAACCCTACCCCGGGACTCCTCTTTATGATATGTGTATAAAAAATAATTTCATTAAAGAGGATAGCGGGGAGAGGGATTTTATTTCAAGAACGGATACAACGCTTGATATGCCGCAATTTTCGAGAAAGCAGATCTTAAACTGTTACAGAAACTTTGCCTGGAGAGTCTACTGGAAAAAGTCATTAAAAAAAGCACTTCTTCATAAAGCTTATTACTCTAAATACGGGGAATTTTTAATAAGACTCCTTTCTCCTTTCAAGAAGATAGTCCAGAAGTTTGCAATGGATTAGTTTAGAGGCTGATAAATGGAAAAATTGATAAAAATTAGAATGAAGACGATAATCATAATATAACAGATTGATATAACAGATAATAAATGAAGTAATGGTTAGCATCCTCATTTTCGTGATAACAATTAAAAGAAAACTTTAATGGTTAAGGACGATTATTTCAAAAACACGCAATATTTTCCCCAGCGAGGAAAATCTTGCCCGGTCTCATTCCTCGCTCTCCTCCTTTGGAGGAACCATGCCCGCTCGTCTTTCGAACGGTTTTTTCAATAATCATCCTTAACCTAATAATTTTGTTTTTATCACGAAAATGGGGATGCTTTCGAAGTAATGTAATTTAATATAACGGGATAGTAAACGGGGCTTTAAAATGTGGAAACTTGTTTTATTAAGAGTTTTATATTATATGTTTTTTGCCTTGATATTTATACTTGCACTTTTTATTTTTCTTCGTATAGTTAATTTTTATTTTTATCTGTCCTGGATGAAGGAATTCCTTGAAAATTTTGTAAACAGGATAAATTTTTAAAGAATTTTTTTGTATTGATTTTGAATTTCACATATTTAATTGAGTCCTTAAAGCATTATTCAATTAACAAATAAAAGGTAAACTTAAATATTAATAAAAATGGTTCATAAATAAAGAAGGTTAATAATAAATCATGAGCTATGCCAATCTTACCATTAATGACAGCAATGTAATTAAAAGATATCTGCACAGGAACAGATACAGGCAGGCATTAACAGGTTTAAAGAATTACCCATCATCTTTTTCCGGGAGTATTCTTGATTTTGGCGGTGGAAATGGGGAGTTATGCAAGTATATCTATGGTAAATTTCCCAATGCTAAAATTGTGTTGTATGAGCTAACCCCATCAATTAGAGAGGAAGCCATTAATAATTTAAAAGAATATCCTCAGATTGAGATAGTCGGTGACCTGAAAGATATTTCTTTGCCTGAATTTGATATAATTTTTTGCATGGAAGTTTTTGAACATATAGTTGAAGAGCAGTATTCTTTGTTGTTTGATGAATTTATAAAGTTAATGAGTGGTGAAAGCCTGCTGATTATATCAGTTCCTGTTGAAGTTTTTTTACCAGCTCTGCTGAAGGGAATTTTCAGGATGTGCAGGAGATACGGTGCTTATGATGCGAATATAAGAAATGTTTTAAAGTGCACAATTGGAAAGCCTCCCCAAAAAAGAATCAGGGGCACAATTGAGAATTCTTTGCCCTACTATTATGAACACCTTGGTTTTGATTATCGGGTTTTTCAATATAAGCTATCAAAATTTTTTAATATAGTAAGGTCCTATGGAGGTCCCATTCCTTTTTTAACTCCCAGCTTAAATTTTGAGAAATACTACATATGCAGAAAGTGATGTAGTTTATTATGCCGTTAAGACATCAGACTTTGGTCTGGTGATTGATAGGTTTTAACTATTCTATAGAATAGAGAAGAAACCCTGACTTCAGTCGGGGGGATTTCATTAATAGCTTATTAATGATTTTCTTATTTTTTAAGGTCTTGCAGTGCTAATGCAAGTTTTACTGGCTCCAGGAAAGCTCTATATTCCTGGTAACTTTTCCCGCAGAATTTACTGCTGTTGCAACAAGATTGTAGCTTTCACCATTCTTAAGGTTTATCTGTGCTATGTTTTTCCCCCATGCTCCATTGCTGTCGTCTTTGCTGAAACTGATAACCGGAAAGGGGTCTCCTGTTGCTCTGGCTTCTATTTTGTAATAGCACAAATCATTGTCTATTACTACAGGTCCTTCGGAAATTACAAGCCTTAAGGTTGGCATACCCTCCGGGATTTTTTCCTCAATGTCTTCAGTGGTTGTCTCAACTGTTTCCGCGGCATTTGTTGCAATTGGGGCAATAGGTTTTTCTGCTGTGGTTTCCGTTGCAGTTGTTTCCGGTGAAGAGGTAATTGTTTCCAGAGCTGTTTCCAGAGCTTCTGTGCTTTGTGCTGTGATTTCTTCTGTTCTTACATCTGAGATGCTGTTTGTATAAATGGCAATAACAATTAAAAAGATAACTATTGCGGCAATTAAAATTACTCCAAAATTTCTCATATTGTTTTTCACCCGAAATATAAATTATGGGAGAACTTTGATTATTAAAATACTTTATTAATTATCAGACAATATTTTATCACTGTGTTTTAAAAACATAAATTGATATGAACAAAATGATTTTAAAATTCTACTTATATAAACTGCTTGCATAATTATGCGTAAAACAATTTTTTTTGTCCTATTTCTTTCGGGGCTTATTCCTAAAAGCAATTTCAATATCTTAATATGGATAAAAAGCAGTAATATGTTTTCTAACATAAAAATGAAATGCTAAATTGCTATTCTTTCAATTTATCTTTTGGTATTCTGGGCTGCTTCATAAAAAGAGGTCTTACAATATATACTACTGCTCCGATTATTCCAAGCACTATAAGCATTGCAAATAGAATAAGTGAGCAAACAGTAGATTTATCGCTTGGTGCACCAAGTGCCACCATCAGAAATACAAGAGAATTTTCTCTTATACCTGTTCCGCCAATTGAAATAGGAAGCATAGCTATGGTTGCAACTATCGGGACAATAAAAATGAAGGATTCAAAAGAAAGGTTGATGCCGAGTGATCTTGCAGCAAGCCAGTAATTTCCTATTACACCAAACTGAAGAGCAAAACTGCAGATAAGCACTGAAATTAAAGCAAGTTTATATTTCTTAAAACTCATAAAAGTGTGGTAAATTTCACGAAGTTTTTCTCTTGTTCTGGAAAGGAATTTTATCCTGTCCACAACTTTATTTAACCTCAGTATAGAGGGATTAAGTATTATAAAAAGCAGAATTATGCAGACAGCAAAAAAAACAATTACCGGAATTACATACGAGGTTTTTCCAACAGTTCTAAAGCCCAAGAAAAGTGCTATGATTGCATATGTTGCGGCGCTTATAACTCCTGAAAATCTTTCAACCACGATAACAGATGCAGATTTACCTATAGAAATTTTTTCCTTATTTGCAATATCAATAGTTCTGTAGATGTCACCACCAATGCTTGTGGGGAGTAAATTATTGAAGAAAGTACCTATCAAAAATGAAGAAGATAGGTAACCCTGCGATATTCTGATATCCTGTGTTTTCAAAAGAATCTGCCATCTGAATGCAGATATCCATATACCAAAAATATGTATTGAAGCAGATGCGATAAGAAGAGGTATGTTTATTGTTTTTAGTATATCTACAAAATTATTGAAATCTTTAAAGCCTGACCTGAAAATAATAAGGTAGGCAATTAAGCCCGCACTTATCAGTATTCTTAAAGTGGTGGATATTTTCTTTTTATGTTTTGCATAGAACTGCTTCACTGTTTTATTGAGTTAGGTGTAATATTTATTATTATATTTATTGTATAAATTTTATAATGATAAATAATGATAGCAATTTTTGCTATATTTTAAGCCTATCATTTGGCTGTGAGAACATGTCTATTAAAAATTGTTCCCGTACTGAAAACGTTTATAACTTTTGAATTACTTTAATTCTTTTTACTGATCAGGTCCTTATAAATTCCAACAAAGTTTGAGAAAGTATTATCCCATGTATATTTTTCCATTACTCTATTTTGTGCAAGCCTGCCGTATTTTTTTGCTTCCTCTTCATTTTCAAGCAGGTAAATAATCTTATCCATAAAAGAGTTTCTATTATTATACTCTGCATAAATTCCTGTGTCGCCAAGAATTTCCCTGTTTGTTTTGGTATCGAAAACCACGCAGGGAAGTCCTACTGCCATATAACCAAACAACTTGCCGTTTGCCTCTGTTTGAGAAAGCTTTAATGATACTCCAATATCTCCAAGATTTAAGTACCGTGGCACTTCTTCATGATTTACTTTGCCGGTGAAAGTGATATGTTCTGAAACGCCAAGCTCTCTTGCTTTATTTTTATAAAATTCAACATTTGGAAAACCTGCAATTATGAAATGAACATTTCTGTATTTTTTAACGATATTATCAATACAGCTTATAAGAATATCTATCCCCTGGTATTTTGTAAGAACACCAAGGTAAATAACTATTTTTTTACCTGCAGGAAGATTCAGCTTTAACCTTAGATCTTCAACATCATAGCCCGGATGAAATTCATCAGTGTTTGTTCCTTCAACAAAGCTTATTACTTTTTCCGGGTTTATATTTTTAAAATTTGCAAGGAAAAAGTCTTTTGCCTGTGTTGATGAAAAGATGATTTTTTGCGGCCATTTATTTATTGTATTTTCAAGCAGGCTGTTAAATTTAAAAGAAAGGCTTTTTTTCTTCACAAATCCATGGTCAAGCATTTCACCAACCATGCTGCCCTGGTAATCTGCAATGAGTGGCTTTTTTATAAAACATTTTACAATTTTTCCTACGAAAACCCCTTCATGAAGATGGGCATGAATAATATCAGGTTTGAACCTGAAGGCTACCATTAACGCTTTTGCTGCAAGTATCAAGTCAAGGTAATATTTATGAATTGACGGGCCTGCCTCAAGCTTTTTATACCATGGAATATTGATCATTCTTTCAACGTCCACACCTTCAACATTTCTGCCGATATGGTAGGTGACGACTTTTACGGTAATATCTCTTTTTTTTAAAGCTCTTACTTCTTCAAGTATTTTTACATGGCAGCCCCTGTCCGCAAAAAATGGGGTCGGGGCTATCATCAGAACTTTTATACCTTTATTTCGGGATAAATCCTGCATATTCCTTCAAGTAATTTATATAACCATTTTCAATGTACCACTGTGCTGTCAGGTGAATGCCTGTTTTTAAATCCACCTTAGGTTCATAACCAAGAATTTTTTTTGCCTTTTCTATGCTGAATGCCCTGCTTTTTTTAAAAAAAGCCATCCTTCTTTTGTATATTGGAGGTTCTTTTTTAAACTTTAGTTTTGCATACAACCATTCTATAAAGGCAGCAATAACTTCAAAAGGTTTGTATGGCAGGTGTATCTTTGGGGGATGCACTCCAAATTCGGAAGCGATAGCTGATGCAAGCTCATTTAAGGTTGTATAATTTCTACTTCCGATTATAAAAACCTGGCCTACAGCTTCTTCTTTTTGTGCAGCAAGCAGAAATGCATCAATTAAATCATCAATATATACCATATGGAAATAAGCATTTCCATTACCGAAAAAAATAAACCTTTTTTTTGCAATCATCTTAAACATTTTGAGAAGGCGCCAGTCACCGGGACCGTAGATTGCACAGGGTCTTATAACAGTTGCAGCAAGGTTTTTCTCTCTGACATATTTTAAAACCTCAATTTCAGCAGTACACTTTGATTCCTGATAAGTATCTCCTGGGCAGACTGTGGTATTTTCATCAGCAGGCGGATTTTTTACAGAACTTACAACCCCGATTGTACTGCAGTGTATAAGTCTTTTCACTTTATTTTCAACACAGGCATCAAGCATATTTTTAGTGCCTTCAAAATTAACATTCCAGAAATCCCTTTCTGTTAAATTTGCCTGACGGTAGGCAGCCGCTATATGAAAAACCCAGTCAGACCCTTCTACTGCATTAAAGACACTCTGCCTGTCTGTAACATCTCCCAAGACAAGCTCAACGTCCATATCCTTTAAGAGGTCAATCTTACTGCTTTTTCGAATAAGAGCTTTAACAGCATGTCCTTCTTTTGTTAATCTTTTTACAAGGTGGCTTCCAGTAAAACCAGTTGCTCCTGTAACAAGTGTCTTCATCAGTCTCTCCTTGTGTAATCACCAATAAATGACTTTAAGTATTCCTTTGGAATTCCTGCCACTGTTTCCCGCCAGATTCTATCACATGAGCTGCAGGGGTTCAAATCAGAAACATTTTTAGTCCTGAATTTTTCCCTGATTTCAGAAATTATTTTATTATTGAAAATATCAGAGAGTGATTCTTTATTTAAATCACCGAGGGGAATTTCACCTCCAAAATCCTGCGGGCAAAGGTAAGCTTTACCATCATAAAAAATTGTAAGTGAATACCAGGGGAATGTACATGGTATTAATTTATCCCTGCTTTTATTTATTTTTCTGACACCTTCAATTCCAAGAAGGCCTCCCCAGTTATGCGGTGTTCTTATAACAAGCTTATCAAGTGGCAGATTCTCAAAATTTTTAATGAAATTCTTTTTCTGCTTCTCAAAAGTTTCTTTGGAAAGTTCTTCATCAAATTCCATTACCTGGACTATTGTAAATGGCTTTTTTGAACCAGTTTCTTTTTTAATTTTTAAAAATTCTATAATGTTATTTAGTGTCTTTTCAAAGCCTGCACCAATTCTGTTTTTTTCGTATGTTTCTCTGGTATAGCCATCAAAAGAAAATGAGATCAGGTCAAGACCTGATTTAACCAGTTCCATGCTCAAATACTTGTTTAAAAGGACACCATTTGTATGAATTCTTGTTTTAATATTTTTTGAGTTTGCATACTCTATCATTTTTATCATACTGGTATTGAGAAGAGGTTCCCCCCTGTGAAAAAGATTTACATCAAGAACACTGCCCCTCGCTTCATCAATAATTTTCTTGTAAAGGTTAAAATCCATATCTCCTTTAAATTCTTTTGAAATGTCTTTGTTTACACATAACCTGCATGCAAGATTGCATCTGCTGCTGGTTTCAATCCAGAGTCTAACAGGCAGATAATTGCATTTTTTTACTTTTAATATGTAAGAAAAATATATTTTTATAAGGGTTAGAAAGCTGCTGATTTTTTTCATATGGGAATTTTTATATTTAATTTTGTAAAGGCTGTCAGTTATTTTTTAAGTTTATCTGTATTATGGAAATTGATTGTTTTTAAATTTTTTTATTTATCTTTTATTTATCAATTATTTCTTTTATAACGTAGGTAGGTTTTCCAGCACCTTCGTGATAAGTTCTCATCATGATTTCACCTAAAAGCCCCATTGTTATAAGCTGTGCACCAATAAAAATCATTGAGATGGATAATATGAACAACGGTCTGGTGGAAAGAGGCTGGTCAAAAAAGAGTCTTTCAACAATCAACCAGACTGTTATTACTGTTCCAACCAGCGCTGCAGTTACTCCAATAAGGCCAAATATTTGCATTGGTTTTTTTGAATATGTAAGTAAAAATTTTATTGTTATGATATCAAGAATTACTCTTATTGTTCTTGAGATTCCGTATTTTGCTTTTCCTGACTTGCGCAGCCGGTGGTTTACAGGAATTTCTGCTACTTTTATGCCCATCCAGCTTGCAAGAGCAGGAATATATCTGTGCATTTCCCCATAAAGTTCAATGTTTTCAATAACCTCTTTTCTGTAAGCTTTAAGGGTACAGCCAAAATCATGGAGCCTTACGCCGAACAGTCCTGATATTATTTTATTTGCAATTACGGAAGGAATTTTTCTTGTAACTGTTTTATCCTTCCTATTTTTTCTCCAGCCGCTTACAATGTCATAACCTTCTTCCATTTTCCCAAGTATTTTTGGTATGTCTTCAGGGTCATTTTGAAGGTCGGCATCAAGGGTTATAATAATTTGGCCTGCTGCATATTCAAAGCCTGCCTTCATTGCCTGGGTCTGACCAAAGTTTCTCCGCAGTTTTATAATTTTAAAGTTTTTATTCTTGCGGTGGATTTCAAGCAGGTTTTTGAAGGTTTTGTCACAGCTTCCGTCATCCACCAGTATTACTTCGTACATTCCTGGTAATTTTTCAAGAACTGACTGAAGCTCCTCATACAAAGTTATAACATTTTCTTCTTCATTATATATGGGGATAACTACTGACAGGTCAATTTTGTCACTGCCGTTTTTGTAACTGTTAATTTTGTCTTTATATTTAATTCTATTATTTATATTTATTGTATTATATGTAATTTTATTCATATGTAATTTAATTCATTTTTAATTAATCTTAAGTTAAGGCGAATTTTTATTTACTGCTTCTAAGTTGCTGCTCAGAGTTTTATTATTCTTCAAATAATTTATTTTTATTTTTTGTCTCAATATACCATTCTACAAATTTTTTTACCCCTTCTTCAATTGAAATTTTTGGATTATATTTTAACATTTTCCTGGCTTTTAATATATCGGCATATGTTACTTTCATATCTCCTGCCTGCGGGTCTATATAATTTATAACGGCTTTTTTTGCTGTGATTTTTTCTATTGTATTTATTAAATCACTTATTTTTACCGGGTTTGAATTTCCGAGATTGAATATTTCAAAACCTTTTATATTTTCAAGATTATTTAAAATAACATCTGTTATATCATCTATATAAGTGTAATCCCTTGAAGAGCTTCCATCTCCATATACATAAATCTCTTTATTGTTTAAAATCCTGCGTGTGAATTTGTGTATTGCCATCTCCGGGCGCTGACGGGGCCCATAAACTGTAAAAAAACGGTAGACAAAGAACGAAATCTTAAATAGATAAAAATAAGTGTAGCAGACAAGCTCTGCAGCTTTTTTAGTGGCAGCATAAGGTGAGACAGGATTGTCCACATTATCATGCTCTGAAAATGGTATTTTATTGTTTCCCCCATAAACGGAAGATGATGAGGCAAATATAAATCTGCTGATACCGTGATTTCTGCATGCATCAAGGAGATTTATTGTTCCCTGAACATTTACCTGTTCATAAAGTGATGCGTTGTTTATTGATGGTCTGACTCCTGCCCTTGCTGCAAGATGAATTACCATATCAATTCTATGTTTTGAAAATATTTCATCAAGAACATACTTATTTAAGATGTCTTCCCTGTATAATGTAAAAAGATTGCTTTGTTCTTCTGGGAGAGCTGAAATATTATTTTCTTTGATATCCGGGTTATAATAATCGTTGAAGTTATCAATGCATATTACGCTGTTTTTCAAGCTTACTAATTTTTCACATATATGGGAACCGATAAAACCAGCTCCGCCTGTAACAAGAATGTTCATAAGCTATAGATTTTAAACTAAAAACGTAAATTTTGTAATATCAAAAATAAATTCAGCACCTGTGTAATAAGAAAGCATCCCCATTTTCGTGATAAAAACAAAATTATTAGGTTAAGGATGATTATTGAAAAAACCGTTCGAAAGACGAGCGGGCATGGTTCCTCCAAAGGAGGAGAGCGAGGAATGAGACCGAGCAAGATTTTCCTCGCTGGGGAAAATATTGCGTGTTTTTGAAATAATCATCCTTAACCATTAAAGTTTTATTTTAATTGTTATCACGAAAATGAGGATGCT
>Ga0194125_10005099_pt1 | contig 20145 bp, 17 predicted proteins | sample TA2KigC250mmetaG_FD_148626 | JGI IMG/M metagenome (GOLD analysis project Ga0194125, IMG submission 148626) | Freshwater microbial communities from Lake Tanganyika, Tanzania - TA2015034 Kigoma Deep Cast 250m | ecosystem: Environmental > Aquatic > Freshwater > Lake | place: Tanzania: Lake...
CAGCAGAGGAGGTAATCCCCCCGGTATGAGCAGTAGAGAAAAAGCTATAAGTTATATTGCTACCATTATTATCTATATTGTATATCTTTATTCAATTTTTTTACCTTTCAAGCTGGGGACAGCATGGTTTTATATAGGTCTTGTAATCTTTTTGTTTGCTTTATTTATACTGATAACTGCTCTTATAAATTTTATGACCACCCCAAAAGATAAGCCTGTAACAAAAGGTATGTATAAGTTTTCCAGACACCCATTATATTTTTCTAATTTTTTATCTTTAATTGCTATTGGAATAGCTGCTGCTTCATGGGTCATCCTTTTGGCTGCAATCATATTTTTCATTTTGATGCATATTGACACGGGTCCTGAAGAAAGATGGTGCAAAGAAAAATATGGGAATGCTTATAAAGAATATTTTAATAAAACACCCAAGTGGATAGGAATACCAAAGTCATAAGACAATTTGGGTTTATCTTAACTTATGGTAAGTAAAATGAAATAGATTTTCTGCGATATGATTCCGATTTCATTAAGAGGCCAATTTTTACTGCGATAGAGTTCCTATTTCAGGTCTTTTAGAGGTATTTTAAAAATATAACTTTTATGGCCAAAATACAGGATAAATTCTTAAAGCTATAATAAAAAAGAGATTAAACCTTTTTTATTTATATTCTATAAAATTTCTAATGCACTGCTGACTGCAAATTTTAATCTTTCAGTGCATTCAAAGTCATGTACTCTTGCAAAATATTCTTTCAATCCCTCCTGTGTTTTTAAATCAAGGCCTGTTAACTGTCTGCAATTTAAGTGACCAAATTTCTCCTTAAAATCAGCAATATATTCATCCATCATCTTCCATACAGGCTCCGGGTTTTCTTCTTTTGAAGTCCTGCCATGTTTTGCACCAATGGCTATTGCTACTCCTGATATACAGCCACATAAAAGACCATTTTTGCTAACTCCTGCACCAATGGCTGTGCCAGTTTTAGGAATTAAATCAGAATTTAGACCAGTGTACTCCGATAGAGCCAGTATAACGCTTTCACAGCAGTTGAAAGGCCTGCCTGCCGGAAAGTTTGATGGCTTTTGGCAAAAATAATCAGTAACTTTTTGCAGCAGTTCTTCTTTTATGTTTGTTTTATCTTTTTCCATTATAATTTCTCCAATTAATAAAAATAATTAATTTAAGACATAAAGTACATATAATACTGATTACAATACATTTCTGTGATAACTTTAAAAAAGGCTACGGGTTTAAAAGTTATGCAGAAATATAATCTTTCAAGGTATGCAGGTTATTTTTTTAAGAGTTTCAAGTTAGAAATATTAAGTAGAGCTTAAAACAAGTTCTTCCATACAAGGTTCATCAGGGCTACTTCTAAATTTTGTAGCTTTTTCCACTCCGATTACCCGGGAAACTGCATTAAAGTATGACATATAAAACATAAGAGCAGTTTTTCCGGCATTTAAAGCATCTTGGCTTGCCATTTTGATCACCCCCTTTCGTTATAATTTATAACCAGGGAATATTTCTGGTAATCAATACAAACTGTTAGCTTCCGTAACCTTTAATTAATAATATACCTCTAATAGGGATTGTCAATTATTATTACAGGTTGTTTGTTATTATTATGAATATATCTTTTTAAACTTATTAAAGACATAAATATAGTTTTTTGTTAAATAATACTTATTTTATGTACCAGTTATTTGTCTATATTGTGCAGTGCTTATTTTCCTGCTATTAGGATATATTAACAAAATATTGCTTATATTACCGTGACATACATATCGAAATGGTTGCCCCAAGTTAATTATACCCCCATCAAGAGTTTAGGTTCCATCAGTGATTATTTTTTCAACATCGCTTTCAAGATAAGTTTCCTCCATATGAAATGTTCTATCAGAATTTATAGTAATAAGAGTTTGAAGGCCAGGACAGTCAGCGCATGGCAAAGTAGATAAATAAAAAACTTGACAGCTAAAAGGCTGGCGTTATTGGAAAGTTTTATAAGAGATATTTTTTAAAAATGTATTACCCTGCCATAATTACCTGACCATATTGCCTAAAAAGTCATATAGTATATTTATTGAATATAGAGGTATATTGATAAGCCACCTTTCCATACGAAAATCTGACATGGATACCCGCAGTGAATATTTTGGTAAATATTTCTGATAATAACTTTTAAGACTTTTTGACTGTAAATTTTCAGAGGCTTTTACTTCCAGTGGAAAAATTTCCGCTTCTTTCTGGAAGACAAAATCTACTTCAGCACTTCCTTTTTCTGACGACCAGTAAAATGGTGATATTTTTTTACTTGAAATTAATTGCTGTAGCACATATTGCTCTGTAAGCGCACCCTTGAACTCTTCAAAAACCCTGCTTCCTTCCAGCAGGGTTTTAAAATCAAGTCTGCTAATGGCAGAAAGCAATCCAATATCCACCATAAAAAGCTTAAATGCACTGCTGTCTTTGTACGCAGACAGGGGGATACCAGGTTTTGAGATTCTGTTTACTTTATATATAAGTCCGCTATCAACAAGCCATTGCAGAGCCACCTCAAAATCTTTTCCACGGGCGCCTTTCTTTACTATACCATAAACAAATTTCCTGTTTTCTTTTGCAAGCTGAGCAGAAATTGAATGCCATAACTGCCTTATCCGCGGTACTATTTCATTTGGTGCATGCTTTGAAAAATCCTGTTCATAAGAAAAAAGAAGGGTTTCCTGAATCTTTCTCACAATTGCATAATCTTTTGTTTCTATAAATGTACTGACAACTTCTGGCATCCCACCTACGAAGTAATATTTCCTCAGTAAATCAATGTATTTGCTCTTGAAATTTGTAATCAAGTCTGTATCTAAATTCTTTAAAGGAATTAACAGACTCTCGTTTTCAACAGAACTTACAAATTCTACAAAACTTAAGGGATAAAGGTTTAAAAAACTGACCTTACCGACAGGAAAGGAAGTGTCAGGGTGAAGAGCGATACCAAGAAGGCTACCGGCTGCTATTATGAAGTACTGCGGTGCGTTTTCATAAAAATATTTTAATGAGGTTAAAGCGCGGGGAACTTCCTGTACTTCATCAAAAACAATAAGGGTATCACTGCTGTCTATGTTAATACCTGTTTCTACCTGAAGGCCGGTTATAATTCTACCTATATCATAATCCATGCTAAAAAGATCTTTCATTCTCTCATTATCTTCAAAATTAATATATGCACATTTTCTAAAATGAGTTTTCCCGAATTCTTTACAAAGCCAGGTTTTACCGACCTGTCTTGCTCCCCTTAAAATTAGTGGTTTTCTTATGGTTGAGTTTTTCCATTCAATCAAATCTTTTATTTCATTTCTGTACAAATTACCTCTCCATTACTAATCCTAAGCGTAAAATACAACCTGCTATAATTATAGAAAAACTAAATTCCAGAGAAATATGCTCGCCAAGTTATATTTAATACTTTAAACAGTGTTAATTATAAATATAGTATAATTAAAAAATACAAAAAGTCAAAGGACTTTTTGTATTGCTACAACAAAATATCAAATCACTTATGGTAAATATTATCATTTACACAGTATCAGTTAATTTTATCAATTTGATAAAATTAATTATGCTTGATAAAAAAATATCTTTACTGATTTTTGAACAGGTTGCTAAATTTTAGTGACATCAACTTTGGCTGCCCCGAGTTACGAAATTTAGAACCACTTTATTTTGCCGTTAAAACATCAGACTTCAGTCTGGTGATGAATAGGCTCTATTCTATTTATAGTAAGCAAGGGAAGCCTACGACTTCAGTCGGGGGAGTTTCACTTCTTTATCTTTTAGGTAATTATAAAAATTGCTCCCATCTATATAGACAGCAACTCTTTCTTTTTTACTTTTAGAAGCATCCGTAAAATATAATTATAAAATGAGTCTAAATAAAAAATACCCTTGCCAAAGCAGGGGTAGTGTTCATAGTAATTATATATTAACTTATACAAATCTTCTGTTAAGATTTATTTGGTTTGAATATTATAAAATTAAGGTTGAAATAAAATATTAAGTGGTTTATGGTTAGTCAATATGTTCAGTGCTGGAATCATAATTGTTATCTTAAATGAATACATATACACCTATTATATCCTGTTATATTTTACTCAAATTAGGGTATATTTCATTTTATAATGCAACAAAATAAGCAATCTTTATAAGGGAGAGTAAAATGAACAGAGTAGTTCATTTCGAGTTTGATGTTGAAAATCCGGAAAGAGCAACTAAATTTTATTCAGGAGTCTTTGATTGGAAAATATCTGGCTGAGGTGGACCTATAAATTATTGGCTAATCTCAACTGGTCCAAAGGAAGATCAAGGCATAGATGGTGCTAAATTTTGAATCAATTTTTGAAAGAATTGATTAAATAGAAGTAACATTAATAAAAATATAAATTTGAAATTAAGGTGATTACATGTGTAAAATACTTAAAAGTTTTTTACTTATTATTACTATCACCATTATTGTCATATCCCCGGTAAGCTGTAACAGAAGTTATCTCTGGAAGTCCGTAACTAATGGTGAATCTTTGGTGCAGGTATCTACAATCGATGCTCTTTTAAACGGAGTTTATGATGGAGTTATAGATTTCAAATCATTAAAAGAATATGGTGATTTTGGCATCGGTACTTTCGATAGGCTTGATGGAGAAATGATAGGGTATGACAATAAGTTTTATCAAATAAAGTCTGATGGTAAGGTTTACCAGGTAAGTAATGAAATGGCTACCCCTTTTGCATATGTAACTTTCTTTGATATAGATAATAAAATGAAATTGCCTAATAATATAGATTTCAAAAAGCTTCAGGAATATCTTGACACTGTACTTCCCACAGATAACATATTTTATGCTGTGAAAATAGAAGGTACGTTTAATTATATGAAAACGCGCAGTGTGCCTGCACAGCAAAAGCCATATCCTTCGTTAACTGAAGCAACAAAGAATCAACCAGAATTTGAATTCAATGATGTTTTGGGCACTATTATTGGATTCTACAGCCCTCCATATGTTTCTGCTGTTAATGTACCTGGTTATCATCTTCATTTTATAACTGAAAACAAAGATTCTGGAGGCCATATACTAGATTTAAGAATAAATGAAGCTGTTGCATACATTGATGAAACATCTCAATTTATGATGCTACTGCCAGACTCAGAAAGTGATTTTTATAAAATAGATTTAAGTCAGGATAAACAAAAAGAAATTGAGGAAGTAGAGAAATAATGTTATTACATAGTCCTTTTCATATTTTCCTTTACTCTCTGACCAATGCTGCTATACAATCTTTATAATAAGGTTTGGAAAATAAGACTTCTTTTGGGAGCCAGCGTTTTATCATATCATCATAAGTATCATTATTTTCTAATTCTGTTATGACTTCATCTATTTTATTTTTTAATTCTGTATTATCAATTTGCACAGCAAAGCCGTAATTATCAACAGTAATCATATCTGGTAAGACTATTAAGCCAGGATTCTTGGCGGCAATATTATACTACTTTGAATATTATATTAAAAAATTATTGAAATAATAAAATATCTGTCCGGGTAAAGAAGATTCCAATCTTAAATAATTAATTTATAAATTTATTAATATAGGTATTAAAACAAGTGTTGGTAGCGCATAGGGGACTCGAACCCCTGTTTTAGCCGTGAGAGGGCTACGTCCTGGGCCACTAGACGAATGCGCCTTATAAGTTCATAGACAGGCAATTTTGAATTTTATAGATTATAGTTAATTTTGTAAAGAAAAGGCTGAAAGAAAAAAATATTTACGTAAGCTACAATTTTTCTTTCTTTTCTTTCTGAGAAATCTCTCCTGAGAAATCTTTTAATTTTATACAAATTTCAGAACTGGTATAGTATAATAAATAAACTTTTTTTAGCAGCTTTTTGTTTTATATATTTCACAAATTATTTAGAGGAGCATTATAGGGATATGGCAGAGGCGTTGCAGGAGCATTATTTTATGAACGATAATAATGACAGAGCTGAAAGTACCAGAGAAATTATTACAGCATTGTCAAAAATTGGTGAAGCAATAACATCAGATCTGTATCTTGAAGATATCTTAAAGCTTATTGTTACCGTAACTGCTGAAGTTATGGGTTCAAAGATCTGCTCGCTTATGCTTCTTGACCCTGAAAAAAAGGAGCTTAATATTAAAGCAACTCAGAGTATAAGTAAAGAATATATTAATAAGAACCCTTTAAGACTTGGTGAAGGTATTGCTGGAAAAGTGGCTTTGGGAAATAAGCCTGTAGCTGCTGAAAATATCCTTGAAAATGAAAATTATAAATACAAGGATATAGCCTTAAAAGAAGGACTGGTCTCAATGCTGAGCGTTCCCCTGCATGTAAAGGGAAATGTCATTGGTGTTTTAAACACCTATACTTCAAAACCTCATAAGTTCAATGATTATGAGATAAATATTTTAAAAACAGTTGCAGATCAGGCTGCAATAGTAATAGAAAATTACAGGCTTGTGGTTGAAACCAAAGTGATCAGGGAAGAGCTGGAAACCAGGAAGGCTGTTGAAAAGGCTAAAGGGATTTTAATGAAAGAGCAAAAAATTGAGGAGGAAGAAGCATTCAGGAAGATACAAAAATTTGCGATGGATAACAGGAAATTAATGAGGGAAGTTGCAGAAGCAATTATTCTTTCTCATGAGATGAAGAATTTATAATATAATTGTTTTATTTAAGTTTTTAGTTTACAAGGCTGTAATTAAATTATAAATAATTCAGATATTTTTATAATTTTTATTCATAATTAGTTCTTGCTGAATAATTAACATAAATTGCTAATTTGAAAATATTTTGAGCTCATTTTCAGCAGATAATTTGATAAAAATTGAATTATTCACCAGAAACTAATTAATCATAAAAAAATTTATTATCTTATTATACGAGGGGGTTTAACATGCCGTTGGTGCCAATGAAACAAATACTGGATGAAGCAATAAAAGGAAATTATGGTGTTGGTGCTTTTAATGTCAATAATATGGAGCAGATTCAGGGGATAATGAGAGCTGCAAAAGAAGTTAACTCTCCTGTAATTATTCAGGCAAGCAGGGGAGCTTTAAAATATACAAGTATGTTTTATATAAAACATATGGCAGCAGCTGCAGTGGAGGATAATCCTGAACTGCCCATAGCTCTTCATCTTGACCATGGCAACAGTCTTGAAACCTGTAAACAGGCAATTGCACTTGGATTTACATCAGTTATGATTGACGGCTCTTTAAAGGAGGATAGCAAAACTCCGACCACGTTTGAGGAAAATGTAGAAATTACAAAAGAAGTGGTTCAATATGCCCATAAGTTTGGGGTAACTGTTGAGGGTGAGCTTGGTACACTCGGCGGGATAGAAGATGGTGTGGGCTCGGGTAAAGTAAAGCTAACTGATCCCGATGAAGCTGCAAAATTTATAAAACTTACGGGTATTGATGCACTTGCACTTGCAATAGGAACAAGCCATGGTGCTTATAAATTTAAAGCTCAGCCGGTCCTTGCAATGGATATCATAAGTGCTGTTCAGGCTAAAGCACCTAAAGTTCCGCTTGTAATGCACGGCTCTTCATCAGTGCCGGAAGAGCTTATAGATATAATAAATAAGTATGGCGGAAAGCTTGAACATACAATGGGTGTTCCAATTGAATCAATCCAGCAGGCAATTAAGCATGGTGTAAGGAAAATCAATGTTGATACTGATGGGAGACTTGCAATAACTGGCGCTATAAGGAAATTCTTTACGGAAAACCCATCGGAGTTTGACCCACGAACTTTTTTTGGTGCAGCAAGGGAAGCAGTTTATCAGGTGGTCAAGGGGAAAATGATAGCTTTTGGTAGTGCCAGGCATTCAGGCGATTATCAACCGCTAACTCTGGAGGAAGCTAAAGGATTTTATATATAAGGAATTACTGGTCTACGACTCCTTACTATGTAGTGCAATTTTTCTGATATTGATATTAATAATGTATTAGGAAAAGTATCGGTGTTTTAAAAATAACTTCGAGATATTTAAAAAAGTTTCGGAGAAGGAATATAAGGTAAAGTGTAACAAAAAAGGATAATTATCATTCTATAATTGCCATTTTGTTTTATATGGATAATTATCCCTTTTTCTTTTTTTTATTTTTAGGTTAGCTTATTAAACCTTTTTTATGAGCTTTCTATATACTCTATTACTAATCTTGAGTGGCTTGGTTTAAACAGATACCAGTCTCCAAAACCATTATTGCTCTTATTATGCAAGCTAAACTTAAGCTGAAATTTGTCTTTATCATCGTCAACAGCTTTTTGTACTTCTGATATTAATTCATCAGTTGAAAATGTTAGATTATCAAGAGAATCAGATATATTAAAAGTTTTTACAACTACCCCACCTACTGCGAAATCTTCGGGATTGGTCAGTTCATCACCATAGTAAAATACCAATATGTCCATTTTATCAGAAGCACTCCACGGTTCTCCACCATGTTCCACGTCTGTTATTCTTACTTCAGCATCTGTTATATCAATATTGTCAAGACTGCTCAGGTCACTTATATCGAAGCTTAAATAACCTTTAGTTAATCCATCAGCATTATTATCACCTACAAACACTTCATCATCACCTGTGGATACAGGGAAAAATTGAGTGATGTAACCGCTTAAGTCAACTGATGCATTTTTACTGAATGTTGAGGGTTCTGCAGGTTCTTCTTCGCCACCTTCATCAGGAGGACCCCCCTCTTCCTCACAGCCCCATGTAAGTTCCAGAGAATCAAAATCAGAACCTTCTGAATTTTCAGCAGTTGCTTCAAGGGTATAAGTATCACCTGGATCATCAAGATTAATCTGAACCTTGTAATCCCCCCATGCATGGTTGCTGTCATCCCTGCTGAATTCTACAGTCGGCTTTGGATTTCCGGTAACTTTTGCCTCAATTCTGTAGAAGCATACACCATCTGTGGCTGAATATACTTGTCCCATATATATTTCAAGTTCTATTGTAGGAGCCTTCTTTTCTCCACTTACTTCCTCAGTGGTTTCAGATCCATTTTTATCTTCTTCAGTATTTTTAGAAGAACTCTCGTCTTTATCTTCCTCAGCCTCCTCTGCAGTTGTTTCCTCTTCGGTACTTTGAGCTAAACCACACTGTCCGCATAATCCAGCAACACTAAAAAATAGAATAGCTGTAAGTATACTAATGAAAATGTTTAACTTTTTATTATGCATATGTTTACCTCCGGTAACATCGCATTAATATTATTATTCTATAAATACATATTTAAATGTATATTTATATATTATCGTATAAAATATAAAAAAGCTTTAGAATGATTTTTAAGATAGTATCAGAGCCGTATATTTTGTTTATCTGACTTTTTTTAAAAAACAGCTATTATATTCATAAAATTTTAAATAGAAACAAATTATGTAACCGTTCACGGACTACTTCCTATCTACCTGCTATAGGCAGGTGCCATAACGGATGTATTCACGCCAACAGAGTCAGTATAATATAACCTCTTTAGGAAAATCAAGAGTAATCTTCAGGTGAGGCTGGGTAGTAGTGAGGGTGGGCTATGATTATAGAAATAAGCGTTAACAGCTTTTAGTATGAATTCGTAAGCTGATTGGCCTTGAAGTCTACATGTTGCGATAACTGTCCATAACCGTTCGCTTGTTTCTCGGCCTTTAACGCTCCGCGTGCCCTGTGTTATCATCCTGTCTATCACGACAAAACGTATAGCTTGTTCAGCTACGTTATTTGTCGGCTTTATCCCCGGAGTTGTAATAAACTCAAAGTATGCTTTGCCGTGAGTGCGAAACCTGTTTGCCATATTCTGAGCTTCTGTTTTCTCTTCTTTGCCATCCTTATTTAAGCTGCTTGGAACATCCTCCAAAGCTACCGTCATGATTGTTTGCCTTGCTTCCTCAAGGGCATTCTTAAAAGCCTGCTCGCTCATCCCTTCACGTTCATGGATAATCTTGAATAGCTCTCTGATGCCTTCAAGCAGTTTCTTGCCATAAACCCTTGTTTCTACATCGGGGAAGTTAATCAAGAATCGTATATCTCTTATCAGGTGCGCCAGGCAAAATTGCACGATGATACCAAAGTCCTTCATATACTTGCGGTAGGATGAGAAATAATCACAACCCAAAACCCCCTTAAATTCTTTACCTAAAACATCAATCAATACTTCCGAGCCTCTGGATTTATCAATCCTAAACAGTACATAAAGTGATGTCCTGAAAACCCATGTCCAGAATTTATCACCGTTTTCCTTATGCCCGGTCTCATCTATGTTTACTACTTTCTCTAAAGGTAACATATCAAGCAACTCTTTATACGGTTGCTCTAATGAATCGCTTACTTTCTGTATCACTTTACGCAAATATCCTCTTGAAATCTTTATCTTGAGGACATCGCGGATAAATTTCCTGATTGTAGAAAATGATGCATGGTCAACATGTTTCATGTATGCAACAAGGGCAGTCAGCCGTTCTTTGAACAGTCCCTCTTTGTAAACCTCAGGGGGAAACGGCATATAATGAATCTTCCGGCAATTTTTACACCACACAGGATAAGAACGGTGTTCTTCTCTTGTTACAATCACTTCTTTGAGTTCAACTTGTTGAATTATACGAGGCTCCTTGTCAAGAAGTCTCACCGGGCCATTACAATCTGGACAGCAATCTAACTTATAATCATGAAACTTGTCTATATCCTCTTTGGGAAATGGGGTGCGCTCATTTCTGGAATGCCCCTGTTGAGCTCCAATGTTACGTTTCTTTTCATTTTTGTTTTTTGGTTTAGGTTTTGTGATGTCATCAGATGAAGGAGGTTTGCTGGAATTGGAAGAATTCTTTGAAAGTCTTGCAACAATTTTTTCCAACTCACTCACCCTCTTTTGTAAAGACTCAATTTTATCACTCATCTCACACAGAACTCTGACTACAACTTCCTCACCAGCACGATAAATTGCCAGAGCTTCTTCACGCGTCATGGCATAGCTCCTTGCGAAAGTTTTTGACCAAAGGATAAAGATAAATGTCTTTTAGGGCAACTTTAATTGTGTTACTGCAGTCATTACGTGTGCGTCCTTTTGTCTGACCTACGAGGCGCCAATTCGCGGCACGATAGCAAACCCCCCTAAATCTGCTCCTGTCCACAAACGTCTCCAGCAAGTAAATAGGGTGAGCGTACTTTACTGTGAAGTCTTTTGAGATACGCCGTGAAATCTGAGAAAGGATATGACTGGCCAGGTGAGGAACTCGTACCCAGGGCAAGATAAGAAAACGCATATTATTGGTTACATATCTAAGGGTCTTTTCCCGCCTCTGGCGGTCCCAGCCAATGAAAGTATCGCGCGGGGCTGTCTTCCATGCTGCCGAACCAAAAAGAACACATGCTAATGGACGGCCTGTACGATCTGAAATAAGATATTTCATATTTTCACCAACGGTGCGTCTATATCCAAGATAGTGATAGCAAGACAGAAGACAACTAAATAAAGCATTCTCACTTGAAGGTTGTGTTACTGTTCTAATCTGGATAGGCATGAGAGTTTTTAAACCACAGTTCACTTCTTGTCTCATGTGAGCAACTAAAGGAATTGAATTGTTGTGGGGCACTTTACTCCACTTCGATTGGGATGGAGGCAATACTATATACCCTGCTTGTTCAAGCTTTACCAAAAGGCTTCGGCAGGCCATATCTTTTATCTGTCCGTTAGGGTTATACCACTGCCACAGTTTGCAAAGCTCTTTAGATAATCTGGTGCGACCCCAGGATGGATTGTCGGCAAGCAGCCGTTGGATAAACTGAATATCTGCTGGTGTTATTTTACGTCCTTGTTTGACCATGATCTTTTCCATGGTCAACATGATAACAGATAATATATGAAGAGTCCAGAGGAAAAAAAATTTACTTGAAAGTTTGTTTTTCAAGTGATAATCTATGTTTAATCTGGTAGAATTACCGTCAAGGGGACTGAAAATTATTTTTCAGTCCGTGAACGGTTACCAAATTATTTGCACATTGATGTGTAAATAATAAGGTAAAGAAGCCACAAATGACAGAGATGTCAGTTGGGGCTTTTTTGTTTTATACAGACTTTATTTATACAGTCTTAATAATTTAATAATTAATTAGAAGATCATAAGATTATGAATAATAGAAGTCATCTATTTTAGTATGCTGTTAAACCACCAGACTTTAATTTGGTTATGGATAGGCTTTATTCTATTTATTGTAAGCAAATGAAGAACACGGCTTTAATTGGGTGAGTTTCTCTTATATTGATTTTAGAATGATTTATTTTTTAGAAAAGAGGTTTAGTAAGCTGGTTTATTTAATAAAGATGGATGTAAGAATTTTAAAATGAATAAGAATAGAAATTCTAATTTAAATCTTGATTTAATTTCTGGATTTGGCTCAAATTTTAATTCAGATTCTGAATTTAATTCTCGTTTGAATTTAAATTTAGAAAGAAATAAAAAATCAGATTACCCTGATTATAGAATTCCGTCAGGCTGTGCTGTTTTTGGAATACTTGATGAAAGCGGGCAGCCTTTCAACGGCAGCAAAGTTCTTGAAGGAATTTCAGTTATGCATGACCGTTCAAATGGTCTTGGGGCTGGGTTTGCCGGTTATGGAATCTATCCTGAATATGCAGAAAATTGGGCTTTTCATGTTTTATATGATGATAGCAATGCTAAAAAACATGTTGAGGAAATTTTGAAGGATATTTTTGTAGTAATCCATAGTGAAGAAATCCCAACACGGAAGTCACATTCTGTGATTAACCCCCCCATAATTTTCAGGTATTTTCTAAACTTAAAAGAAAATAAGGATATAAAGTTAAAAGTAAATAGAAATATAAGTTCAAAGAGTTCAGAAAATGAAGATGAATTTAAAGCACAGGAGGAAAATTTCATTGTCGATTTTGTGATGAGGATAAACAGCCGGGCTGAAGGTGCTTATATAATTTCCAGCGGCAAGAATATGGGAATATTTAAGGGTGTGGGATTTCCAGAAGATATAGGAAATTTATATAAGATTGATGAATATAAAGGGTATCTCTGGACTGCTCACGGCAGGTTTCCAACAAACAGTGTAGGATGGTGGGGAGGAGCACACCCTTTTGGACTACTGGGATTGTCTGTTGTTCATAATGGTGAGATTTCATCGTATGGAAGAAACCAGAGGTTTGTTGGAGATTTCGGCTACAAATGCACGCTTTCAACAGATACAGAAGTTATTGCATATATGTTTGATCTGCTTTTCAGGAAAAATGGAATTGACATTGAGCTTATAAATTTAATACTTGCAGCACCATTCTGGGAACAAATAGAAAGGATGCCTGAAGAGAAAAAGCAGATAATAAAGGCTTTAAGAATTATGTATGGTGGTGCTTTAATTAATGGTCCTTTCAGTATTATTGTCGGACATAACAATTTTATTTATGCTTTAAATGACAGGATAAAGCTAAGACCTCTTGTGGCTGCAAGAAAGGAAAACCTTTTATTTGTTTCAAGCGAGGAATCTGCGATAAAAAAAGTGTGTAAAGAACCTGATAATATCTGGCACCCTCAGGGTGGTGAGCCTGTAATTGGTTTTGTAAGAGGAGCTTAGGGGAGGTTAATTATTCAAATTTAAAATTTTAATTTATTTTATGTTGAATAATTCAGCAATATTGAAGTGAATAATTTATATTTTGAAAGGAATTTAAAAGTTAAATGACTTTAAAATTAAAACAATCGGAGTTTGAAATTTTAAGAGATGAAAATAAGTGCATCTCATGTGAGGTTTGTGTTAGACAGTGTTCAAATGATGTCCATGAGTTTGATGCTGACAGCTCTGCAGTTTCGAGTGAAAGCTTAAATTGTGTTGGGTGCCACAGATGTGAAGCTCTCTGTCCCACAGGAGCAATTAAGGTAAAGAAAAGAGATCTGGAGTTTAAGGAAAATTTTAACTGGAGTGCTGACCAAATTAAAAATATATACCGGCAGGCAGAATCAGGAGGTGTTCTGCTTACCGGGATGGGTTCTGATAGACCTCACACTGTATACTGGGATCATTTACTTTTAAATGCTGCTCAGGTGACCAATCCTTCTATTGACCCTTTAAGAGAGCCAATGGAAATAAAGACTTTTATTAGAGGAAAACCTGATTCTATAAAAATTAAAAAAAGCGGCAGTGGAAGTTTTAAATTGGAAGGTAGAATACCTCCCCACCTTGAACTTGAAACTCCAATATTATTTTCGGCTATGTCTTACGGCTCTATAAGCTATAACACCTGCAAATCACTTGCAGCAGCAGCATCTGAATCCGGGACACTTTACAACACGGGAGAAGGGGGACTTCACAGGAAACTTTATGAATATGCAGGCAACACAATTGTCCAGGTAGCTTCAGGAAGATTTGGTGTTGATAAGGAGTATTTAAGTAAAGCAGCAGCAATTGAGATAAAAATTGGTCAGGGAGCAAAACCTGGAATAGGGGGTCATCTGCCAGGCGAGAAAGTAACATTTGACATTTCAAGTACAAGGATGATACCGGAAGGCACTGATGCAATTTCTCCTGCGCCCCACCATGATATTTATTCAATAGAAGACCTAAAGCAGCTGATATTTGCACTTAAAGAGGCAATAGACTATACAAAACCGGTTGGGGTAAAAGTTTCTGCAGTCCATAATATTGCACCTATTGCAAGCGGAATTGTAAGAGCTGGAGCCGATTTTATTGCAATAGATGGATTCAGGGGAGGAACCGGAGCTGCTCCGCAGGTAATAAGAGATAATGTGGGCATTCCAGTAGAGCTTGCCCTTGCTTCTGTTGATACAAGATTAAGAGAAGAAGGAATACGGCACAGGTCTTCTTTGATTGTGGGTGGAAGTATAAGATCAAGCTCTGATGTTGTAAAGGCAATTGCACTTGGTGCAGATGCAGTATACATTGCGACCGCAGCCCTTGTTGCTATGGGATGCCATCTGTGCCAGAAATGTTATACAGGAAAATGCAACTGGGGCATTGCGACACAGGATCCGTATCTTACAAAAAGATTAAACCCTGAAATTGGAATAAGAAGGCTTAAGGGTCTTTTGCATGCATGGTCTTTGGAAATTAAAGAAATGCTTGGAGGTGCAGGTATAAATGCAATAGAAAGTCTGCGTGGAAACAGGGAACACCTGCGGGGGATAAATTTAAGTGAAAGAGAATTGTCAATACTTGGTATAAAGCATGCTGGAGAAGCATGGTAGAGAAGGAAGGTATTGTTTGAAGAGAATTTACATAAATGAAGAATACTGTATAGGATGCAGACTCTGTGAAATTTATTGTCAGGTCAAGCATTCGAAAAGTAAAAAGATTTTAAAGGCATTTAAAAAAGAACTTCCTGATATGATTTCACGGGTGCTTGTTGAGGAAATAGGGTGTAATTCTTTTGCCATTCAATGCAGACACTGTTCTGATGCACCATGTGTTGAAGCATGTATTTCTGGAGCAATGACTAAAAATCCAAATACCGGGGTAGTTAATTGTGATGAGGAAAAATGTGTGGGGTGCTGGAGCTGTATAATGGTATGCCCCTACGGAGTTATAAAGCGGGACCTTTCAGCAAAAAAAGCTGCTTCGAAATGCGACCTTTGTTTTGATGAGGAAATTCCTGTGTGTGTTAAGAATTGTCCCAATGAGGCATTAAAATATTTAGATATTAAAATTAAAAAAGATTAAAGGATATACAGTTTTAAAAAGAAAAAGACTCAATGTTAGATGTTTTTTTTCTTGACTTTTTATGCCTTGAGCGAAGCAAAAGGAATGGTTAAAAGTCTGAAAGAAAATAAGATTAGCAATATATATTTATAAAAGAATATAAGCTTAAGGGCAACAATTTTCATCCCGTTTTGTGCCTTAAGCGAAGCGTAAAGGAATGATTAAAAAAATGAAAAAAAGGACAGATTATCTTATAATTGGCAACTCTGCTGCAGGTCTTGCTGCGGCAGAAAGTATAAGAAAAAATGACAAAAAAGGACAGATTAATGTCTGCAGCAGCGAGAGTCACTTTAATTATTCCAAGCCTCTTATAACTTATTATCTTGCAGGAAAGCTGGGTATTGAAAAACTATACTCTAAAGACAGGAATTTTTACACTGAAAATAATATTTCCCTAAATTTAAATTCTGAAATTGTTGATGTCAGTACAGAGGAAAAAACTGCAACAACTGTTGATGGTGTTGAAATAAAATTTAACAAGCTACTGGTTGCAAGCGGTGGAAAGCCCATTATTCCTGATATAAGAATTAAAGTTGAAAAAAGTGCAGATAGTGAAAGTATAAATAAAGAAATAATAAACGAAAGAAACACGAAAGAAGCGGATAAAGCGAGAAGAAGTCGTACAGATTTTAGCATTGGTGCAGCAGAAAATCTTAAAAAGTCTTTACCAGGCCTCAATGGGGTTTTTACGTTTACAACACTTGATGAAGCAGCAGCACTTAAAAAATACATTGAAGATAACAAAATAAATTCTGCAAGCATTCTTGGCGGTGGGCTGATTGGTCTTAAAACAGCGGAAGCGCTGCTTGAACTTAAAATTAAGGTAAATATTATTGAGCTTGAAGACAGGATTTTATCTGCTTCTTTTGACAGCACTGCCTCTGAAATGATTACAAGAAAAATAGAGGATAGCGGAAGCAGGATATTTACAGGTTCTACTATAGATGAAATTTATGTAAGAGCGGGGAAAATAACTTCATTTAGTTTAAGAAGTGGTAAAAGAATTCCATGCGGTTTACTTGTTGTTGCAGTCGGGGTTAGCCCAAATACAGAAATGCTTAAAAATGCTGGTATCAGATTGGAAAATGGGATTTTAGTTGATAAGGAAATGAAGACTTCGAATGACAATATTTATGCTGCCGGGGATGCTGTTAAAAGCTGTGACATTCTAACAGGTAAGGAAAAAAATATAGCAATCTGGCCCCTTGCTGTAAAGCAGGGAAGCGTTGCAGGGAGCAATATGTCGGGAGGTAAAGCATCCTATAATGGAGGATTTTTTATGAACTCGGTTGAAATTTTGGACATTCCTGTAATATCAATTGGTCTTTCAAATCTTGAGGAAGGCACAACTGATGGTATAAAAATTTACAGGGATTACAATCCTGACAGAAATCAGTACAGAAAAGTGATAGTAAGAGATGACAGAATAATCGGGGCAATTCTTGCAGGCAGCATTGAAAGAGCTGGAATTTATTCAGGTCTTGTAAGCAACCAGATAGATATTTCAGGTATCGAGAAAAATATTGTAAGAGAGGATTTTGGGATAATCCAGCTTCCTGCTGATTATAGGAAACATTTAATAGTGGGAGAAATAATTGAGGTATAAAGTGGAGGAAGTTAAGAGTAAACAATTTAAGATAGATGCTGAAAACCTGAGTTACAGGGATTTGAATTTTAAAATTAAACAGGCAATTAACTCTGTTCATAATAACAGCAAAGTCATAGTCTTAAAAAATGTAGTTGGCCAGCGATACATTGGAGATGGCATAAAAGGCAAAATAAAAATTAAAATTTTCGGAACACCTGGAAATGATATGGCAGCTTTTATGGATGGTCCTGAAATAGAAGTATTTGGTAACGGACAGGATGGAATAGGCAATACAATGAATTCTGGCAGAATAGTTTTACATGGTGACTGCGGAGATATACTTGGATATTCAATGAGAGGCGGGGAAATATATGTCAAAAGAAGTGTTGGCTGGCGCAGCGGCATACATATGAAATCCTATATTGAAAAGTTTCCGGTAATTGTTATTGGCGGCAGGGCAGGTAATTTTTTAGGTGAGTATATGGCTGGTGGAGTTATTATAGTTTTGGGATTAGATTTAGAAGAAAGCAATACCGAAAATATTGTCAGAGGCAGAAAATCAAAAAGCATCTGCTATAAATCATGTGATTTCTTTTCTGAATTCTGCAATTCAATAGTAGGAGATTACACTGGAACAGGAATGCACGGCGGAGTGATATATTTAAAAAAAGATGTTGAGGATTACAGATTAGGCAGGGAAGTAAAAAAAATGGCCATTGATGAAAATGACATTAAATTTATTGAACCATATTTGAGAAATTTCTGCAGTTATTTTAACATGGATTACGAAAGCACAATTTCAAAGGCTATAAGGGATTTTATAAAACTTGTACCATACTCTCACCGTCCTTATGGAAGGTTGTATGCTTATTAATAAATTTGAAATATTTTTATTTGTATTAATAAGTTTTCAATTTGTTTTTAAGGATGTTAGTTAGTATCAAAAATCCATTTCTATTTTTTTAAGCTTGTAATATATTTAAAAAAATTTTTGGTTATTATAAACGAGTATGAAATAATAAAATTAATATTACAAATAAATTAACACTTATTTAAAATTTAAAAATTGTATCGGGAGTGCGCATGGATGAGTTTAATTTAAAGGCTGGGATGCTGGGTGAGGCAAGGACAAAAGTAACAGAAGAAAACACTGCTTTAAAATTTGGGAGCGGAACAGTCAGGGTATTTGCAACTCCGGCAATGATTGGTCTTATGGAAAAAGCATCAATTAACTGTGTTGAAAGCTATCTTCCAGATGGCTTTTCTTCTGTGGGGACAAAGGTAGATATAAAACATCTTGCGCCGACACCTGTTGGTATGGAAGTTGCTGCTGAAGCCGAGCTTGTTGAGGTTGATGGGAAAAAATTAAAGTTTAGCGTCAAGGCATATGATGGCAGGGAAAAAATTGGTGAGGGCATGCATAACAGGTATATAATAAGGCTTGAAGAATTTTTAAAAAGAGCTGAGGAAAAATTAAGTTCTTAAAAGAATGGTTAGTAATAAATAATTACCAGTAATAATTACCGGTTATATTAAAAATCAAATAATAATATAATGGAGTATATAATATAAAAAAGACATTAGATTTTTTAAACATTATAAAATATTTATCGTCTGACTTTATATGTTATATTATCAATATATAATTACAGCAATACTTACAGCCATACTTGTCAATTTTTTAATAAACATTTTTCTTTTTAAAAATATAAAAAGTTTTTCACTTTCAGATGATATTTTAAAATCTCCACCATTAATTTCTGTTTTGATTCCTGCAAGAAACGAGGAAGAAAAAATTCGCAGGTGTCTTGTATCTCTTTTAAAGCAGGATTACCCCAATTTTGAAATTATAGTCCTGGATGATAATTCACTGGACAACACTTCACAGGTTGTCAGGGCAATGGCAGAAAAGGATAAGAGAATAAAGCTGGTCAGCGGAAAACCCCTGCAGGCTGGCTGGATGGGAAAGTGCTGGGCTTGCCAGCAGCTTTCAGAATATGCAAATGGCAAGTATTTTATTTTTACAGATGCTGATACACTTCATTTCAGTGATACAATAACAAAAGCTTTTGCAGCGCTTATAAACAGCAATCTTGATGCAATATCAGTTTTCCCCAGTCAAATTGCCGTAACATTTCATGAAAGAATGACAATTCCTTTTGTAAATTTTGCGATTCTATCATTTATGCCTCTCTTTTTGATAAAAAAGGCAAAAAGCTCTTTTTTCAGCACAGGAATTGGACAGTTCTTTTTATTTAAAAGACAGGCATATGAAAAAATGGGTGGTCACCGGTCTGTAAAAGCGAAAATGCTTGAGGATATCCATATCTCAAAGCAGGTTAAAAAAGCAGGTTTTAAGTATATGATTTTTGATGGAAGTTCCAATGTTTACCACAGGTTTTATAGAAATTTTAAGGAAGTTATGAGAGGATTTTCCAAGTTTATTTATCCAGCCTTTGGTTACAATGTATTTGTTGAATTTGTAGCATTGCTGATATTTTCAATAGTATTTTTATTTCCCTTTATTATTCTTCCAGCCGGTATTTTAATATTAGACTGGTCGGGTCTTATTTTAACTCTTGGAATAGTCCAGATATTTTTAATATTTACGATTAAAATAATTCTTGCAATAAGATTTAAAACCAGAGTACTCGATATTATTTTTACCCCAATTTCTATATGTTATATGCTTGTTGTTGCAGCAAATTCTTATTTTCAGGCAAGATTTGGTAAAGGTTTATACA
>Ga0194125_10005104_pt1 | contig 20139 bp, 22 predicted proteins | sample TA2KigC250mmetaG_FD_148626 | JGI IMG/M metagenome (GOLD analysis project Ga0194125, IMG submission 148626) | Freshwater microbial communities from Lake Tanganyika, Tanzania - TA2015034 Kigoma Deep Cast 250m | ecosystem: Environmental > Aquatic > Freshwater > Lake | place: Tanzania: Lake...
GTCACGGTTGGCCAGCGACCGGATCGAGCGCTCGATGGCCTTATCCACCAGATCGCCCAGGGCCAGGAGGTCTTCCTGCAGCTCGCCGATCTGCTCGTCGAAAGTCTCCCGTGGCATAAGACATCCCCCTCCGCGAAGTTATGGGTAATTATACCTCTAAATCGCCATTTGGCAAAACCACATCTACACCGATTGCCGCCAAGGTTACTTGCCGTTTGCCAGCGGCAGAGACGAATGCTTGACATGGCTTGCGTTTAATGTTACAATCGAGGTGAGAATTCAAAACGTGGGTGCTGACACCCATCTTACGTGCCAACCAAAAGCACCCACGCGTTGATGGCTGGCTTTTTGGTTGAATGGGACCAGCAGGAGGCATCATGGACTATTCAAAGATAAAGAAGGCCCAGTTGATCGAAGAGATAGAAACCTTGCAGGAGAGGATAGCGAAGCTAGGGTGGACGCAAGCTGAGCGCAAGCGGTCGGCAGAGGCCCTGCGAAAGAGCGAAGAGAAATACAGGAACATCCTCGAAAGCATTGAAGATGGGTATTACGAGGTTGATATCGCTGGGAATTTCACTTTCTTTAATGATGCCTTATGTCAGATGTTAGGGTATTCCAGAGACGAAATGATGGGTATGAACAACAGGCAGTACATGGATAAAGAAAATGCTGAAAGGGTGTATCAAACATTCAATCGAGTATACACCACGGGGGTGCCTGACAAAGGATTTGATTGGGAGATCATTAGAAAGGATGGGGCAAAGACATTTGTTGAAGCTTCCGCTTCTCTGATAAGAAATTCAGAAGGCGAGCCGATTGGGTTTCGCGGCATCGCCCGCGACGTCACCGAGCGGAAGCGCATGGAGGGGGCACTCGAGGCGAGTGAAGAGCGATACCGCAGCCTGTTTGAGCACGTGCCCGTGGGGCTCTACCGCACCACGCCGGCGGGCCAGGTCCTCGACGTCAACCCGGCCCTGGTTCAGATGCTGGGCTACCCGGATCGGGAGTCCCTGTTGGCAGTCGCTGTGACCGACGGTTACGTAGATCCTGAGGAGCGCACGCGGTGGCAGGCCCTGATAGAGCGCGAAGGGGTAGTGCGCGACTTTGAGGTGCAGTGGCGACGGCACGATGGAACGATTATCTGGGTGAGGGAAAATGCCCGAGTTGTCCAGGATGACGAAGGCCAGGTACTGTACTACGAGGGGGCTGTGGAAGACATCACCGAGCGCAAGCAGCGAGCCATGGAAGTCTCGACCATGCTAGAGGTAACTAAGGCCGTCTCTTCCACGCTCCACCTCGAAGAGGTGCTGACTCTCATCAGTGAGCGGATGGTCAAGGCTATGGGAGTGGATGGCTGCGCTCTCTCCCGGTGGGACCAGGAGGCCGATGCAGTTGTCACCTGGATCGAATTTCGTCGTCAGGATCCCAAATGGGCCGACGAGCCAGGCACTACCTATGCCCTGGACGATTTTCCGGCCACCCGGGCTGTGCTGGAGACTCGCCAACCCCTCGCCATCCACGTCTCTGACCCCGACGCCGATCCGGCCGAGCTTGCTCACATGCGGAAAATGGAAAGCGTAAGCCTGCTCATGTTGCCACTGGCCATCGGCGATCAGGTCGTCGGTCTGGTCGAATTGGATCAAAGCGAATACGAGCGGGTCTTCACAGCGGCCGAAATCCGCCTGTGCCAGACCTTGGCAAACCAGGCGGCCATCGCCATCCAAAACGCCCGGCTGTTCAAGGGGATACAGAATAAGGCCGAAGAGCTCGCCCTTCTGCTCGATACGGCCACCACGGTCTCATCCACCCTGGAGCTTGACCAAGCCCTCTCCATTCTGGCGGAAAAGATGACCACCTCGGTCGGAGCTACCTTCTGCCGCATCGCTTTGCTGGACGAGATAAACCAAACTCTGACCATACAAGCTGCTTTCGCTGCCCATGAGCTGGACTGGGATCAGGGCCTGGGTCGGCAAGTTGCCCTGGCCGATGCTCCCTGGCACAGGCGAGCCATCGAGACAAACGAGGTGATCATCCTGCGCCAGGATGATCCACCCCAAGCGGTGTCGGAACCAGAGTGCCGGATAGCCCTCAGTGAAGGTATTCAATCGGCCCTCCTGATCCCATTGGCGATTGGAGAGCGCGCCCTGGGAGTGGTGTCCCTGGGCGAGATGCGCAGTTGGGAACGCCTCCCCTTCACTGCCGATCGAGTGAGACTCTGTCGGGCCATGGCCAACCAGGCGGCCATCGCCATCGAGAACGCCCGGCTGCTGGACGCAATCAACGAGCATAGAACAGACCTGCAAAAGCTGTCGGTCCAGCTCCTCAGTGCACAGGAGGAGGAACGCAGAAGGCTCTCCCTGGAGCTGCACGATGAGCTGGGACAGGCACTGACGGCGATAAGCTTCGATCTGGCAGCCATCGAGAAAGAGCTGCCGCCAGAGCCTGCCCCCAGGATCAGGGAGATATTGGCCGAGACAAGTTTGCTGGTCAACGAAGTAGACGACCAGGTCCGTGAATTGGCCCTCGACCTGCGGCCCTACATGCTGGACGATCTCGGTCTGGTGCCAGCATTACGGTGGTACGTGAACCGATACGCCAGGAGACTAAACATCGAGGTCGAGTTTGAAGCGATTGATGTGGAGGAGAGGCTGCCTGCGGATATGAAAACGGCTCTCTACCGCGTGGTGCAGGAGGCATTGACCAACGTGTCCAGGCACGCGCAGGCTAACAGGGTAAGCATACGTCTGGAGCGACAGGAGTCCGCCGTGGTCGCTTTCATCGAAGACGATGGCCAGGGCTTCGATGTAGGGAAGATGGCAGGCCCCTACCCCCGGGAGCGCGGAGCGGGCCTGTTAGGGATACGAGAAAGGGTGACCTCCCTGGGGGGCCGTTTCGACATCGAGTCCCATCCAGGTCATGGAACCCGGCTGACGATAGAAATACCTGTGTAGGATTTTCGATTTTCGATTTTCGATTTGCGATTGACAATCGGAAATCGTACTACTCAGGCTGTCATTGCGAGGAGGCGGTTTTTGCCGACGAAGCAATCTCCAATTCGCAAGTTGGGGATTGCTTCGCAAAAAAACGCTCGCAATGACAACAGAGGCTGAGTAGTTCCCGGAAATCGAAAATCGGCAATCGCAAATCGCGGAGGGGGCAAGATGGATGAAGAGGATTTGAAGAGGCGGACGAAGCAGTTTGCGCTGCGTGTGATTCGCCTGGTAGAAGCCTTGCCACGGACGCGAACGGCTCAGGTGGCTGGCGATCAACTCTTGCGCTCGGCGACATGTGTTGCATCGCCCTGAGCTGGACCTCGCGGGGATGATGAAGTTCCAGAAAATGTTCAGGGCTGGTTATAAGACAGCGCTCTGGTAAGTGGCACTACATCATAAATGATGTAGTTTGGGCAGTAGATAGCCTGTTTGGCGATACGGACTGGCCCAATCTACACCTTTCCAAGGTGTAGTGCAGCAATAAAAACCACCCTGCAGTTACCCGAATGAGTTCTCAAAATTCATCATCCCCGCGCGGCCTGAAAAGCTAGTGGCATTTGCTTTCCAAGCTGTAGTGCAGCAATAAAAACCACCCTGCCGACATTCAGAAATCGAGGAGGTGGGTCATGAGCAAGATCAGAGTACTCCTGGCCGAGGATCACACCATCGTTCGGAAGGGCCTGCGCTCGCTTTTGGAGGGCGAGGCTGGCATAGAGGTGATAGGGGAAGCCGAAGACGGGAGAGAAGCCATTCAGATGACTCAGCGGTTGCTCCCCGACGTGGTGCTGATGGATATCAGCATGCCGGCCCTCAATGGCCTGGAGGCTACCCGCCAGATCAAAAAGCTGTTTCCTGGGGTCAAAGTTCTGATTCTGACCATGCACGCCGACGAGGAGTACGTCTTCCAGATCCTGCGCGCCGGGGCCTCAGGATACGTGGTCAAGAAAGCAGCGCCTGCCGAGCTGGTCCTGGCCATCCAGGCCGTTCGCCAGGGCAATTCCTTCCTCAGCCCCTCGATATCCCGGCAGGTCATCGAAGAATACATCCAGAAAGCCGAAGCGATGGTAGAAAACAGCTATGAGAGACTTACCGACCGCGAGAGAGAGGTACTGCAACTGATCGCTGAGGGCCACACAAGCCGAGAGATCGCTGAGCTGCTGCACATCAGCCAAAAAACCGTCAGGGCCCACAGAGCTAGTCTGATGGACAAGCTCGACATCCACGGCACGGCAGAACTGACCAGATACGCCATCCGTAAGGGGGTAGTCCACCTGTAGGATTTGCGATTTGCGCATAGAATCGAAAATCGAAAATCGGCAATCGAAAATCGAAGCAGGGGGCCCTACGAAAAGTAGGGCCTTTTTCTTTGAAAAATCAGCGTTTCGCCAATAGACAACACAGACGAGGTTGTGTATACTGGAGGTAGGCGATAGTGTGTCTGCTTATCAGCCAAGGCAAGCAAGGAGGGACGGTGCAGGCAATAAGGATCCTGATCGTTGATGACCACGCCGACTTCCGACGGCGTCTCATGGAATTCCTGGCCTCTGAGCCAGAAATCGAGGTCGTCGGAGAGGCAGGCGAGGCTCAGGAAGCCATCCTTAAAGCCAGGGAGCTCCAGCCAGACCTGGTTCTCATGGACGTGAGGATGCCAGGAATAAACGGCATAAGTGCCACTCGCCAGCTCAAGGACGAAATGCCGCAGCTCAAAGTCATCGTGTTGACCATTTTGGACCTGGAGGAGTACAGGGAGGCGGCCATGGCCAGCGGGGCCAGTGGCTACGTGATAAAGAAACACCTGGTTCAAGAGCTGTTGCCGGCCATTAGAAGTGCTTTAAGGAGCAACTCATGAATGAATTGGCAGAACTGCGCCAACGAGTAGCCGAATTGGAAGCGAAGGACACCGACCGCAAGCGGGTGGAGGAGGCGCTGCGGGAGTCTCACCAATTGCTGGAGAAGACCTTTGCCAGCCTGCGGGACGCTGTTTTCATCATTGACGCCGATACGACTGAGATCCTGGACTGCAACCCCGCTGCTTCGGAAGTATTCGGCTACAACCGCCAGGAGATGTTGGGACGGACTACCGCCTTCCTACACGTTGATGAAGCATGGTTGGCGGAGTTCAGGAGACACTTATACTCCGCTGTGGAAGAGAAAGGCTTCCTGTTCCTGCCGGAGTTCAGGATGAAGCGGAAGGACGGGACAGTCTTCCCCACCGAGCACAGCGTGATGCCCCTCGAAGACGAAGCAGGCAAACGTATCGGCTGGGTGAGTGTGGTTCACGACATCACCGAGCGCAAGCGGGCGGAGGAGGCGCTGCGGGAGAGCGAGGAGAAGTACCGCAACGTCGTTGAGTTGGCAAATGATGGCATTTGCATTATTCAGGACACCATAGTCCAATACCTCAACCCACGTCTGGCAGAAATGTGGGGCGGCACTATTGGGGAGGTTATTGGTACCCCCTTTACCAACTATGTCCACCCTGATGAGCTGGCCAAAGTGGTTGATCGGTACAAGCGACGTATGGCAGGCCAGGATGTAACACCGGTGTACGAGACAGTGCTCAGGCGCAGGGACGGCAGTAAGGTATATGCTGAATTCAACGCGGGTATAATTACGTATCAGGGAAAGCCCGCCGACCTCGTGTTCGTCCGCGACATCACCGAGCGCAAGCAGGCGGAGGATGCCCTACGGGAGAGCGAGGAAAAACTAAGTGGCATCTTGCATAACATGAGCGATGTAGTGTGGTCTATATCATGGCCTGATTTTCGGCACCATTATCTCAGTCCTTCATTAGAAAAGCTATATGGAAGGTCTAAGCAGGAGTTTATGGATAATCCCGCTTTGTTTAAAGAAGTTACCCATCCAGATGACCAATACCTAACTGAAAAGGCTATGAAGCAATTAACGGAAGAAGGCGAGGCTACACGAGAGTGCCGTATAGTAAGACCCGATGGCAGTATTGTCTGGGTATGTGATAGATCAAAGATGATTTATGATGAAAACCATCAGCCAATAAGGGTTGAAGGGGTGACCCAGGACATCACCGAGCGCAAGCGGGCGGAGGAGGCGCTGATAGAGAGCGAACGAAACCTTAATGTTGCACAGCGAATCGCTCATATTGGCAACTGGAGCTGGGACATAACAAAGAATGTTGTTCAGTGGTCCGACGAGCTTTTTCACATTTACGGTTTCAAGCCAGGAGAATTCGTCCCACAACTGGACTCCAGCATACAACACATGCATCCTGATGATCGCGAGCGAGTAAGAGAAGCGCTTGACGCTGCGTTAAAAACCAAAAAGCCATATGATATTGAAATGCGGGTGATAAGGCCTGATGGCACAGAGCGTGTAGTGCATGCAATCGGCGAAGTATATTTTGACAACACAGGTAGTCCTCAAAGGATGTTTGGGACAGCCCAGGACATCACCGAGCGCAAGCGAGCGGAGGAGGCAGTGCGGCGCCATCTGGAACAAATAGAGGCTCTGTGGCAGATTGACAAAGCCCTCATTTCCACCCTCGACTTGCCTGAAGTGCTCGACACCATCCTGGAAGAGCTGGAGAGGGTCAGCCCCTATCACAGCGCCGGCATCTTCCTGTTCTCCGATGACACCGCCAGGCTGGCTGCGGGCAGGGGCTTCCCGGACCTGGAGCGCGCTTTGCAGGTCTCCTTCCCCATACAGGAGGACCCTCTGACCCGCGAGCTCTTGCAGGAGAAGCGCGCTCTGGTCCTGGCCGATGCCCAGGCCGACGAGCGCTTTCTGGCCAGGGGTGGCACGGGGTACGTCCGTTCCTGGATCGGCGTTCCTCTTATTGCCAAGGGGAGGGAGGTAGGCTTCCTGACCTTGGATCATAGAGAGCCCGGCGTCTACGACGAGGAGAGCGCGAAGATGGCGCAGGCCTTTGCCACCCAGGCCGCCATCGCCATCGAGAACGCCCGGCTGTACGAGGAGGCTCAGCGAGAGCTGGCTGAGCGCAAGCGAGCACAGGAAGAGCTCCGACAAAGTTACGTGAAATTGCAAGCAGCCTTGGAGGGAACGGTCAATGTCCTGGTATCAGCAGTCGAGATGAGGGATCCCTACACCGCTGGCCATCAACGGCAGGTCACCCAACTGGCCTGCGCCATCGCCAAGGAGATGGGCCTTCCCCAGGAACAGATCGAGGGGCTCCGCATGGCCGGGCTGATTCATGACGTCGGCAAGATCGGTGTACCTGCTGAGGTTCTCAGCAAGCCCGGTCCGCTAACCGCCCTCCAATATGGTCTGATTCAAGCTCACCCCCAGGTCGGTCACGATATATTGAATGGGGCGATAGAATTTCCCTGGCCGGTGGCCCAAATCGTGCTGCAACATCACGAAAGGATGAATGGTTCCGGATATCCTCGAGGATTATCAGGCCAGGAGATCATGCTGGAAGCAAGAATCCTGGCGGTAGCTGACGTGGTGGAGGCCATGGCCTCCCACCGACCTTACCGACCGGCTCACACTCTGGATAAGGCCCTGGAGGAAATATCGCAGAACAGGGGCGTCCTCTACGACCCTGAGGTGGTGGATGTTTGCCTGAAGCTGTTCACCGAGAAAGGGTTTGAGTTCGCGTAAATTGCTGCCTGTTCTGGAGGTGCGCAAGGTGGAAGACAAAGATAAGACCACAGAACAACTCGTGAATGAATTGGCGGAGTTGCGCCCACACCTCGCCGAATTGGAAGCGGCGGACGCCAGGCGCAAGCGGGCAGAGGAGGCGCTGCGGGAAAGCAAGCTTCAACTGGAGAGCCGCGAGCGCCTCATCTCCCGCATCCTGGACAGCATCCCCACCTCCCTGGTGGTGATTGACCGAAGCTTGCGCATCGTTTCGGTTAACCGCAACTTTCTGGAGAAAACCAGACGTGAGGTGCAGACCACCGTGGGCCGCAAAATCGAAGATGCCTTTCCCCAGGCGTTGCTGGACTACACCCGGTTGGACCAGAAAGTGCGAGAAGTCTTTAGTACTGGTGAGCCGGTAGAAGGTGGAAAACTGGCCTATCGAGCTCCCAGCCTGCCCACCCGCGTTTATTACTACCGACTCATTCCCCTCCACCTTTTCTCTGATCCGGGAGGGAAAGGGGTAGAGAACGTGATGCTGTTGATGGATGACATCACCGAACGGGAGCAACTGGGGGAAGAGGTGCGGCGGACTGAGCGGCACCTGGCCAGCATAGTGGAGTGCGCCAACGACCTGGTGGTCTCGATGGACGCTGAAGGGAGGATACTGACCTGGAACAAGGCCGCCGAAGGTACCTCAGGCTTCAGGTCAGAGGAGGTGAGGGGGCAGCACCTGCCCGAGCTTTGTATGGAAGAGGACCAGCAGGAGATGGGGTCATGGCTGACCCAGTTGGCACGGGGCCAGTTCACCAAGAGAAGCGTGGAGATCAACCTGAGAACCAGGGAAGGAAAGGAGGTTCCCATCGCCTGGGCCGGTTCCCGCATGCTCGACGACGAGCGCCACATCGTGGGTCTGGTAGCCGTAGGCAGGGACCTGACGGAGAGAAAGCAATTGGAGGCTCAACTGATCCAGTCGGCCAAGCTGACTTCTTTGGGGGTCATGGCCGGGGGGATCGCCCACGAGATCCGCAACCCTCTGGCGGTAAGCTCCGTCGCCGCCCAACTCCTGCTGGAGAGACCCGACGACCAGGAATTGCGGAAAGAGGCGGCGGAGAGGATCCATTCCGGGATCCAGCGCGCCTCATACATCATCGAGAACCTGCTCAGGTTTGCCCGTCCCCCTGAGGAACGTATGCTACCGATGGACGTCAGCGAGGCCCTCGAGGAGACATTATCTCTGTTGGCCAATCAGCTCAGGGTGCAACGGATAGAGCTGCGGAAGGATCTCGCTTCCGATCTGCCTTCGGTCGTTGGCAACAAGAGCCTCTTGCAGCAGGTTTTCAGCAACATGATCCTCAACGCCTGCAACGCCATGCCCGATGGGGGAAGCCTGACGGTGACCACCCAGGCAACTAAGGCGAGGGGAGTAGAGATACAATTTGCCGACAGCGGTTGTGGCGTCCCCCCGGAACACCTTTCCAAGATCTTCGACCCCTTTTTCACTACTATGCCCGTGGGGAAGGGCATCGGCCTGGGGCTATCCATCAGTTACAGCATCCTCCAGCAGCACGGGGGAACCATCGACGTGGTGAGCCAGGTGGGCCAGGGGACCATATTTACCGTTCGGCTACCGGTAGATAGCGGATAGCAAGGATTTTCGATTTTCGATTTCCGATTGCTGAGCCCAATGCCAGATCGTAAAACCTGTCCTGAACGTAACTACTCAGGCTGTCATTGCGAGGAGGCGGTTTTTGCCGACGAAGCAATCTCCAATTCGCAAGTTGGGGATTGCTTCGCAAAAAACGCTCGCAATGACAACAGAGGCTGAGTAGTTACTCCTGAACGAAGTGAAGGATCGAAAATCGGCAATCGGCAATCGAGAAGAGGAGACTGAGATGAGACGAAAGCCTCAACGGATTCTGGTGATAGACGATGAGCCGGACATGTGTTGGGCACTGGAGAACATCCTGCGTCCCACGGGCTATGCAGTGACCACCACGACCACCGGTACAGAGGCCCTGGAACTGCTCGCCGGGGGGCCCTACACCGTCGCCTTTGTGGATGTCAAGCTCCCCGATATGGACGGCCTGGAGTTGGCCGCCGCGATACGTCAACGGAGCCCGCACACCGCGGTGGTTCTGATTTCCGGCTATTATTACCAGGAAGACAGAACTATTACTGAGAGGCTGCAGGATGCGCACTTCATCGGCTTCATCTCCAAACCCTTTGATCTTGACGAAGTCCGCCTGATGGCCCGTCAGGCCGTGGAGCGGGCGAGAGAGGAGAACCATGCCAAAGACCCGAGTTCTGGTGGTGGATGACGAGCAGGACCTGGTTTGGGCAGTACAACACAGCCTGGGCGATGAGGGTCACGAGGTGCTCACCGCCTACGACGGCGTAGAGGCCCTGACCGTTGCACGGCGCCATCACCCCGATCTGGTCATCCTGGACATCGTCATGCCTCGGCTGGATGGCCTGCAGGTCTGTCGCCGGCTGCGCCGGGACCCCACCCTGGCCGCCGTGCCCATCCTGTTCCTGACGGTGCGCGGTGCCATCGAGGACCGCATCAAAGGGCTGGACGAAGGGGGCGACGATTATCTGGTCAAGCCCTTTGACCTGGGGGAGTTGAAGGCTCGGGTCAAAGCTTTGCTGCGCCGGGCTCGATCCGCCCCCAAGGAAGACCTGGCGAGTGCACGAGGCCCCCTGCTGGTGGTGGGTCCCCTGGCCGTGGACCTGCAGACCTGCCAGGTGCAGGTGGGGGAAAATGCCGCGCAACTCACGCCTACCGAGTTCGACCTCCTCCATCACCTGATGGCCCACCCCGGCGAAGTCTTCTCCAGCCAGCAACTGTTGCAGCAGGTGTGGGGCTACCCTCCCAGGACAGGTGACCCCGGCACAGTGCGCTGGCACATCAAGAACCTGCGCAATAAGGTCGAACCCGACCCGGCCCATCCTGCCTACATCCTCACCGTGCCCCGCCACGGCTACATGTTTGAGCGGCGGGGGTCCCCCCCAACGCAACCCTAACCCACCCCCAACTCAAGACCAACGCCAGCCACGGCGATTCTGTGATATAATAAGGATGGCTGAAAGGCCGATATGTTCAATATCTCTCAGGGGAAGGAGGTGAACGGAAATGGCTGTCGAGAAAGCGATTGCATCCAGCAGCCTGGCCGAGGTCGTGGACCGCATCCTGGACAAGGGCATCGTCATTGACGCCTGGGTGCGTGTGTCCCTGGTGGGCATCGAGTTGCTGGCCATCGAGGCCCGGGTGGTCGTAGCCGGGGTGGACACCTGGCTCAAGTACGCCGAGGCTGTGGGCCTGACGGCGGCCGCCGCCGCGCCCGCTTAGACTATCGCCGACCACCGTCCGCTGATCGCCACTTCTGGCAGATGGCTGATAGCAGAGAGCTGATAGCAGATAGCCGATAGGACTATCAGCCATCAGCTATTAGCCAGAGGGAGCGGCGGTCGGCGGACAACTCTGGTATGAGGAAAGGAGGTGAATCGTATGACACTACCCGATGAAATGCGTCGGTTAACCCAGCACTTTCTGGAGGCTTACGACACCCGGATGGCGGCGGTCGCCGGCATCCGCACGGCGACGGCTCAGGAACTGGCCGAATACCGTGCCGCTCATCAGGCCATGGCCGCTGAGCAGCGAGAGCGCCTGGCCGAATACCGTGCCGCTCATCAGGCCATGGCCGCTGAGCAGCGAGAGCGCCTGGCTGAGGATCGCGACCGCCTGGCCTCAGAGACAGCGGCCTTCATGGAGGAGACGCACGTGGCCAATCGGCAGATGGCCGCCGAACTCAGGGCGCATCTGGACGAGCAAGAAGCGGCGCGCCTGGCCCAGGCCGCCGAGGACGCCCGGCAGCGGATGGAGTACGTAGACGAGCTACGCAGCGATACGGCCGCCTTCCTTAAGGAACTGGACGAGGCTCACCAGGCGATGGCGGAGGAACTGCGCCAGAAACTAGCTGAGGATCGCGACCGCCTGGCCTCAGAGACAGCGGCCTTCATGGAGGAGACGCACATGGCCAATCGGCAGATGGCCGCCGAGCTCAGAGCGCATCTGGACGAGCAAGAGTCAGCGCGCCTGGCCCAGGCCGCCGAGCTCAGAGCGCATCTGGACGAGCAAGAGTCAGCGCGCCTGGCCCAGGCCGCCGAGGACGCCCGAGGGCGGGCGGAGTACGTGGCTACGCTGAAATCCGACACGGCTGCCCTCCTCAAGGAACTGGACGCCGCTCACCAGGCTATGGCCGCCGAGCTCAGGGCGCATCTGGACGAGCAAGAGTCGGCACGTCTGGCCCAGGCCGCCGAGGACGCCCGAGGGCGGGTGGAGTACGTGGATACGCTGAAATCCAACACGGCCGCCATGCTGAACGACTTCCGGACAGAGTTTGATGAGGCCCGGAGGGTGTGGAGCAGCTTTACCGAGCTTATGCAGCAGCGCAGGGCCAGGAAGGTGGTAGCCCCGCCCCCACCCCCACCGCCGGTAGAGGTTGTGGCCCCGCCACCGCCCGTAGAAGTTGCGCCGCCACCACCGCCCGTAGAAGTTGCGCCGCTGCTGGAAGAGGTGGCCCCCGATGATCTCACGGCCATCCGCGGGATCGGCGCCAGCATGCAGCAGCGTCTGAACGAGGCTGGGATCTACACCTATGCTCAGTTGGCCGCAAGCACGCCGGAGGAACTTCGCCAGGGTCTAGGGGCGGTAGCCCAACTGGCCAAGGTGGAGGAATGGATCGAGCAAGCCCAGGAAATGGCGGCGGGGTGAAACTTTCGAGCAGAGGGACAGTTTCCGAGGCAAGGGGAAGGGGAGACAAGGAGATCTTCGGTATGATCGAAGACTTGGCAGCCGGAAGTCTCCTTGTCACCCCCTCTCCGTGTCTCCCCCTCCCAGAAGGCACCTCTGCATAACAGGCACCCCCCTGAAGCCCCGCGTAGGGTCAATTTGACAGGGGACATTTTTTGTGCTATAATCTCTGCTAGATATATTGCTAGACAATATAGCACAAAGGAGCTGCCATGTACCTGGGGACGCGGAGGATCCGCTCTGCCGGTCGCACCAGTGGAAGTATCGAGATCACTTTACCAGCCCAACTGCAGGTACTGGAGGGCGTAAAATGCCGCCTGATGGTGCGGGATGGGCCTCGCCCGGAGATTGTGTTGCAACTGGATCTCTCCGCCGCCCAGGCCCTCTTCGACACGCTGTGGCAGAAGCTGGGCCTGGGCCTGGAGGGGATTGACGATATCGGCGATTTCTCCCCCGCCGATTTCACCCTGGCCTTCTTCCCGCCCCGCCACTGGCAAGAGCGGCCCCCCCTGGCCTACGCCGATGCCCTGGACGTCCTCCGCCAACGGGCCGGACAGGAGAATCGAGAACCGGAAGCCCTGACCCGGCTGTTGGCTTTCCTGGCTGTGGCCGCCGGCTATCGGCTTGGCCTGGATGGCACCCTGGCCCTGGCCTTCGGCGATGCCGTGGCCTATCTCATCGCCGGCACCCCGGCCGGGCTGGGCACCGACTTCGAGCGAGGGATGGCCCATCGCATCTTCTGGGGCGAGAGCCGGGCGCAGCAGCCCCTGAGCTCCCCTTTCAACGACCGGGCCTGGCAGCAGGCCCAGCCCGGCTTGCGGCGAGTCTACGACCAGTTTCGCACCTGGCAGGAGGACCCCGAGGCCTACGCCGCCGCCCGGGATAAATGGTACCGAGCACTGACGGTGGAGATGGGGGTGCGGGTGTCCTCAGTTGAGGAGTACGTTGGCAAATAGCCAATACCCAATATCTATATCCAATAACTGGATATTAGATATTGGATATTTGAGAGGAGACGCAAATATGGCAGTTGCAATGAGAACCATAGTCGAGGGGGCGCCGGCTGCTCTATCCGTGCGCCCACGGCCCGACTTCGTGGAGACGCCCGCTATCCAGGAGTTGACAGGGCGGGCCCTGGCCTACCTGGCCGCCGGCTTCCCCGTTCACTTCCGTGGCCCGGCCGGCACGGGCAAGACTACCCTGGCCTTGCACGTAGCCGCCCAGTTGGGTCGGCCGGTGATGCTCATCGCCGGCGACGAGGAGTTCGCCACCTCGGACCTCATCGGCGGGCAGTACGGCTACCGCTACCGTAAGGTCGTGGACCGCTTCATCCACACCGTCCTCAAATACGAGGAGGACGCCGTCCAGCGTTGGGTAGATCACCGCCTGACCACCGCCTGCCGCGAGGGCTTCACCCTGGTCTACGACGAGTTCACCCGCTCCCGGCCCGAGGCCAACAACGTCCTGCTGGCGGTGCTGGAGGAGCAATTGCTCGTTCTGCCCACCATGAGCCGGGATGACGCCTACGTCAAGGTCCATCCCCAGTTCCGGGCCATCTTTACCAGCAACCCCCAGGAGTACGCCGGCGTCCACGAGGCTCAGGACGCCCTCAGCGACCGACTGGTGACCATTGATCTGGACTTCTACGACCGGGAGACGGAGATCACCATCACTGCTGCCCGTTCCGGCCTACCGCCAGAGGAAGCGACCAGGATCGTGGACATGGTGCGGGACTTTCGGGCCTCAGGGGAGTACGACCAGACCCCCACCCTGCGGGCTTGCACCATGATCGCGCGGGTGACGGCCATGCAGGGCCTGCAACCATCGGCCCAGAATCCGCGCTTCGTGCGCATCTGCCTGGATCTCCTGGAGTCCAAAACCGCCTTCACCAGCCAGGCCCGGGAGCGGCGCGCCCAGCAGCGCAAGATGCTGCTCGGCCTGATCGAGCACCATTGTGGCTGAAAGGAATTTCGATTTTGGATTTCCGATTTTCGATTGCTGATTGCCCAATCACTAAATCGCAAATCGAAAATCGGCAATCGCAAATCCAGAAAGGAGTAGGATCGGGATGAAGCCCAAAGGCATGCAGGACATCGCCACCGCCCAGAGCCTCATCAGTCGCTCCATACCGGCCACCCGGGCCCAGATGATGACCCGATTGGCCCGCATGGAGCACGAGAGGGAACGGCTGGAGCGGGAACTCAAGGTGTGGGGTGGCAAACAGGAGCAGACCGAGGAGCGCCTGCAGCAGGTCCGGCAGCGCATCGAGCTGCTGCAACGGGCCTTGGATGAGTCGTCGGCTGACGAGGAACGCGAAGATAGCAGCACACAGCGAGCGGCCGACGACGGACGGGAGGCCAAAGGTTGGCGGGAGATCCCGCTGGAGTACTAGGGGATTTTCGATTGCCGATTGCCGATTTTCGATTTGGCCGCTGCACTGCTACTATAATCGAAAATCCAAAATCGCAAATCGAAAATCGAGAAGGGAGGATGATTATGAGCGGCTTTGGTACTTTGTGGCGCATCCGGACGCGCAAGCACATCCGCACGGTGCGATCCATTCTCACCAGCACCGGGCGGCGGGGTGAGACTGTTGATAGGGATCAGGAAACGGCGCGCCTGAGGGTGGAAGAGGAAATGCTAAAAGTTCGTCAGGCCGAGCACGAAGACCGACGGGCCATCCAGCAACTGCTGGACGCTCATAGAAGGCCAAGATGAAAAGAGAAATCCACGTGGACCTGCTGGGACTGAGCCATCTGCTGCAGAGCGTCAAATACCTCCTCTTCCCGGCATCAGCGGGGATAGACCTGCTGCGCACGCTTGTGGAGGCTGAAGTCCAAGCCGAGGCTATAGAGGCGCAGATAAGGGAGCGCCCTTCCCAGGGCCGCCAGGAAAATACAGAACGAGAGGGGTAGAGAGATGACAGAGAAGAAGAAAAGGGAAACGAAAGAGGAGGCCAAGGTTACTTTTGACCTGGGCTTCGGTGGCCTGTTCAAGGGCCTGGGCGACTTCATTGATTTGCTGGGGGATATGATCGAGACCGGCGAGGAGGAGGTCACCCGCACGGGCGAGTTCCGCGTCAAGGGGCTGGGAGACAAGGGCCGAGGCGTCTACGGCTTCAGCGTCCGCACCGGCGTCGGGGGCGTCCCGCGGGTGGAGCGCTTCGGCAACATCCGCGCCACCGAAGAGGGGCCGGTGGTGGCCGAAGTGCGAGAACCCCTGGTGGATGTTTTCGACGAGGAGCAGGAAATCGTTATCGCAGCCGAACTGCCCGGCGTGGCCGAGGAGGAGGTCCACATCGAAATCCAGGATGACATTCTCTCCCTGGAGACCACCGGTGAGCGCAAGTATGCCAAGGAGATTTTGCTGCCTGAGCCGGTAGACGCGGCGACGCTGCAGAAGGCCTACAAGAACGGCATCCTGGAACTCCGCCTCAAAAAGGCCAAAGCAGAGGAGTGAAATGGGGACGAGAGCGCGCAGCATGCGCGACCTATGGGATGAAGAGCGAGCCCGGCTAAAGGCGAAGCGCAGGATGAGACGCCTTGCCTGGCGGTGGGGCCCGATGCCACCACCAGTTGGCGCTGAGGTTCCACCCGAAGTAGCGCCTCGCCAGCCAGCGCCTCTCCGTCGCCCTGCCCCGCCCATCGTGATCGAGACGCCTTACGTCAGCCCCCTGGAGGAGGTCGCGCTGGACACCAACATCGAGCGCGCGGGGGTCGTGGACGAGGTCGCCTCGGACATTGATCAGGCGGCGGAACTGCTGCGAAGCCTGGGCAGAAGGTCTGGTGAAAGGACAACCTGAGATGGCTGAACAGAAAGCTAAAGGTAAGAAGCAGGCAGCGCGCCAAAAGGGCAAGGGTCTCGACGTGGGCACAGCCTTCATCGTGTGTGCTGAGCAAAAGGGAGACGTCGTCAGCTTCCGCTCCCAGCGGGACGGATTCTTCGATGTCGAGTACGGCGAGTTTGCCAGAGAGATGCTGACCAGGGCCGGGGTGAATTACATCCAGAAGGGCGATAGTCTCTACGTGGTGGGGAACGAGGCCCTGGAGTTCGCCAATGTCTTCAACCGCGAGATGCGGCGCCCCTTGCGCAGCGGTGTGCTCAGCCCCACGGAGCGGGAGGCCCTGCCCATGGTGGAGTTGGTGATCCAGCGCGTCATCGGTGAGCCCAGCGAGCCGGGCGAGATCGCCTACTTCTCTGTGCCGGACCGGCCCGTTGACGCAGAGTTGGACACCGTATATCACGAGAAGATCGTGCAGGAGATGCTAAGCAAGCTGGGCTATGAGCCCAAGCCCATCAACGAGGGGCTGGCTGTGGTCTTCTCTGAACTGGCCGATGAGAATTTCACCGGCATTGGCCTTTCCCTTGGCAGCGGGTTGGTGAATATGTGCCTGTCCTTCATGTCCGTGCCCGTGGTCTCTTTCAGTGTGACCAGGGCCGGCGACTGGATAGATCACCAGGTTGCCATGGCCATGGCCGAAACTGCCACCCGCATCTGTGCCATCAAGGAGTCCACCTTCGACCTGACGAAGACAGAGGGGGTGTCGCGCATCGAGAAGGCCCTCTCCATCTACTACGACGCCCTCATTGACTACGTCCTGGCCCACATGAAGCGAGAGTTGGAGGCATCGGAGAGGACGCCACGGGTGCAAAAGCCCCTGACCATCATCCTATCCGGGGGCTCGGCCATGCCCAAAGGCTTCCAGCCAAGGTTTGAGGAGAGGCTGAGAGCGACGAGCCTGCCGGTGCCCATCGGAGAAGTACGCCTGGTCGCCCAGCCGTTGTACAGCGTGGCCAAGGGTGCCCTGGTCGCCGCCCGCGCCGATGAAAGCAAGAGATAGGTCCGTCAAGCACTTCAGCCTGCACAGGATCGCCGGCACAGAATTGCGGGTAGTTTCCGACGTCGAATCCGGTGTGATCCCTTTCATCCAGATTGAAGAGGAGGTGATAGGGAAATACGCCCGGTCTCCCCGGTGGCGACAGGAGGTCGTTACCCTTTTCATCCTGAGGGATCTTGAGCCCCTGACCCGACAGTTGTCTCAGGCTGCAGACTTGCCCCCCGGTGGCCTGAATGGTCTCAGATACAGACCTGTCGTGAACCTGTACGACCTCAAGAACCCTGTCTCTTGCCACGTCTTCATCAACCAGGGGGCCATGGAGAAAGAGGGCTATTGGAGCGACCAGGATGCAATCGTGGCGCTCCTGGCCCACGAGCACGCCCATCCCCTGGCAGAGAACGAGACGACCCGAACCTCCCGCCAGTTGAGATTTTCGATTTGCGATTGCCGATTGCCGATTGCCCCATCCCAAACTTGTACTGAGCGAAGCGAACGTATCGAAAATCGAAAATCGAAAATCGAAAATCTGTTGACCCTGCTGGCCGACAAGTTGTGCCTCTACGCGCCGCGGGAGCTCTTTGCCAATGAAATGACCATTCGCAGCGGCTTCGGCAATGCCCTGCTTCACCTGGATCGGCGCACGCTGGCCAACGCCAGCCGCAGCGTGGCCGGGCGGGAAGGGCTGCGCCAGCAGTTGCATCAAGAAGTAGCGAGGGGCAACCTCACCCCCCAGGGAGCTGACCTGCTGCTGCTCATCGGCGACCTGAAAGGCTATCTGGACCTGGCCCTCGAGGTCGCACCCTTCTATCGCACCGGGCGGCAAGACGATGCTCAGGAACTGGAAGCGGTCCTGGAGGCCGAGGTGTTCCCCCATCTGGAGCCGCAGGTGAACCGGGCCTACACTGCCCTGCGGGAACAATACATCGCCCTGGACGCCGACCTGACGCCGCCCGAGTTGATAGCCTGGGGCGAAGGGGTGTTGAACATCCTGGGCGAAGCCCTGGCCGAGAAAGGGCTGATCCTGCGGTACGCAATACGCAATACGCAATACGCAATACGGAGTAGAACCATGCCCGAACCAGAAACCCCCATAGGAAAATACATGTACTGCATCATTCGCTGCCCTGAGCCCCGCCAGTTCACCACCCTGGGCATCGGTGAGCGGGGCGACATCGTCCACACCGTCCACTTTGAGGACCTGGCGGCGGTGGTCAGCGACTCCCCCATCGTTGAATACGACAGCAGCCGGCGCAACATGATGGCCCACACCCTGGTGCTGGAAGAAGTGATGCAGGAGTTCACCATCCTGCCGGTGCGCTTCGGCACAGTAGCCCCGGGCGTGGAAGCCATCCGGGAGAAACTGCTCAAGAGACGCTTCGGCGAGTTCCACGGCCTTCTCCAGGAGATGAAAGATCGCGTGGAGCTGGGCCTGAAGGCCTTCTGGTACGAAGATGTCATCTTCAGCGAGATCGTGGAAGAGAACCCACCCATCCGCCGCTTGCGCGATAGCCTGATGGGCCGTCCGTCCGAGGAGACCTACTACGAGCGTATCCGCCTGGGGGAGATGATCGAGGCGGCCATGTGGAAGAAACGGGACGAGGATGCAGAGAAGATCTTCACCCCCCTGCGTCCCCTGGTCTACGAGACCCGTGTCAACAAGGTAATCACTGACCGCATGGTCCTTAACGCCGCCTTTCTGGTAGATGGAAATCGTCAGGCGGAGTTTGACGCAACAGTGGAAAAGCTCGACGAAGAGATGGGGAAGAGGCTCATCTTCAAGTACGTTGGTCCCGTGCCCCCGTACAACTTTGTCAACATTGTTGTCCATTGGGATGAGCCAGAGTGAACCGTGAAGACGTGAAACGTGAAACGTGAAACGTGAAACGTGAAACGTGAAACGTAACCGTCACGCTTCACGCATCACGTTTCACGCATCACGCGATCGGAGTTGAAACATGGGTTTCTTGATGGACCTGTTGACTTTTCCCGTACTGGGCCCCATCAAAGGCGTCATCTGGATCGCCGAGAAGGTGAACGAGCAGGTCGAGAAGGAGCTATATGACGAGGACGCCGTGCGTGGCCAACTCATGGAGCTTGAACTGCGCTACGACCTGGGGGAAATCAGCGAAGAGGAGTATCTGGAGGCCGAAGAGGCCTTGCTGGAGCGGCTCAGGATCATCCGAGAACGCCAGGCCACAGAGCGTGAAACGTAAAACGTGAAACGTAACCATCACGCATCACGTTTCACGCATCACGTTTCACGCATCACGCATCACATTTCACTTTAGGAGGACGCTATGATGACCGGACCAGAAATCGCACAACGAGCCAAGGAACAGCTAGCCCGGCTCACCGGGCTCAAGCCCGACACGGTGTCGGCCCTCGCCAAAGATGAGGAGGGCTGGCACGTCACCGTGGACTTGATCGAGTTAAAGCGTATCCCCGAGGCCACCGACGTGCTGGCTAGCTATAAAGTCCTGTTAGATCACGAAGGCAATCTAGTCAGCTACCAACGCACAAAGCGGTACCTGCGCCAGGAATTAATGGAGCAAGAAGCGTAACCGACAGGTCCGAGCGAAGGAGGATGATCATGGCAAAACAGAAACAAGAGTCCATTCCCGAGGCCATCTGCGCATCCCTGCTGAGGGTGGCGAGCGCCTTGGACGAACAGGGGAAGGTGCACCAGGCATTGGCCCCTTACCTGAAACTCATTGAGCGCTACCCGAACAGTAAAGAGGCCTCGGTAGCCACCGAAAAGGTGCTGGCCATTGCCGAGGACATGCGCGAGAGGGGACAGCATCACATGGCTATATCGGTATTCGACCGGTTGGAGGCAGCTTCTCAGACCCTAAGGGTTTCTGAAAACCCTTAGGGTCTGGACTAGCAGGGCCAGTAATAGATCAAAAGGAGGCCTGAC
>Ga0194125_10005105_pt1 | contig 20137 bp, 18 predicted proteins | sample TA2KigC250mmetaG_FD_148626 | JGI IMG/M metagenome (GOLD analysis project Ga0194125, IMG submission 148626) | Freshwater microbial communities from Lake Tanganyika, Tanzania - TA2015034 Kigoma Deep Cast 250m | ecosystem: Environmental > Aquatic > Freshwater > Lake | place: Tanzania: Lake...
CCGCTTTGAATTTGGACAGGTTTAAAAACCTGTCCCTACATTTTTAAACAGCCTCTTCTGTCGAGTTAAAGCCCCGTACGGGCAATATGTGACACAGACACCACATCTATCACATTCGTCGGTGAAAGTTATCTCAAATTCATTGGGGCTGTTGACCAATCTCCTGACCTGAATCCGTGCGGCAGCTAAATTAAATGTGCCATCAAGCCTGAAGGAACAACTTAACATACAGGTCATGCAGCCGGCACATTTTGAGGCGTCGGCATTGATTAAAAGGGCACTTTTCTTGACAGCTTTTCTTGACATCTGCGGAACTTCGAGCCGCCCCTAGCGTATTTCAAATCGGAGCTATTGTCAAGGACTTTCCACCCATGAGAGTGTTTATGAACTCTCCGTCTTGAATGTAGTGCGACCCTTTAGGGTCGCTTTTTTCCAATGACAATTGAGCCACCTGCCCACAGGTGACCCACCATGCAAAATACAAACCACGACGGTACCTGTCATTGCGAGGGGCTGACGCCCGGGACAAGCCTTTGAGTAAGGCAACACGAGCGCCTCAAGCCTGGTTTCAAAAAATTTTCCGCAAGACCTATGTTTAGTATTATGCTAGTCGTTAGTGAACGGTTGAATTTGAAATCAACGTAAGGAGATGAAAGATGGCTAAATTAAGGGTCTGGAGAACTTTCTCAGTAGTGATGGCATTGATGCTAGTCGTGGGGATGGGTGCGGCAATAGTGCCGGCAAGTCCGGTGAAGGCGGCTAACCTGGGTGATGTGCTTATCAACGAGTTTGTGTCAAATCCAGATGCAGGCGAGAGTGAATGGGTGGAGCTTTTCAATACTACTACATCTGATATTGACCTGACGGGTTGGTATATTACTAAGGTTGTGGATGGTGGAGCCCCGGAAGCTCTACCCCTTGCCCTGGGGTTGGCTTGCTCTACTACTCTTCCTGCCCAGGGCATTCTTGTCTTTGAGCCTACCGGTGACTGGTTGCCTAATAGTCCGACAAGTTGCAATATTACAATTTTTGATGGTGTTCCCCCCGGTGCCAATGGTATATACAACGTCGCTTATGGAACTGGGACTTCGCTACAACCACCGTCTCAGGGCACATCGGCAGCCCGTTTTGACCCTGACACCTGGCAAACTGACCAGTCTACCACCAAGGGCTGGTTCAATGATGCCGGTCAACCTGGAGGGGCTCCATTACTAAGTACCATTGATGCCGATTTAGCCGGACAAGGAATAACATCTAACATTGGAGAACTTCCCAATCCTTCTGCCACGCCAACTGGAGACGCCGGGCTGTTTTTTGAGAAAACTGGGCAGGGGGGAGTTATATTGACCACCTGCCTTAACCTCACTAATGAAGCAACAAGAGATGCCTTAGAAAATTTGGGGGCAATGATGGAAATAGCGGCGGCGAGCCTGAAATTTGATTCTGATTTAGCCACGGCTATGTCAGCTCTGGGAGCCAAGCTTGTTATGTATGGGCTTGACGCTCTTGGCTTTACTGAGATGCCCAATTTGATTGTAAAAGATGACGACGGTAATGTTATCTCGCCTGATGACCCAAATTACCCCACTATTACAAATAAAACTTATGCTGCCGGGACATTCACATTTTACATTGACCACTTTACCCAATATGAGGCAGTTAAGGCTGTTGCACCACCAGCAGAACCACCAGCACTACCACCAAAACCACGAGTGTCACCGACACCACCACGCCCACTCAACCCACCTCAAATGTCAGTGAGATATCTGAGTGTCAGCCCACAACAGACATCTGCCAACCAGCCGGTGACTATCTCAACCAATGTGGTCAATACTGGTGATGAGGCTGGCAACTATAATGTCGCCCTCAAGATAAACGGGCAGGTAGAGCAACAGAAGATGGTCAGCGTTGGCCCGCAGGGCACTCAGCCGGTGAAGTTCACCGTAACCAAGTCCCAGCCGGGAACTTATACCGTGGATGTTGGTGGACAGAAAGGCAGCTTCACCATACTTGGTGCCGGTAGCGGCACTACCAAGACACCTGTGAGCGGTGGGACTATCGCTATTATAATCGTGGGTATGCTGGTCTTGGCGACCGTAGTGTTCTTAATGTTAAGCTTCCGTCGTCCCGCCTAGTCGACAGTTCGCATTTGAATAATGGAGGGGGTACCTATGGTGCTCCCTCTCTTTTTATTGCCTTTTAGACTGCTTGGCTGCCCCTTTGCGGAGTTTACCCTGGATGAGATTCTTCCCGATAAATCGGGGGCAGAATGACATAAAACGAAGGTCTCAGAGCCTGGGCGCGCAATGATGGTTTGTCATCGTAATCCCATCTAGGGCAACTTTTGTTAAAATATATACCCCCAGTGTAGTGCGACCTTTTAAGGTCGCCATGAGGGAGTGCCCTGGGATGGCAGTTTTGGGCAAGGCCAGTGGGCGAGGCTAGGTAAGGATGAAATCAGCGAGTAAAAGTCCGCTTGGGCGGCTTCTCGCCAACCCGATTTCTGAGGATGCCGATGCCCTCAACCTCAAGCTCGATGACATCGCCGGGCTGAAGCCATCTGTTCAGCTCACCACCACAGCCCTTCTCCACAGTCCCTGAGCCGAGAAAGTCGCCAGGGTATAGCGTCTCCTCCATGGAGGCAAACTCAATAATTTGCGGCCAGGTCCAATAACTGGTGCCGCTGTTATTCTCCGACCATACTTCACCATTGATGCGAGCCATCATTCGCAGGTTGCTGGGGTCTATCTCATCTGGCGTTACCAGACATGGCCCCATAATGCTGCAAAAATCCTTACCCTTGACCGGGCCAAGCAGCACCATCATCTCCTGCAACTGAATGTCGCGGGCGCTTATATCGTTGAAAATAGTGTAGCCAGCGATGTATTCTTCTGCCCGCTCCCGCGGGATGTTCTTGCCTTCTTTGCCGATGTAAATACCGTACTCCAGTTCATAGTCGAGCAAATCAGTATAACTGGGCCAGAGGATGGTTTCCTCGGGGCCAATAACAGTGTCAGGATTACCCTTGTAGCACACCGGTATTTCATACCAGGCCTTGTCTAACTGCTTCAGCCCGGATAGGCTGGCATGACCCTCAAAGGCGAGATAATCTCGAAGAGAGTTGGGACGGGCTACCGGAGCCTTTAGCTTAACCTCTTTCATTTCATAAATTACTCTCTCGCCCATTGGCCCCAAGATAGAGCTTTTGATTTGTCGCTTTGTTACATAGTCAATAGCTGTCCTGGCCGCATCCATACCCTCCCGACCGCTGCGTAAGAAGGCAATCATATCAGAGGGCACGATTACTGAAGCCAGCTCATAGGCTATGTAGCTGCCTCGCTTATCAGCCAAATAGCAGGTATAGCCAAGATTAAGGTCTATTATCCTCTCATGGTTTATCGCACCTATGTTTTGTACTGGCCCTACGGGGGTGGAAACCTCGAAAGTCACCAGTTTCATTTCACTACCTCCTTTCCCATTTCGCACAGCTTAACAGAATTCTTCAGGCGATAGCAAGAATATGGGTGGAAGAGCATTCGTTTGTCATTGCGAGGGGCACAAGCCCCAGAGTAATCCCAGAGAATGCCATGCTTCGCTCGCAATGACACACAGGGACACGAGAGTCATAAGGCAGTGGACAGACCTGAAGGTCTATCCCTACATCAAAGGAAAGGAAATAAGCGTGTAGTGCGAGGCTTTAGCCTCGCCTCAAAACCCAGCCCAAGGCGCCCCTAATGGTCATTGACTAATTATCATGTCACATAACAGCATAAGGGATAGCCTAGAGCAGATGCTCCAATGTACCCGATGCAAAATGTTTTTGCCTTTGCCCAATGTCAGTATATTTTATCAATGACCATAGGGGTCGCACTACATCGAAAATAAACTATTCATAAACACTTTTCTAGTCACGGACGGCTTGACAAAAGAAAGAACAGTCTGTTATATTAAACACAATCGAATATTGCAAAGGCTGGGAACGAGACTAGTAGGCTTCCAGCGAAGCTCAGAGAGCCGGGGAAGGTGTGAGCCGGTGCTAGCGCAGAAGCTGAATGGACTCGGGAGCTGCAAACCAAAAGGGATTTTCCCGAGTAGGCTTTGACGGAGTGGGCACCGTTATCAGAGCTCAGGGTATCGCTTCAGAATACTGAGGCCGTACCTGACAGAGATGGTTGCTTAAGTATATAAGCAATCAATTAGGGTGGCACCGCGAATGGAAACCTCTCGCCCCTATGGGTGAGAGGTTTTTTTATTACGGGATTATCGAAGGTCAAATGTATTATCCGACATTAGAAGAAATCAAAAAGCAAAAGAAGGATGGCAACCTAATACCTGTTTACCGTGAAATCGTTGCCGACTTAGAAACGCCAGTCTCGGCATTCTTAAAGATTAGCCGCGGCGGCTATTCTTTCCTACTGGAAAGTGTCGAAGGTGGCGAACGGCTAACTCGCTATAGCTTCATAGGTACAGAGCCGTACCGTGTACTAACAACCAAGGCAGAGGATAAGATAAACCCTCTTCCGCTTATTGCTGAAGAGCTAAAGAACTACAAAATAGTACCATCTACTAACCTTCCCAGATTTTGCGGCGGTGCCGTAGGTTATCTTAGCTATGAGACGGCAACCCGTTTTGATGAATTACCATCTCCTGCCAATGACCCCCTGGGACTACCTGAATCCTTGTTTATGTTCGTGGATACCATGCTGGTCTTTGACCACGCAACCCATAAGATTAAAGTCTTGAGCCATGTTCATCTTGATAGTGACATAGAGCAATCCTATCAAAACGCCGTGGGAAAGATTGATAACCTCATAGATAGATTGAGCCATGCGCTTGAACCAAGTCAAAACAAAACGGCTCTTACCCTCTCCAAAGCCAGCTCCAACCTTTCCTCAAATTTCTCTAAAGATGAGTTTGAAGCCAGCGTAGAAAAGATAAAGCAGTACATCACATCAGGGGAAGCTATTCAGGTGGTGCTATCTCAGCGTTTAGCTCAACCTACCAGCGCCGCTCCATTTGAAATCTATAGAGCACTGCGCACACTGAACCCCTCTCCATATATGTTCTTTCTCAATTTCACCGACTTTTGCATTATCGGGGCTTCCCCCGAGATTCTGGTGAGGGTAGAAGATGGTATGGTGATGACCCGTCCCCTTGCTGGCACCAGACCAAGAGGAAAAAGCTTAGATGAGGATATTATACTGGAGCAGGAGCTACGCAATGATGAAAAGGAACGTGCTGAGCACATTATGCTGGTTGACCTGGGGCGCAATGATATTGGGCATGTGAGTGAGCCAGGTACGGTCGAGGTTAGCGACTTGATGGATGTAGAACGCTACTCCCACGTGATGCACCTGGTCACTCATGTACAAGGCAAGCTAAGGCATGACCTAGATGCATTCGATGCTCTACAAGCTTGCTTTCCTGCAGGTACTGTGTCCGGGGCCCCGAAAATCAGGGCGATGGAAATAATCGCCGAACTTGAACCTGAGAAAAGAGGGCCTTACGCCGGAGCCGTAGGCTACTTCTCATTCTCAGGCAACATGGATATGGCTATAGCCATAAGAACCATGGTAGCTACAAAGGGAACTGCCTATGTCCAGGCTGGATGTGGAATTGTCTATGACAGCATACCGGAACGCGAGTATCAGGAAACCATGAACAAGGCTCAAGCGTTACTTAAAGCTATTGAACAAGCTGAGAGGAACCATGCTGCTATTGATTGATAACTATGACAGCTTCACCTATAACCTTTTTCAATATCTGAGTGAATTAGGTGAGAAGGTGGTGGTGATACGCAATAACAAGATAACCCTTGAAGAAATTGAAGAAATGAAGCCTCAACGGATAGTCATCTCGCCTGGGCCTTCTACACCGCTGCGGGCTGGCATCTCCAATGATGTTATCCGGTATTTCGATTCCAAGTTGCCCATACTCGGCGTCTGCCTGGGGCATCAGTGCATCGGCTATAGCTATGGTGCATCTATTGTGCAAGCCAAGGAGATTATGCACGGCAAGTCATCCCTTATATATCACAGCAACCACGGAGCACTTGTTGGGCTACCTAGCCCTTTCTCTGCTATTCGCTATCACTCCTTGGTGGTGCAGCGTGACGGACTCCCAGACTGTCTTGAAATAACGGCATGGACAGATGATGGCACGATTATGGGTTTACGCCATCGTCAATATCCGGTAGAAGGTGTCCAGTTTCATCCCGAATCATTTATGACCCAAGCAGGGAAGGATATTTTGAGAAATTTTCTAATGGGAGGTGGAAAAAGCCATGATTAAGGAAGCTATCGCAGCCTTAGTATCTGGATGCTCACTGGCTACGGATGAGGCAGCACAGGTCATGGAGGAGATAATGGAGGGCGAAACTACCCCAGCCCAGTTTGGTGCCTTTGTTACTGCACTAAGACTTAAAGGGGAGACAGTGGACGAAATCATCGGCTTAGCCCGGACTATGAGAGCTAAGGCTATTCCTGTGAGCACCGAGGGGCTGGTTGTGGACACTTGTGGAACTGGCGGCGATGGTTCACATACCTTCAACATCTCAACAGCAGCTGCCTTCGTTGCTGCAGGAGCCGGGCTTAAAATAGCCAAGCACGGCAATCGTGCTATGAGTAGCCAGTGTGGCAGTGCCGATGTCCTAGAAGCTTTAGGTGTCAAAATTGACCTTGATGCTGAGCAAGTGCAGAGATGTTTAAAGGAAATAGGGATTGGTTTTATGTTTGCTCCATTATTCCATCCCGCTATGAAATGTGCTGCGGCCCCCCGACGCGAGATTGGAATTCGCACTGTGTTTAACATACTCGGTCCACTTACTAACCCGGCCGGGGCCAAGGCTCAAGTGCTGGGAGTAGGTGATAAGTCGCTGATAGAGAAGCTGGCATTGGTGCTTCAGGGTCTAGGTTGCCAGCACGCCTTACTAGTCCACGGTGAGGATGGCTTGGATGAAATAACAATCACGGGCAAGACTCATGTTTGTGAACTCAAAAATGGCCGTATCAGACGCTATGTCATCAGTCCCGAGGATTTCGGCCTATCCAGGGCTACCTCGGACAGCATAAAGGGTGGTGACATTAAAGCAAATGCTGACCTTTTGCGTAACATTCTCGCCGGTGCCTTAGGGCCACAGCGAGACGTAGTGTTGATGAACGCAGCCGCTGCAATAGTGGTTGGAGATAAAGCAAAAACATTCCAGCAAGGGACAGCCATAGCTAAAGAAGTAATTGACAATGGCGATGCCTCAGCAAAACTAGACCAGCTAATTGAGCTCAGTCAAAGTTTAGGCTAAAGAAAAATGATTCTTAATGAGATAGTGTCACACAATTTACAAGAACTCAAGCTTAAAAAGCGCAGCCTCCCTATGACAGAATTGCGAAGAATGTCACTGCAGCAATCTCCACCACTCGACTTCGCTTCAGTTCTTTGTGGAGAGAGAATTCGGCTAATTGCCGAGGTCAAGAAAGCATCCCCATCCAGGGGCATCATTCGCCCTGACTTCGACCCGGTGGAGATAGCCCAAATATATGCTGACAATGGTGCTTCAGCGATATCAGTATTAACTGAAGCCAGATACTTCCAGGGCAGCCTTAATCACTTAGCAGACATTAAAAATGCATTGCACAAGAAGCTGCCTCTGCTGAGAAAGGATTTCATCATCGACCCCTACCAGATTTATGAATCCCGAGCTTACGGTGCTGATAGTCTGTTGCTCATAGTAGCTATTTTGAAGCCGACAAAGCTGCGGGAATTACTACAGCTAAGCCATGAGCTACACATGAGCTGTCTGGTTGAGATACATAATGAAGCTGATGTCGAAATCGCTTTAAAGAGCGAGGCTAATATTATCGGCATTAATAACCGTGACCTAACCAACTTTAACGTGGACATTGCTAATACTGAACGGCTACGGCCGCTTATCCCGCCAGACCGAATAGTAGTCAGCGAAAGCGGCATAAAAGAACGCAAAGACATCGAAAGGTTAAGGCAATTGGACATTAATGCAATCATCGTCGGCGAATCTCTGATGTCGGCACCTGACATTGCAGCTAAGATGAGAGAGTTATTGTGACCAAGATTAAGATTTGCGGGCTATCCGAGATACAGCACGCTTTGGCAGCAGCTAAAGCTGGTGCGGATTTCTTAGGGCTAGTCTTCGCCCACAGTCAACGTCAGCTCTCTGCCAAAAAAGCGTTACAAATAGTTAAGGCAATACATCATCTAAGACCTCACCCAGATATAGTCGGTGTTTTTGTCAATTCAGCAGCTGAGGAGGTGAACAGAATTGCCGATTACTGTAATCTGGACTGGGTGCAGCTCAGTGGAGACGAAACATGGCACTACTGTCAACAAATTGAGCGACCAATTATCAAAACTGTCCATGCCTCAAGCACCAAGACGGCCGAGGAAATCATTTCTGAAATAGCCACGGGATATCGTCTATTGCCCCGACAGGATTTTGTTTGCCTTGTCGATTCAAAGGTGGGAGACACTTACGGTGGGACAGGACAAGCTTTTGACTGGAAGCTAGCAAAGGAGGTATCGGCTAGGTTTTCAGTTATTATCGCTGGGGGGCTGACTCCAGGCAATGTCAGCCAACTAATCAAAGAAGTTTGCCCCTGGGGAATTGATGTCTCCACTGGCGTTGAGACTAGGGGTCAAAAAGATGTAGCAAAAATCACTGCATTCATTCGAGTAGTGAGGGCAACATCGGATGAATTGTAGAAACTATACGCAGGGGGAATAATCACATGCTCGTTATTATGAAAAAGGATGCAACAGAAGAACAAGTGAAAGCGGTTATTGGCGAAATTGAAGCCTTGGGCTACCGTGGTATTCCCATACCGGGTATCCAGCGCACTGCTGTCTGCATAATAGGGAACGAGGGACAAGTTGAAGATTCGCGCCTACTTGCTCTGGATGGTGTGAAAGAGACTATACGCGTGACAAAACCCTACAAACTTGTAAGTAGAGAAACACACCCGCAGCCTACAATCATAACCATTGGTAACGTTATGATTGGTGGGGCGAAACCAGTAATTATGGCTGGACCATGCGCCATAGAAAGTGAAAAGCAGGCACTTACCATAGCTAGCCTTGTGAAACAATATGGAGCGCAAGTCTTCCGGGGTGGCGCCTTTAAACCCAGGACTTCACCATATAGCTTTCAAGGATTAGGGGAGGAAGGATTAAAAATACTCAAGAAGGTGCGTGAAGAGACAGGTTTACTGATTATAACCGAGGCTATAGACCACACCAACATTGAACTCATCGAGCAATACACCGACATTATTCAACTGGGGGCTAGGAATATGCAAAACTATTCCCTGCTCCGCCAAGCAGGACACGCTACAAAGCCAATCCTGTTGAAACGAGGTTTCGCGGCTACGATTGAAGAATTACTGATGTCGGCTGAATACATCATGGCTGAGGGGAATACCCAGATTATTCTGTGCGAACGCGGAATTCGAACTTTTTCCGATAATACCAGAAATACGCTGGATTTAAGTGCTATACTATCAATTAAAGAGGTTAGTCACTTGCCAGTTGTAGTTGACCCCAGCCACGCTGCCGGCCGAAGAGAATATGTTATTCCCCTGTCAAGAGGAGCTATAGCAATAGGTGCCGATGGTATCATGGTTGAAGTACACAATGACCCTTTGCACGCCTTATCCGATGGTATGCAATCCCTGTATCCAGAACAGTTTGCAGAGTTAATGAAAGAAATAAAAGTTTTGACCAAGTAAGCCTGGCAAGGGCAATATAAGAGTAATTCAAAACCTATTAAGAAGGAGAGAGAGGTGCCACCCGATAATAGAGGATACTTCGGAGCCTACGGAGGACGTTTTGTCCCTGAGACCCTCGTGCCAGCGCTAGACAAGTTGGCAACAGCCTACGAGGAAGCCAAGATTGATGCCTCCTTCTGGGCTGAGTTCGACTCGCTGTCTCATGACTACTCAGGAAGGCCAACACCGCTCTATGTAGCAGAAAGACTAAGCAGGCACTGCGGTGGTGCCCAGATTTTTCTCAAGAGAGAAGACCTGGCTCATACTGGCGCTCATAAAATCAACAATGCTCTGGGGCAAGGCCTTCTCGCCAGACGAATGGGGAAACATAGAATCATTGCCGAGACTGGGGCTGGGCAGCATGGGGTTGCTACTGCTGCCGTATGCGCTATGCTCGGGCTGGAGTGCATAATCTACATGGGTGAGGAAGACATTCGCCGCCAATCACTTAATGTCTTCCGGATGAAACTAATGGGGGCTGAAGTTAGGCCTGTTTCCACAGGTAGCCGAACGCTGAAGGATGCTATCAACGAGGCTATAAGAGATTGGGTAACCAATGTTGGTGATACTCATTATCTGCTTGGTTCTGTAGTTGGCCCACACCCCTACCCACTAATGGTGCGCGATTTCCAGTCGGTAATCGGCAAAGAAACCAGAGAGCAGATTCTGTCCAAATGTGACCGCCTGCCTGACTATATAATTGCCTGCGTCGGTGGGGGAAGTAATGCCATCGGTATTTTCCACCCCTTTTTGAACGACAAGGATGTTAAGCTTATCGGAGTTGAGGCAGGGGGGAGGGGACTTGAGACCGAGAAGCATGCCGCCTCACTGGTTGCAGGAAAAATAGGAATACTCCACGGAGCGAAGTCCTATTTACTTCAAGACAGCAATGGGCAGATTCATGAAACACACAGCGTCTCAGCCGGGCTGGATTACCCCGGTGTTGGCCCTGAACATAGCTACCTCAAGGACACCGGGCGTGCTACCTATGTCGTGGTGAGCGATGAGGAGGCGCTTAAGGGCTTCCAATTGCTGTGCAGTACCGAGGGCATTACCCCAGCCCTTGAACCGGCTCACGCTGTATTCTATGCAGCTAGAATGGCAAGTTCATTAAACAAGGAGCAAATCATCGTGGTCAACCTGTCTGGACGTGGCGATAAAGACATGGATATCGTAGTTGAAGCACTGGGACTTGAACGATGACTCGCATCGCTTCTGTGTTCAACCAATCAGGTCACAGAGTTCTTATATCCTACGTGACCGTAGGTTACCCTAGCATTGAGGCCACTTTGAAGGTCGTTCCCCTTCTTGCCAGCAGTGGCTGCGATATAGTGGAACTGGGGATACCTTTCTCTGACCCCCTGGCTGATGGTATCACCATACAAAAGGCGAGCTTTCGTGCCCTGCAAAATGGAGTTACGCCTAATCTCTGTCTTGAAGTGGCCGGGAATTTGAGCCAGAAGGCTAATATACCACTGGTGTTTATGACCTATTTCAATCCAGTGTTCAGCTATGGCCTCGAAGAATTCTGCAGTGCCTGTGCCAGGTCTAGCATTGATGGCCTAATTATCCCTGACTTACCACCAGACGAGGGCTCAGAGCTAGAGACTATTACGCAAAGGCATGGCCTCGACCTCATTTACCTTCTGGCTCCGACCAGCAGTGAGGAGCGCATTGGGCTGGTGGCTGAGAAATCTCGGGGGTTCATATACCTAATTTCCGTAACCGGCGTTACTGGCGCTAGGGATAAACTCCCCTTAGGCTTGGACAAGTTTGTCGCCAAGGTCCGGAAGGTAGCTACTCAGCCCCTATGTATAGGATTCGGCATATCTACCCCAGAGCAGGCAAGTCAGCTAGCTAAAATAGCTGATGGGGTCATTGTAGGCAGCCGGGTAGTCCAGCTTATGGAAATTGACGATGACTTCACATCAGTTGTCAATTTCGTAAAGGACTTGAGGTATGCCCTTGATAAATCACGTTAACAAAGAGGCTGCAGCTATATTAAGCAGCTTAAATATTCTTCTCATCCAGGTTACCTGCCCAGGGTAGCTTAAGCTATTGTAGCCTTAACAATCCCGATGGTGTGCAATGAAGGGGATATTACACAATTGTCATGTGTATTGTTGAGCACGTGGCTATTCTGCCCCAAAAGGGTAGCGGTTTTCTTCACAAATCTGCTATTTTATTTGGTCTCAAAGAGAAGTGATGTATAATTCAATAGGGTGTCAGCACACTGTGGCTGTCGCTGTGGGATGTAGTAAGGTAGAGTACCCAGCGCAATATGAGTCAGAGGAGCTCCTCAAGGATGGTTCAAGGCTTAGAATAAGGCCAATCCGTCTGGAGGATGCTGAGGCATGGGTGGACTTCGTTTCCAGACTTGGCCTCTACACAAAGTACCTTCGCTTTCACCACGTGCCCAAAAAGATGGGGATGGAGGATGCACTGCACTTCTGCACAGTGGACTACAAGGATTCCTTCGCCCTTGTAGCTGAAATATTCAGGGAATGCCGCTGGAGTATAGTTGCTATAGGTCGCTACTACCGACTACCCAGTAGGTATACGGCAGAGTTCGCGCTTGTTGTTGAAGATGCCTATCAGGGGAAAGGTATAGGCACCAAGATGATGGAATGCCTGGTCAACGCAGCCCGTGACAACGACATTACCACATTTGTGGGTGATGTGTTGGTAGAGAACGACAAGATGATGGCTGTTCTGAAAGATTACGGTTTCCAAATTACCAGCGAACTTAAAGCGGGTGTGTATCGCGTTACTTTTCCTATTACCAAAGTAGGCTCATAGGCAATCAGAATATGAGTTGAACTCTTATTTAAAGCTATCTACGAGTCTGCCATAAGGCAGATGCCGCAAACGTGTCAACGCCAGTTGCCTCGATGTTATCCAGCTTTCGCTTTAAGACCGAGCCGGACAACTCTGGATAATCGAGCACAATTTTGCCACCGAAGCTGCTCAAGATAATACGATAACAACCTTTATTTTAAACCGCTCGGCCGAGTCTATTTTTGCCCGCTATTTTTCTGTCTCTTACGCCTCACATGTTCCAGGGCACGGCGCTGAAGCTCCTCACTATACTGCCGCCAGGGGTCGGCTTCGCCTTCCCTGGTCTTAATCTCAAAGAGACAGGTCTCATGCCCCTGAGGAATGGAATAACGGAAGAAGGCATCGAAATTGCCCCTGTCTCCCCATAGCTCTCGTGCTGCTTGCATAGTTCCCTCAACGAAATACCGTTGCACGCGGCAGTCGAAAGGACGATAAACATCCTGATGCGGACAATAGATAATATGAAAGCCGGCTTCGTCATCACTCTTAATAAAGGTGTCCTCTATAGAAGCATAAAGGACTTCATTAAGCCAGCTAGCCATCAATGAAGCCACCTCTATATTGCTCAAATCTGAAGGAATTTTAATTCCTGAAGCCATCTCAAGAAAGATTTCCCTGCCTAAATTATTTATGGCACTTCTGCATACCTCCTGTCCTTCAGCGCCAAAGCGCTCCTCGACCGCCTGCAGCATCCGTAACACTCCCATAGCCATCATCTGACCCCAGACGAACAAGGTAGCCGGGTCATAATCTTCGCGGCTTAAGCACGCGGAACGAAGGTTTTCTACCGCCTTTCCGAAGGGAAAACGTAGTGGCAGCCGCTGCCGCCGTTCACCTATTTTGCCCATAAGTTGCCTCCTTCTAAATTATGTTTAATGTAGTGCGAGGCTTTAGCCTCGCTCCCCTATGTTAAAGCGTCGTAGCTACACAAAGATTGCCAGGCGGAGTTTACCCTGAGCCATGTGAGATTCTTCTCCCGATAAATCCCGATAAGTCGGGATAAATCGGGCTCAGAATGACAGGAGGAGAAGGGCTCAGAATGACACCGAGCGAAGGTCTGGTACTGAAAGAAATGAATCACGTAACAACCTCAATCTAGTGATTTGCCAGTTCCACTATTGTGACTCCAAAATCCCCCTCCCCACAACCACCGAGACGAAATGATTTCACCAGAGGATGTTCTATCAACGCCTGATGTATCGCCTTACGCAGCACTCCCGTCCCTTTGCCGTGGACAATGCGCACAGATGGCATGCCGGCCATGAAGGCTGCGTTAAGGTACTGGTCAAGCCTTGGCAAGGCTTCGTCTACTGTTAGCCTACGTAAACGTAATTCTAAATCCACCACCATCAGGCTAGCCTTTCAAATTTTAGCCGCAGAATATTCTTCGTAGTTCTGGTAACCTTGACCCTATCATCTACTCTCCAGCCGACTACCCATAAAATCTGTTCAGTTGAGCAAACCAATGGCACTCTGTCTCGCCAGGACCGGGGAATTTTGGAATCAACCATGAAGTCCTGGAGCTTCTTGGTTTCAGTCATGCCCAAAGGCTGAAAACGGTCACCTGGCTTGCGTCGCCGTACCATCAATTTTTCACCGACTCTATCTAAATCAAAGCTGGCAACAAAACCATTGGCATTGCTAACAGGCTGTTTAACTATATCCGCTTTCACATGCCAACCAGGCAAAGCAGTTCCACCAGGAATTTTAATGCTGAATACTCCAGCAAGAGGCGGAAATGGACATGAAGAAGTCTGAGCTGGTGTCAAAACCAGACGACCGTACTCTGTAGACAATGTTAAGCCCTGCGGCAGGCACAATTTTCTCCCCACCGGTTTCGACAGGAAGTCCACCATCGCCTCGATATGGTCAGCCTCAATGTCTTGAAGATTACCTCGAAGGTGCCTGACTGCCCTTCGAAACACCTGCCTTTGCATAGCTCGTGGTAACGCCGTCATCTTGCTCCCATCCAGGTAGATTACATCACCTTCCGTCTTGGCTAACTCCTTCCACATCAATGACGTTTGTTCCTCAATGAAGGAGACATCATCACCAGCAATAGCCGCCAGCCTGAGCAAAGCATTGTCAATACTCGGGTTATAATTTTTGAGCACAGGTAGCAGCTCAAGGCGAATACGGTTTCTGAGGAAAGAAAGGGATAAATTGGAGGAATCGCTTCGCGGCTTGAGTTTATGTCTCTGGCAGTAATCAAGAGTTTCCTGCCGTGTGACTTCAAGCAATGGCCGGACTACTTCTATCCGGGCCTTGTGTTCTCCGAATTGCAGTATCGAACTAGGTTGCAGACCGCATAGCCCCACTGAGCCAGCCCCACGTAACAAGTGCATCAGGATGGTCTCCACATTGTCATCTCGGGTATGTCCTACCACCACCTTAGAAGTACCCACTTCCTTAGTCACTTCAGTCAAAAAACTATAGCGCACCTCCCTGGCAGCTTCCTCTAAGGAGCCACCTTTCCTATCACGATAAGCTGCCACATCCTGGCATACAATTGTTGCTGGCACACCCAACTTACCAGCCAGCTCAGAAACATAACTGGCATCAGACTCAGATTCGCCGCCACGGAGCTGGTGATTAAGATGAGCTACATGTAGCTCCACACCCAGCTCTCTTTGCCTCTGTGCCAGTATATGAAGCAAGCATACTGAGTCGGCGCCCCCAGACACTGCCACTACGAGCTTATCGCCTGTTGAGAAAAGGTCATGCTCCCGGATAAAGTTGATGACTCTTTGCTCCAGGGCCTTCTGTTTACTAGCCAAACCTATTACTAGCCAAACCTAGTCCTCCCTCAAATGACAGGTGTCACCCAAGGACACTAAATAAGGATGCTTATCACCCAACTCAATTATACTAATACTGCCAGTCTGCACTCTAATCCGTTCCAAACGATTTAGTGGCCACCCCAGAGCTTTACAAATAGCTATCACACAAACGAAGAAATGGCCAACCACAACCACGGTTTCCTGTTTGTGTTTCTCAATTATATGCTCAATCGTTGACCACACTCTTTCTCCCAAATCAATTATACTTTCGCCTCCGGGTAATTTCTCCAATCCCTGTCCCTGTCGCCACTGAAGTATAAACTGGCTGAAACTGGTGCCAAGTTCAGCTATGGAGACGCCTTCAAGCTCACCCACTTCCATCTCTCGCAAATCAGGCTCAACTTGCACCATCAACTGATGATGACTGGCAATAGCTTTGGCGGTATCGAAGGCGCGTTTCAGCGGACTGGAATAGATAGCGTTGACTTCTTCATCTTTTAGTGCTATCCCCAATTTCTGCGCCTGCTTTCTACCCACTTCACTTAAGCTGGTATCACTACTGCCTCCTTGAATCCGCCGCTCCTGATTCCAGGCTGTTTCACCATGCCTGACTAAAATAAGTCTAATAGTTCACCTCCTGAAGTTATCCAAATAACGACGAGCTAATTCCACTCGCTTAGTATAAGACGGATGGTCATAGAATAAAAGCTCCACCCAACGGCTGGGAGCAGCCACGCTCAAATTCTGGTCGGTAAGTTTCGTGACCGCTGTGACAAAAGCCCGCGGGTTAGTCGTCAGTTTCAAAGCAGCTTCGTCAGCCGATTTTTCCAGGTGGCGACTATAGGCATTAACCAACGGCGTTACCAAAAGGCTGAAAGCGGCTAAAGATAGAAACAGCAGAGGAAATGCCGCTACATCAGTAATACCTTGAAAACCTAACGGGCTAAGGCTAACTTTCAAAACCAAATCAGCCAAATAGAAGGCAAGCAAAATTATGATTGCTTGAATAGCAACGAACTTAAGGATGTCCCGATGAAGATGATGACCCAATTCATGAGCCAATATTACTTCAACTTCATCTGGAGAGTATTGCTGGAGCAAAGTGTCACTGAGGATAATACTTCTGGTCTTGCCAAGACCAGCCAACATAGCATTAGCTGCAGTACTCTTACTGCTTAAATCCATGGTAAACACTTCCGTAAACCGTGCCTGAGCTCGATTTGCCAGATTCATCAGCCTCTGTTTAAGTTCTACGTCATCCAGAGGCTCCAATTTAAAGAAAATAGGCAAAAGTAAAGTCGGCGTCAGCCGGGTCATAAGCAAGGTAAGCAGCACCAGCAAAACACCAGCCCAAAGCCACCAGGTGTCCGGAAAACGGTCCAATAACCAGTAAACAACTATAACCACTACCACACCTAATGAAATGCCCAGCGCTGAGGCTTTGGCTCTATCGGCAAGCCAGTCACCAAAATTTTGACTTGATAAACCATAGCGACGTGGCAGAATAAAGCTCCGATAGTAAGTCAATGGCATCAAGATTATTCCCAAAGCAGCGCCCAAGATAAGAAAATATAGAGCCGATGCCCAGGGTTGTGAAAAAGCCAAGAAATAGCTCATCTTGGCTGAGCCACCACTAAAAATAAGCACCAGTAACAAGGCACCGACTACTACCAACTCAACAATGGATAGCCATCTCATGAGCCTGGCATATTCTTTGGCCAGTTCCTGACGCTTGATATCCGGATGAGACCCCACTAGCTGCATTATTTGAGCAAACTTGCTTTAGCTTAAAATCATCTCTGTGCGATGGATGGATTTAGGACGTTGAGAGAAACCCAGAGCCTTAGTCACTTGCTCCGGCCTGCCAGTGCCTTTAGCATCACAGCGCAACCTCATTCCTAAAACGCACAATGAATCATAGCAATCAATAAGCCACAGGTCGTCCACCAAGACACGCAAATCGTAATAGCGGGCTCCGGTATCTCTAAAATGGTGCCACGGTATCTCCCTGGCGGAAAGTAAAGACTGTAAAGCTGACTTTATTTCCTGCCAACCTTTTTCTGTCTCTACCTCAACTTTATACTCCACAAATCGAACTTGAGACTGAAGCGATGGCACATTCAGTCCAACTGCCCATACCTCCAGCAAGTCTATTCCACGGGGTAACTGTTCCTTTACTTGAGCGATAAAAAAATGCGGCGGCACCCATCGGGACAAGAAAACATCCATTAGCTCAGTCTGGCTGGTCACTCCCACAGCTAAAGGAGCCGCCAGAGCAATCTGCGGATGGGGGGTAAAACCTTCCGAATAAGCTAAGGGAAGTCCAGCTCGACGCAAAGCCCTTTCCCAAAGCCTCATTAAATCAAGATGTGAAAGAAACTTAAGCTCCTCACCACGGCTAAACTTAAGGCGCAGACGCTGCATCCTTTTCCTTAGTCACCAAAATCCTCTCTATTTTCCGCCCCTGCATCTCAAGTATGGTCAGCTTCAAATCTCTATACTTTAAGTGCTCTCCCTGCTTTGGAATACGACCTAGACGGCTGAGAATGAACCCGGCCACAGTCTCATACTCTCCAGTAGGTAAACCTAGCTCCAACTCCTCGTTGGCATCTTCTATCCTCAGTCCGCCATCAACCTCAAAGGTATTAGCATCAATAGTCACGAAGTCTTTCTCCTTGACAGCCAGTTCATCGCCAATAACACCCATTATCTCCGCAGTCAGATGCTCTAGAGTAGCTATACCAGCCACACCCCCATACTCATCAATGACTACTACCATGTGATAATTTCTGTCCCTCATCTCAGCCAAAAGTTCACCTAAACGCTTGGTCTCAGGCACAAAATGAACTGGGCGAACCAATTCATCAATCGGGCTATCAGTATCCAACGAATTCTTGGCCTGAGCCATAAGCACGTCTTTGATAGATAAAACGCCGACCACGTTATCCGTAGTCCCCTTATAAACAGGGAAACGGGAGAAGGGAGACTGACGATAGGTATCAAGAAAGGTAGCCAAGCTCGTTCCTTGCTTCAGCCAGGTAACCTCTGTCCGCGGCTGCATTACCTCGCTAACCGGCCGGTCAGCGAATTCAAAGACATTATGCAACATTTCAGCTTCCGCTTCCTCCCAAATCCCTTCGGCCTCACCAACAGTAATAGCCGTGAGGAATTCTTCCTCACTAATCGTTGGCTTTGGTTCAGTATCTTCTCTCGCCATTTTTGTGAATCGTATACCAATACGGTTGAGAACGTAAACAAATGGATAGAGTACGATTGATATTAACTCTATGGGCCTGGCATAGAGTAGAGCTACTCGCTCCCCATAGCGGGCGCCCAGGCTTTTCGGTATAAATTCAACAAGAACCAAAGTTAGTATTGTAACGACAATGGTGGCTATAGCAGCTCCCAAATTTTCTCCCCACAGTGATATAGCCATTACCGTCCCCAGAGTGGCCACAGCCGTCTCAAAGAAATTAATGCCTAGAAGAACAGTAGCCAGGAATTTCTCCGGTTGGTCTAAAATTTTGGCTACAATTTTCGCCTTGGGGTGATTGGTATGCACCAGGTGCTTGAGACGAAGCTTTTGCATGCCAATAAAAGCCGTCTCAGCGCTGCAAAAGAAGGCTGCCGCTATGAGAGAAATTAGAAATAATACTAAATATAAACCGTTAATGCCGTCCATATGCAACCCAACCAATCATCCGGCTGGGCAATTCAATACCATCATAGCATCAGCCCTTTGCAGTGTCAAAGGAAAAAGTGGAAAGACCCTATCGCTGGCTACAAGATAGGATCGTCAGGACCTGCGTTATAGAGAAGATAATCGCCATCGACGATGTCCACGCTGTCTTAAAAGAAGAGCTGAACCGCTACAATAACCACCAGGTTCACTCCACTGCTGGAGAGGTGCCGGGCATCGGCTTTGACAAGGCTAGAAAGGTGGGAATAGTCTCTTTAGGCCTTTTATCTTACCCAAGCCGTATACTTCGACTAAGGAAGTCTTTTGCTTATGAGAGAAACGAATGGTCAACGGATACCGAAAGCTCTCTCTATTTAACCACGAAATACAGGTGCCACGCGTACCGCTGCGAGATGAAGTCGAGGTACATCTGGTTCCTGATATAGAAAGAGATGCTCTAGAGATTCGAATATGGTGGGACAACCGAATAGTTCAATTCGTCACTTATCCGTTAAAGGAATTCCCAAGAGTCCAGTTTTGAATAATTAGACAGTCCAGTTTTCAAAAATTCCTAACACGCAAGATTGAAAGCTGCAGAGGCTGAAAGCTATAATTGACCCATTAAGGCAATGCCTATGAAATCCCTCAATGATATTCTTTATGAAGTCTCCAAGCCGGCTCGCTATACCGGTGGCGAGTGGAATAGCATCGTTAAAGATTGGCAGACAACTCCAATTCAAATTGCCTTGGTCCTCTCGATATCTAGTGCAAACGTTGCATCAGATTAGGAAGGTTGCCAGCCAGGTAGAGACTAACCGCTTTGTCGACATCCTCGACATCAGTGATTATGGGCTCTATTTTGTAGCTCTTCAAACTTTCGATAGTGTATCCTTTATTCAGGCTTTTCTTTAGATAACTAGCCCACCTACCCCAGGCTTTTTATCCTCGCCTTTGTTAGTTTACCACAACTTTAAGCCAGTCCTCTTTCGCCATCCTGGCATTTTCTTTTACCAGCCAGATCCTTAAGAAATTGGCAGCACCCTTAAAGG
>Ga0194125_10005112_pt1 | contig 20108 bp, 16 predicted proteins | sample TA2KigC250mmetaG_FD_148626 | JGI IMG/M metagenome (GOLD analysis project Ga0194125, IMG submission 148626) | Freshwater microbial communities from Lake Tanganyika, Tanzania - TA2015034 Kigoma Deep Cast 250m | ecosystem: Environmental > Aquatic > Freshwater > Lake | place: Tanzania: Lake...
CTAACAATTGGCGTCTGCGAGATTCATTTATAACCGAGGAAATAGTAAAATGCAAGACAAATTCGGCAGCGTGTTAATATAAAATGTCGGCACGCCGACAATTCATATATCATACAGATAATAAACAAGTTATGTTCGTTAGTTGGAGGCATCCCTACTCTGCTCGAAGGCTGAGAGCAATAGGGCCCCGTGAATAGGCGCACAAAAATTTTGTATCGCATTGATAATAAACAAGTTATAAGTGCTTGCAAAGCATTGATAATAAACATGTTAGAAGCATAAGCTCCGAGCCTGAATATCAAAGCGCTCTGAAATCGTGATCTATCGCAGAAAAAAAATATGGACTGACGCAGGCCGCGATTTCGCCTACAATAAGGACCGGCCACAATGAAAGAATTGGCGCCGAGCAGCCCCGGGTTCCTGAGACGACTGAGCCTCGTGGACACGGCTTTTCTGGTCATCGGGGCCGTGGTCGGGTCCGGCATCTTCATGACCCCCGGGCTTGTCGCCGCCGGTCTCCCCTCCCCCGGCCTGCTCCTCGCCGTATGGATCGCGGGCGGCCTGATCACCTTGTGCGGCGCGCTCTCTTTCGCCGAGCTCGGCGCCATGTACCCGCGGGCCGGCGGTCAGTACATCTACCTCCGGGAGGCCTACGGCCCGACCGCGGCCTTTCTTTTCGGATGGGGGTTCTTCGGCTTCATCATGTGCGGCGGCCTGGCCGCCCTGGCCGTGGCCTTCGCCGAATTCCTGGGAGGATTCTGTCCGCCGCTGTCGACGGAAAACACCATCTTGCTGATCAGGGGCCCCGGCTTCTCTCATCCGGTCTCGGCCGGCCAGGCGGTCGCCGCATCGGCCATTCTGCTCCTGACCTTTCTCAATTCCCTCGGCATCCGGGCGGGCGTCGCCGCCCAGAACCTCCTGACGCTCTTGCGCCTCGGGTCGGTCGCGGCCCTCGTGGCCCTGGGAGCGCTGTTCGGGGCCAAGGCCGGAGCAGGGAATTTCCAGGCGCTCTTTTCTACGGGAGGGGCCGGCTTTTCGGCCCTCTTCGGGCCAGTCGGGCTGGCCCTGGTGGCCGTGTACTGGACGTACGATGGTTGGTACGCCGTGAACTGCACGGCCGAGGAGATCCGTGATCCGGAACGGAACATCCCCCGGGGCCTCATCCTGGGAGTCCTGGCCGTGGCCGCGCTCTACGTCCTGGTCAACATCGTCTACCTGCTGGCCCTGCCCTTCGAAGAGATGAAGGGGGTGACCAGGATCGGCGAGCGGGCGGCCATCGCCCTGTTCGGGCATGGCGGCGCCGCCCTGTTCTCGGCCGTGGTCATGGTCTCGATCTTCGGCTGCCTCAATGCCAACCTCCTCTACGGCCCGAGGGTCTATTACGCCATGGCCCGGGACGGGTCTTTTTTCCGGTCCATGGGAAGGCTGAGCGTCCGTTTCCGGGTCCCGACCGGCGCCCTGTGGGGTCAGGCGATCTGGGCGTCGGTCCTCTGTCTCTCGGGAACCTATCAGGCGCTCTACGAATACATGGTCTTCGCCCTGCTCCTCTTTTTCGCGGCCACGGGGGGAGCCGTCTTCGTCCTTCGCCGCCGGCACCCCCAGAAGGAACGACCCTACCGGACATGGGGGTATCCGGTCGTGCCCCTTGTCTTCATCTTCATGAGCCTGGCCGTTTTTCTGAACATCGTCATCTCCCAGCCGCTCAAGGCCCTGGCCGGGGCGGCCCTTCTCGGGGCCGGATTCCCGGCCTACCTGTGGTGGAGGGCCCGAATTCGACCTCGCCCCGCCGCGGCCGACGAAAAGGATACACAGGAACCGCAAAATCTAATAGAATAGGCTCCGAAAAGCGCGAAGGAAGCCATGACCGAACCGTCCTGCACCGTTCACATCGTTCCCGACGGGATCCGGGTCAAGGCGCGTCAGGGCGAGATCCTCTCCGATGTCATCCTCAGGGCCGATGTTCCCCTCAGCGTCTACTGCAACAAGCGAGGGATCTGCGGGAAATGCGCGGTCCGCGTCGTCAGCGGGCCTCTCCCCTTCCAGCAGCCGGCCGAGGAAGCCCTGCTCCGCAGCAGAGGGCTCGGGCCCGACCACCGGCTGGCCTGCCTGTACGAGATCCGCGGCGACGTGACGGTCGAAACCCTGCCCGGATCCCGGCTCCAAAGGATCGCCGTTCTCGAAACGGGATTGGCCACCGATGTCGTTCCCGACCCGGCCGTCAAGAAGCTCGCCCTGGCTCTGGAGAAGCCCGCCCTGGCCCGCCCGTCGGCCACCCTGGAAAGGCTGAGGTCCCTTCTCAAGGTCCCGAACCTCACCCTCCCGCTGCCCGTCCTTTCGAAGCTCGGCGGCGAGCCGGTCTCCTCAGGACGGATCTTCACGGCCGTCCTCTACGGGGACCGCGAGGTCCTCGACATCGAGCCGGGGGACACCTCGAGTGAAGTCTACGGCCTGGCCATCGACCTCGGGACGAGTACGGTCGTCGCCGAGCTGGTCGACCTGCGGACGGGGGAAACCGTCGGCCGGGCGTCGGCGATGAACAGCCAAGCCTCCTATGGGGCGGATGTCGTCTCGAGGATCACCTTCGCCTTCGAGGAGCCCGATAACCTGCGGCGGCTCCAGAGCGCCGTCGTCCAGCTCCTCAACGAGCTCGTCGCCGAAGCGTCCCGCGCGAGCGGCGTGCCGCGCCACCGGATCTACGACGCGGTCGTCGCCGCGAACACGGCTATGAACCATCTCCTTTGCGGCGTCCCCGTGGATTCCCTGGCCCTGGCCCCATTCCACGCGGCCTTCGCCTCCCTGCCCCCTTTCCCGGCCTCCGATGTCGGCCTCAATCTCAATCCCCGCGCCAAGGTCCAACTCGTCCCCAATATCGCCAGCTTCGTCGGCGGGGACATCACCGCCGGTCTCGTCGCCTCGGAGGTCTCCGCGAGATCGGGCCGGGTGCTGTTCATCGATCTGGGGACCAACGGCGAGATCGTCCTGAAGAGGGGCCGGGACCTCGCGGCCGCCTCGACAGCCGCCGGCCCGGCCTTCGAGGGCATGAACATCAGCTGCGGGATGCTGGCCGCTCCCGGAGCCGTCCACCAGGCGGAATGGAGGGATGGGGGATTCAAGCTCCGGACGATCGATGGCCTGCCTCCGGCCGGCATCTGCGGGACCGGCCTCATCGACGTCCTGGCCGTCTCCCTCGCCCAGGGCCTGCTCGGCCCGGACGGCAAGATCGCCGGCCCCGGCAGGAAGATCCCGTTCGGCGATGGCCTGGTCCTGACCCAACAGGATGTCCGGGACGTCCAGCTGGCCGTGGCCGCGGTCCGGACGGGCGTGAAGCTGATGCTCCGGGAGTTCCAGACGCCTTCCCGTCAGCTCGACCGGGTCCTGGTGGCCGGCGCCTTCGGCAGCTCGCTCGACACCGCGAACAGCGTGGCCCTGGGCCTCCTTCCGAACATCGCGGCCGGCAGGATCACGTTCGTCGGCAACGCCTCTCTGGCCGGGGCCCGCAAGCTCCTCCTGTCGGCGCCCGAACGGGCGGCGGCCGAGGAGCTGGCGTCGTCGATCGCCCATGTGTCGCTGGCGGCGCGCCCCGACTTCCAGGACGAGTTCGTCAAAGCTCTGGAATTCCGACCGTACCGGGCAGGTGATAAATGAGCCGATCCCTACTGGAACTCGTTCACGACAGGCCCGTCCTCCTCGACGGGGCCATGGGCACGGAGCTGATGAGCCGGGGCCTTTCCAAAGGGGCCTGCCCGGAGATCTGGAGCGTCGAGCGCCCCGAGATCGTCACCGCCGTCCATGCGGACTATTTCGCGGCCGGTTCCGACGTCGTCTCCACCAACAGCTTCGGCGGCAGCCGCATCAAGCTGGACGGGCACGGGCTCGCGGGCCGGACCTATGAGCTCAACCTGTCCTCGGCCCGGCTGGCCAGGTCGGCCGCGCCGGCCGGCAAGTACGTCGCCGGCAGCGTCGGCCCCACCGGGAAGTTCCTGAGCCCCCAGGGGGAATTCACCGAGGAGGAGTTCGAGGAGTCTTTCGCCGAACAGGCCCGCGGGCTGGCCGACGGCGGCGCCGACGTGCTCCTCCTCGAGACCCACTACGACCTTCGGGAGGCCCTGGCGGGGCTGCGCGGCGCCCGCCGGGTGACCGCCATCCCCATCTTCGTGACCATGACCTTTAACGCCCATCCCCGGGGATTCTTCACCCTGATGGGCGACAGCGTCGCCAAGTGCGCGGCGGAGCTCGAAAGAGCGGGGGCCGCGGCCGTCGGGGCCAACTGCACGCTCAACAGCGAGCAGATGGTCGGCGCGGTGAGGGCCATGAGGCAGGCGACCGGGCTGCCGCTCGTGGCCCAGGCCAACGCCGGACAGCCCGTGCTCGGCGCCGACGGAGACGTCTCGTATTCTCAGAGCCTGGACGATTATGTGAAGTACGTCCCGGACATCGTCAAACAAGGGGCCCGCCTCGTCGGAGGCTGCTGCGGGACCAGCCCCGCGTTCATCCGGGCCATGGCCCCGTTCGTGGTGAGAGGAGCATCTGCGTGAGAGGAGCATCTGCGTGAAGGACGATCTGTACCGGAGCATGAAGGAGGCCATCATCGCCGGCGACCGCGTTCGGGCCGCCGCTTTGGCCCAGGACGCGATCGGGTCGGGAGTGGACCTGCTCGAGGTCATCGAGAAGGGCTATGTGCCGGGCATCCAGCGGGTCGGCGAGCTGTGGGAGGAGGGCGAGTACTTCCTGCCGGAGCTCATCTCGAGCGCCGAGGCCATGAAAGCGGCCATGTCGGTGCTCGACCCCGAGCTGGCCCGCCGCGAGACGAAGGCCCGGACCGCGGGCAAGGCGGTCATCGGCACCGTCGAGGGCGACATCCACGATATCGGCAAGAACCTGGTGGCCTCGATGCTCCAGGCCGGCGGGTTCGAGGTCCACGACCTCGGCGCCGACGTCGCCCTGGACAGGTTCATCGACCGGGCGGAAGCGGTCGGCGCGGATCTCATCTGCCTGTCCGCGCTCCTGACGACGACGATGATCAATCAGAAACGGCTCATCGGACTGCTCCGGGACAAGGGCCTTCGGGACAAGTACAAGGTCCTCGTCGGCGGAGCGCCGGCGAGCGCCAAGTGGGCCGAGGACATCGGTGCGGACGGCTACGCGGAGAACGCCGTCGCCGCCGTCAAGCTGGCCAAGGCCCTGGCCGGCCGGGGCTGAGCCGCCCGCGGCCAAGCGACCTGAAGGGAAGGAATGAAGATGATCGAAGCCAAAAGGCCGAAGCTCGAACTGCTCGACCGGCCCTTCGTGGACCGGATCGTGGACGAGGGGATGACGCTCCTCGAGCGGCAGGGCGTGATGATCGAGAACCCCGAGGCCCTCGACCTCCTGGGGGAGGCCGGGGCCGATGTCGATCGCGGCGCCCAGAGGGCCCGCATGGGGCGGCCGCTCGTCGAGCGGTGCCTGGCCTCGACACCGGCCTCGGTGACCCTTTACGACCGGAGCGGAGAGAAGGCCTTCGTCGTCGGCGGCGACCAGGTCCACTTCGACCCGGGCTCGGCGGCCGTGACCATGCTCGACCATGAGACCCAGGAGGAGCGTCAGGCCGTGACCCGGGACCTCGTCGATTTCACCAAGCTCGTCGAGACCCTGGAGCACCTCCATTTCCAAAGCACGGGCCTGATCAGCTCGGACGTCCCCCCGGGGGCCTCCGACGCCTACCGGCTCTACGTCGGCCTGCGCCTTTCGACCAAGCCGTTCGTCACCGGGACCTTCCGCGTCGAGGGCTTCAAGCCGATGCGGGACCTCCTGGCCGCCGTCCGAGGCGGGGAGGGCGAGCTGCGCCGCAAGCCCCTGGCTATCTTCGACGCCTGCCCCTCCCCTCCCCTCAAATGGAGCCACCTGACGGCTCAGAGCCTGATCGACGCGGCCCGGGCCGGCATTCCGTCCGAGCTCATCTCCATGGGCATGACCGGAGCGACCTCCCCAGTGACCATCGCCGGGACCCTCGTCCAGCATGTGGCCGAGAACCTTTGCGGCCTGGTCATCTGCCAGATCGCCAGCCCCGGCGCGCCGGTCATCTTCGGCGGCTCGCCTTCGAGCTTCGACATGCGAAAGGGAACGACGCCCATGGGCGCCGTCGAGACGATGATGATCGACGCGGCCTACGCCCAGATCGCCAAGGCCCTGAACCTCCCCACCCATGCCTATATGGGATTGAGCGACGCCAAGGTCAACGACCCGCAGGCCGGGCTCGAAACGGCCCTGGGCGCGGTCCTCGGGGCCCTGGCCGGGGTCAACGTCATCTCCGGGCCGGGGATGCTCGATTTCGAGAGCGCCCAGAGCCTCGAGAAGCTGGTCATCGACGACGGCATCTGCGCCATGGTCTATCGGTTGCTGGCCGGCATCGCCCAGCGCGACCAGCCCATCGCCTTGGGGCTGTTCGAGGGCTTCACGCCCGATATGCAGTTCCTCTCCCATCCCCATACGCGCAAGTTCTACAAGACCGAGCACATCCCGGCCGGGCTGGCCGACCGGGACCCCTACGACGCCTGGGTCGCCGCGGGACGGACCTCGATCGTCGACAAGGCCCACGCGGATGTTGCCAGAAGGATCGGCGCCTATGTGGAGCCGCCCATGGATGCGTCCCTCCGGAAGGAGATCGAGAGCATCATGACGGCCTACGCCCGTTCCCAGGGCGCCGATCACCTCCCTCCGCTCGGGATCTAGCGGGGGCTAGCCTGATCTATTCACGAGTCGAGGCGGCAGCAGATGCAAGGCGCGGAGGGTGAAGCTGTACTCCTAGTACTGCGAACCCTTCGCAACGCAGCAGATGCGGTCGGATCGGCTCGCCCGGAGGGTAAGAATGCCGGTCTTTCCGGGAGCAGCCTCCGGGAATCCTATGAAAAGTCGGTAAGTTGGAGAGCTTACGGATATCGCATGAGTTAGATGACACATCGGCATTCTTATAAATAGATCAGGCTAATCGAGGTCCCAGATCTCGCGGTATTCGGGGGCCTCGACGGTCCAGCCACGTTCTTTACGCACCCGCTCGGCGAAGTTCCGGATGACCTCATCGTCCCCGTGGGTGACGAACAGCCGCCGCGGCGGGGCCGCGAACGCGTCGAGCCAACGGTCGAGGGCCTTCCTGTCGGCGTGGGCCGAGAACCCGTTGATCTTGGCGATCCGGGCCTTGACCGGGACGGTCTGTCCGAAGAGCCGGACCTCCGGGCTCTTCTCGATGATCTGGCGGCCCAGGGTCCCGCTGGCCTGGTAGCCGACGAACAGGACCGTGGACTCCGGACGGGCGATATTGCGAAGAAGGTGGTGCTTGACGCGCCCTCCCGTGACCATGCCCGATCCGGCCATGATGACCGCCGGTCCTTCGAGCTCGTTGATGGCCTTGGACTCGTCCGGGGTCTGGACGATCTTCAGCCCGGGAAAAGCGAAGGGGCTCCGCCCTTCCCGAAAGAGCGTCCGGGCCTCGTCGTCCAGGACGTCGAGATGGCGCTCGAAGGCCTTGGTCACTTCGCGAGCCATCGGGCTGTCGAGGAAGACGGGGACGGGAGGGATGGCCTTGTCCCGGACCAGGCGGCTGAGGTGGAACATCAGGTCCTGGGCCCGCTCGATGGCGAACGTGGGGATGACGACGTTGCCGCCGGCCGCCGCGGTCTCACGGATGATGTCGGCCAGCAGCCGGGCCACGTCCTTGGGGTCCTCATGGTCGCGGTCGCCGTAGGTGGACTCCATGACGATGTAGTCGGCCCGCTCGAAGACCGACGGGTCCTCGACGAAGGGCATGTCCCACTGCCCGATGTCCCCGGAGAAGACCAGGCGGCGGTCGCGGCCGTCCTCGCGGACCCGGACCTCGATCATGGCCGAGCCGAGGATGTGCCCGGCGTCCCTGAAGCGCGCGGTCACGGCTCCGTTGAGGGGGACATCCTTCTCGTAGCCGACCTCTTCGACGAGAGGCATCGTCCCCTGGACGCTCTCCGTTGTATAGAGGGGAACCTCCGGGTGCGGCCCTTTCCGCCCCTCCTTCTGATGGCGCTTTCTCTTATAGGCCGCGTCCTCTTCCTGGATCTTGGCCGAATCCATCAGGGCGATGGACAGGAGATCGGCCGTGGCCGCGGTGGTCATGACCGTCCCCGAAAAACCGGAATCGACCAGCCTCGGAAGAAGCCCCGAGTGGTCCAGATGGACGTGGGTCAGCAGGCAGGCATCGATGTCCTCGGGCGGGATGGGGAAATCGTTCCAGTTCCGCTCGAGATAGGACCTTTCCTGGTACAACCCGCACTCGACGAGCAGCTTCAGGCCCCCCGCCTCGAGGTAATAGCAGGACCCTGTGACCTGACGGGCGGCACCCAGAAACGCGAGCTTCATGGGTCTCAATAGGGGTGCATCCTGTAGAATTCGGACTGGGCGGAGAAATAGAGGGCTTTCGACCAGATCTGGAAAACGACCATGACCTGCGCCCAGACGAGCCCGAGGATGACGGCCAGGGTCGACGGACCGGCCAGGCGGCCGGAGACGACGAGGTCCAGGGCCGTCCCGGCCAGGAAGGCCAGGAAGATGAGCAGGTAGAGGGCCCAGGCCCTGAAGAAACGCTTTTTCAGGAAACCAAGGGCCAGACGGAGGGCCCGGAAGGCCCTGCGCTCTTCGTCGGCGACGATGACGATCCGGGCGTAGTCGAAGACCATGTGGACGATCGACAGGAGCAGGAGCCCGACCAGGAAACGGAGATTGGACAGGATGAGCAGCGGCCATTCCGTCCGGGCGCCTTCGAGCCAGGGCTTGAGGCCCGCCGAGACGAGGCTGAGAAGGCCGCCGAACAGCACGGCGTAGAACACGAGCGACATCAGGAACAGACGGAAGAACCTCCCGGCGTACCGTCCGCAGTCGGAGAGGAACGCCGCCAGGGTCACCGGGCCTTCCCGGTCGAGCAACCGGCCGAGGATGCCGCCGTTGAGGAAGACGTAGAGCAGGATGAACAGGAGGGCGGGGACGGCCAAGCCCGCGGCCAGGGCCGGAAGGGCCTCCTGGTACTTGAGGACCATCTCGCCCAGCCAGGGGATGTCGAAGACCCCGATGCTCGACCCCAGGAGGGAATGACCGAGCTCCTTCTGGATGAGCACAAGGGGCGCGGCGGCGACAGCCAGAGCGAAAACGACATTGACGGCCCAGAGATACAGAAGGAGCCGCCGCTTGCGGAAAGTCCCCCCGATGCCGGCGCCGATCGATCTGATGACGGACATATCTTCCTCCCTCCTCAGCTCCAGGCGCTCAGGGACTGGAGAACGCACTGCACGTTGTAAAAGAAGCGGATCATCAGCCGGACGACGTTCTTCCGGAGGCCGTCGACGCCGCGGCTGTTGTTGGCCAGGTTCGCGTCGATCAGCCAGACGCCCTGGGGATCGACCCTGGCCCAATCGACCTGGACGGGCTTGACGAACTCCAGACGGGCCCAGCGGTCCTGCCCGTCCCAGAAGCGCGTCTCGGTCGATCCGTCCTTGAAGCGGACCAGGACCTCGACCCGGGCGTCCCCCCGGACCCGGGCCTCCCCGAAGCGCCGCAGGACGACCGTCGTGATATATTCTTTGGGGGCCGGGCCATCCGGGTCCGCGGCCGCCTCCGACTCGAGCGCCTCGATCCTCTTGGACGTCATCTCCTCCTTCTTGCCGTCGACGTCGAATACGCCCCGGAGGCGCCGAGGCTTCTCGAGCGACGAGACGGAGGCGATGCCGTAATCGAAATCGTGGGTCGCAAACAGCAGTTCCTCGAAATACCAGGTCATGTCCGTGCCGGCGAGCTCGTTGACGACGGCGATGAAATCGGCCGTCGTCGGGTGCTTGTAGCGGTATCTCATGTGGTAGGTCCGCATGATCCGGGCCCAGGTCGGCTCGCCGAGAAGCCGCTCCAGCGTCTCGAGAAGAGTGGCGGCCCGCATGTAGACGTTGGCCCCGTAGCTCGCGGTGTTGTAGAACTTCCAGGACCAGGCCGTCACGGGGTCGAATCTGGCGATGTTGATGGCCGCGGCCCGGTTCAACTCGAAGTCGAAGAGCTTGGGCATCCGAAAGATGGAATTCAGGGGGATCCGGTTGTAAGAAACAGGCTGGGCCCCCGGCCCGTAGGCCACGGCCAGGACCCGGCCCGTGGAGTAGGTGGTGAAGCCCTCGTCGAGCCAGGGCTCTTCGAACTCGTTGGTGGCCACCAGCCCGTACCAGTAGGCGTGCCCGTACTCGTGGACGATGACGCCTTCCGGGGACAGGACGTCCCGGCTGGGCAGGACGCGTGTGCCGGCGGTGAACAAGGTCGGATATTCCATGCCCCCGCTCCCCGTCCGGAAGGGCGGGTCGACCATGGTCACGGTCTCGTAGGGATAAGGGCCGTACCACAGCCCGTAGTACTTGATGGCCGCCCGCAGGGCCCGGAAATGGCGGTCGATCTGCTTCCTGTGCTCGGGGGCGAAGAGCAGGATCATCCGGACGTTGGGCAGCTTGACCTCCTCGAGGGGCAGGCCCAGGAGCTCGGCCGTCCGTTCGTACTCCTCCGCCGTGACCTCCTCGTCGGCGACGAAGTCGCGCTCGACCTTGATATACCGGTCGCCCGCCGTCCAGGCGAAGTCGTGGATCATGGACTGGCGGCAGGTATAGGTGGTCTTTCCTCTTTCCTCGTCGACCCGGATGCCGGTCTGCTTGCCCGAGGAGCCGACGACGAAGTCCCGGGGGACCGTCAGGTGGACGACGAAATCGGCGAAGTCGGCGAAGAATTCGGAGTTCTGATGGTACTCGTGGGCGTTCCAGCCCCGGCCCTCCTCATAGACGCCGGGCTTGGGGAACCACTGGGCGATGAAGAAGGAGTTCCGGTAATAGCCGGAGCGGGCCACGGTCCGCGGGATCTTGCTGTGGAACTCGAGGTGCAGGCGGACGGTGTCGCCCGGCTGGACGGGTTCCGGGAAGACGACCCTCATGACGGTCCGGTCATCCGGATTGGCCGGCTCGTCCGGGCTGAGGAACTCCATGGTCGGCGTGAGGTCGGGGCCGTCGGCCAGCCGGACGCTGGTGACGTCGATCCACCCCCATTCCCCGTCGCGGGGGGCCGCTCCCCGGGACCACAACGTCTCGGCCCGGGCCTCCCGGAGGAACGTGCTGGCCTCGTTCTTGAAGGCGTTCCAGTAGAGATGGAAGACCATGTCCCCGACCGGCTCTGCCGACCGGTTCGTCCAGACGATGTCCTCGCGTCCGCGCAGGGTCTTGTTGACCTCGTCGAGATCGGCCCAGATCTCGTAGCGAAGGACCGGCGCTTGGGCCGGGTCCGGCGGCTGTTCCTGCCCGCGACCCGGCGCGCAGAGCAGAAAGATGAGCGGGATCAAGATCGCGGACGGCCGGACCGATCCGATGGGCTTATTCATGGCAGACCCCCTTGGTCATCTCGGTTCGCGGAGAAGGCGACACTCAACCCCTCAGCCAGTCTTCCCAGTTCGCGCGGCGGGGGTAGTGCATGAAGACCAGGAAAAGCGATGCGAAGACGAGAACGTATAGATCGCGGTTGTAGCCGCCGAGCAGGAAGAGGACGAATCCCAGGATGCCCGGTACCTCGCTGAGGATGAGCGTCACCACCGCGGCCCGCTGGAGCCGGGGCAGGGCATCCCCGGCGAGCTCCCGGGAAAGCCGGCCCGCGAGCGCCTGGCGAAGGACTCGGACGAGAAGGACGGCGGCCACGGCGGCACCGAACACGGCGTAGCGGACCTCGGGCGTTCCGGCCCAAGGCGCGAATCCCGTGAACGGCCGGAGCTTGAGGCGGATGATCTCGGCGGCCACCAGAGTGAGGCCCAGGCTGGCGATGACGGCGGCGGCGACGAAAGAGGCGGCCCGAAGGGGAGATCGGAGTTCGTCCTGTCTGTCCATGTCAGCCTCCTCGGACCGGTCCCCGCCGGCGGCCACCGGCTCGACCGGATTATATGGGAATCGGCGCCATCAGGCAAACGCCGCTTCAATCCACGTAGAGGAGGAGCCCTTTGAGATAGGCCGTTTCGGGGTGATAGACGTTGACGGGATGGTCCGCGGCCTGGCGGTGCTCCTGCAGGATGCGGACCCGGCGCCCGGCCTCGAGCGAGGCCTGGAAGACGACCTGCCGGAAAAGGGCCGCTTCGATGAAATGGGAGCAGGAGAACGTCAGGACCAGGCCCCCGGGCCGGACCCGTTGCACGGCCAGCCGGTTGATGTCCTTGTAGCCGCGGCAGGCTTGGACGACGTCGGTCCGTTTCTTGGCGAACGCCGGCGGATCGAGGATGATGAAGTCGTAATCGAGGTCAGGGGACCTCAGGAACTCGAAGACGTCGGCGGCGATGAAGTATCCCGACGAGGACGGCAGGCCGTTGAGCTCGAGGTTCTCCTCGGCCAGGCCGAGGGCCGCTTCCGAGGAATCCACCGAATCGGCCCGGGCCGCTCCGCCCTTCAGGGCGCAGACGGTGAAGGCCCCCGTATAGGAGAAGGCGTTGAGGACCCGCCGGCCCTTCGCCAGCCGTCTGACGAGGCCCCGCATCTCGCGCTGGTCGAGGTAGAAGCCCGTCTTCTGTGACCGCGACGGCCTGACCCGGAAGGGCAGCCCGTTTTCGAGGATGTCGACCTGGTCCGCACCGGCCCGGTCCCCGTAAAGCAGGCCCTCGAATTCCTCCAGCCCTTCTTCCCGGCGGGCGGGAAGGTCGGACTTCTCGTAAACCGTCCGCGGCTTGACGGTCTCGACGAGGATCTCGAGGAGGAGGGGCTTCAGCTTGTCCATGCCCCGCGTGGCGATCTGGACGACGAGGACGTCATCGTAGAGGTCGGCCACGAGCCCCGGGAGGGCGTCGCCTTCGGCGTTGACCAGCCGGCGGGCGTTGGTCACGGCCGGATCGAAGAAAGCCTTCCTGAGGGCCAGGGCCTGTCCGAGGCTTTCCCGGATGGCGTCCTCGGGGAGGGTCTTTCCGAAGCTGATCATGCGTCCGGCGATCGAGCTCCGGCGGTTGAAATAGGCGTAGCCCAGGTGTTCGCCGTCGGCGCTCCGCACGGCCAGGATGTCCCCGTCGTCGATATCGGGCAGGCGGGCGACAGCGCCGGAAAAGATCCAATGGTGCCGGTTCCGGACCGCCTTGTCCTTTCCGGGCTTGAGGATGGCGCTGTCCATATCCCACCTCCGGGCGCCGGCCGCCTCCGGCCGGCCTATCGGCCGGCCCTCTCCGGGCCCCCGGTCCCCGCGGCCAGCAGGCGGACGACGGGCCGGTCCGGCTCCGAAAAATCGGACTCGACCATCTCGCCCGGGGCCAGCCAGCGGGTCTCGTCGTGGTCCTGGGGACGGAGATCGTCGGACAGGAGCTCGACCCGGTAGACCAGGAGCTCGATATTGAGGACCGGGCTTCGAAACGGGACCGAACAGACGAAAGCCCCGACGCGCGAGCGCACGCCGAGCTCCTCGACGAGCTCCCGCGCCAATCCCTCTTCGGGCTCCTCCCCCGGTTCGAGCTTGCCTCCCGGGAACTCCCAAAGCCCGCCGAACCGGTCCCCTTTCCGGCGGCGCGCCACCAGGACGCGGCCCTCTCTTTCGATCACCGCGGCGGTGACCTTGAAGAGATCACCGACCGGTCCGTTTTTCTGGCCCATGTCCGCCGCCCATCATAATCGAGCGGCCGCGAAATGACAAGTTGTGATAAAATGGACCATCATGAAAGTCGCGTTCCTGGCCTCGGAGATGTTCCCCTACGCCAAGACGGGAGGTCTGGCCGACGTGGCCGGGACCCTCCCCAGGTTCCTGTCCCGGTCGGGCCTCGATGTCCGGGTCTTCGTCCCCTTTTACAGGGAGGTCCGGGAAAAGAACCTGTCCCTCCGGAGGACCGTCGGGGCGGCGGAGGTCGATTGGGGAGGGAAGGGAGTGCCTTTCTCGGCCCTCGAGCATCAGGCGGACGGCGTTACGGTCACGTTCATCGACCAGGCCGGCTTTTTCGACCGCGACCACCTCTACGGGACGGCCGCCGGCGACGATCCCGAAAACGGAGAACGCTTCGCGTTCTTCACCCGGGCCTCTTTGGAGACGATGAAGGCCCTCGACCTCCCCCCCGATATCGTCCACGGGCATGATTGGCAGTCCGCGACGGCCTTCGCCTATCTCCGGTTCCTCTACGGCGACGACCCTTTTTTCGCCGCGACCCGCTCCCTGTTCACCGTCCACAATCTGGCTTACCAGGGGCTTTTCGACAAGGGCATCCTTGGCCGGGTGGGACTTCCTGGGGCCCTCTTCGACCCGGACGGCCTCGAATTCTACGGACAGGTGAGCTATCTCAAGGCCGGCATCCTCTATGCCGACGCCGTCAGCACGGTCAGCCCGACCTACAGCCGTGAGATCCAGACGCCGGAGTTCGGCTTCGGCCTGGACGGCCTGCTCCGGAGAAGGTCTGCGGACCTTCACGGGATACTCAACGGCGTGGACTACCACGATTGGAACCCCGTGACCGACCGGCTCATCCCAGCCCGTTTCGGCCCTCGCGACCTGTCCGGGAAAAGAACCTGCAGGGCGGAGCTGCTCCGGATGTTCGGCCTGCCCGATGTGCCGGGCTCCCCGGTGGTCGGCATGGTCACCCGCCTGGCCGGTCAAAAGGGGCTGGACATCGTCTGCGAAGCCCTCGAAGTGATGCTGGAGCTCGGCGTGAGGGTCGTGGTCCTGGGCGCCGGAGAACGGCCGATCGTGGACTTCCTGAGCGCGGCCCGTTCCCGTCACCCGTCCGGGCTCGGGCTCAAGGTCGCCTTCGACGAGAAGGTCGCCCACATGATCTACGCCGGCAGCGACCTGTTCCTCGTCCCCTCCCGCTACGAGCCGTGCGGCCTGACCCAGATGTACGCGCTGAAGTACGGCTCGATCCCCGTCGTCCGGGCCACGGGAGGGTTGGAAGACACCATCCGGGAGTTCGACCCGGCGAGCGGGTCGGGCAACGGCTTCAAGTTCTCCGCGCCGTCGCCCGGGGATCTTCTCGACGGGCTCCGCCGGGCGGTCGGCCAATATGCCCGGAAGGAGTCGTGGCGGGCGCTCGTCCGCAACGCCATGGCCTCCGATTTCTCGTGGACACGCTCGGCCGGAGCGTACCTCGCCCTCTACCGGAAGCTGATCAAGCCTCCTCGGGCCTAGGTTCTCAGGAACTCGGCCGCCGTCTCGGGCGGGACCGGATTGATGTAGAAGCCCGTCCCCCACTCGAACCCGGCGACTTTCGTCAGGATCGGGAAGATCTCCAGATGCCAGTGGTAGATCTTGTCGATGTCCGGCCAGGCCTGGCGGGAATGGGAGGGATTGGGGGCCTGATGCAGGACCAGATTGTAGGGCGGGTCGCCGACCGCGTCCTTGAGCTTACCGAGGATCGACTTCAGGGTCCCCGCCAAAGACATCAGTTCGTCTTCGCGGACCTCCGTGAAGTAGGGCGAATGGCGGGCCGGGAAGACGGCCATTTCGAAGGGGAAGCGGGAGGCGAAGGGCGCGAAGACCGCGAAATGCCCGTTTCTCAGGACGACCCGCTGCCCGGCCGAGTTCTCCTCCCTGAAGATCCGGCAGAACGCGCACTCCCTGAAGCCCAGAAAAAGCCTCTGTGCCCCGTAGATCTCCTCCTTGACCCGGATCGGGACAATGGGCGTGGCCACGATCTGGGAATGGGGGTGGCTCAGGGACGCGCCGGCTTCCCGCCCCTTGTTCTTGAAGACCTGGACGTACCGGTAATGGAACTCCGCCTCGATGGCCCGGATCCGCTGCTGGAAAACCGAAAGGACGTCCCGGATGTGCTCGACCGGCAGGTCGGCGAGCTCCAGCCCGTGGTCGGGGTTCTCGATGACCACCTCGTGGACGCCCCGGCCTTCCGTCCAGGAGAAGATCCCCCGGGTCATCTTCGGCGAGGACGGCCCGCGGTTGAGGGCCGGGAACTTGTTGGGCACGACGCGGACCGTCCAGCCGGGGGCGTCGGACGCCGTATCGGGCTGTCTCAGGGTCGTCGGGATCTCGGGCGGCGTCTTGACCTCGCTGCCCTCGCAGAACGGGCAGAACCCGCGCGGCTCCTCGGTCCCGGCCCGCCCGTCGGCGGGCCGGAAGTCGTCGGGCCGCTTGCTCCGCTCCGTGGAGATGATGACCCAGCGCCCGCTGATCAGGTCCTTTCTCAGCTCCGACATCAACGGTCCAGCAGCTGCCTGATCTTGGCCTTGAGCTCGTCCAGCGAGGAGGACTTGACGACATAGGCGTCGGCGGCCCAGGTCATGAAATCCTCCTTATAGCTCTGATAGGCGGTATTGATGATGATCGGGATGTCCCTGCGGCGCCCCATGATGTGGGTGATGAGCTCGATCCCGTCCTTGCCCGGCATCCGGATGTCGGTCACGATCAGGTCGAACGGATCCTTGTCGAGCGCCTCCAGGGCGGCATCGGCGTCGGTGACGGCTGTGACGTCGTAGCCCTCCTTGCTCAGCTCCTCCTCGTAGAGGAGGCAGAGCGGTTTTTCGTCCTCGACCAGCAGGATCCTTTTGTTCATGGCCTGTCACTCCCCTTCCCGGTATTGAAAGTACAGCTTGAACAGCGCCCCGCCGCCGACCCGGCTCCGGACCTCGACCTGCCCCCCGCAGGTGTCCATGACCCGCTTGATGAAGGGCAGACCGAGGCCCATGCCCTTTTCCTTGGTCGTGAAAAACGGCTTGAAGAGCCGGTCTTTGTCCGGATTGGTGATCCCTTTGCCCGTGTCCCGGACCGAGAGGACGTACCAGCCGTTGGTCTTCCGGTAGCCCCGGACCGAGACCCGCCCGCCCGGAGGCGTGGCGTCGAAGGCGTTGTCGAGAAGGTTGCGGAGGACCTCCCCGAACGAGGTCGGGTCGCAGAAGAGGCGGGGCAGCCCGTCCTCGAGTTCGACTCTCATTTCATAGGCCGGTTTTTTGGCTTGGACCTCGGGGCTGTCGAGGACGGAGGAGATGACCGGAGCGGGGTCGAAGTACACTGGCTCCTTGAGGCTGACCTTGAGGAAATGACCCATTTGGAAAATGATGTGCTCGAGGCGGTGGATCTCCTCGCGGATGATCCGGATGTTCCTCTCTCTCTTGTCCTCGGGGAGGCCGGGCTGGAGGAGCTGGTCGGCGAAACCCCCGATGGCCACGATCGGGTTCCGGATCTGGTGGGTCACGAACATGGCCATTTCTCCCATGGCCGCCGTTTTCTCCATGTCGAGAAGCTTCCTGTGCAGGCCGGCCGAATAGATGTAATTCCCGGCGATCAGGCCGCAGAGGCTGGCCAGCTTGATGTCCCCAGGGCCGATGGGCGTCCGGGTGATGGCGTTGTCCAGAACGATCTCGCCGAGGACCTCGTCCCGGGCGAGGAGGGGGATGCACAGGAACTCATCGACCTGGATGATGTCCAGAAAGCGCCGGTCGACGAGGGGCTCCTCCCTGGCCCCCTTGACCAGCAGGATCTCCTTCCGGCACGAAGCCAAGGCCGGTATGAGGGCGTTGCCCTCTCCGGCCGCGTAGACGAGGTCCCGGATGCGGCGGCTCAAGGTGTCCTCGTTCTTCCTGACCAGGGCCCGGTTGTGCTCGACGATCTCGATGTAGCCGATGCCCGGTGTCGACAGGACTTCCCAGATGTCTCCGGCCTCCTGGGCCGAGCCCGGTCCGAGCCACATCTCCCCCTTGAGCCTGTCCCCTTCCCTGAGAAAGAGCATGGCCCGATTGAACCCGACCCCGGACCCCGAGGTCAGGGCCGTCAGGGTGACCAGGAGATTGTCCTCCAGAGAGAAGGGCTGGAAGAAGCTCTGGGAGATGATGGACAGGAGCATCATCTCCTTGGGGGCGTCCCGTTCGAGCTCGGACGACTTGAAATCGAATTTCTCGATCATACGCTCTTCCAGCCCTTGGGGACGATGCGGACGCCGGACTTGCTGATCTTGAAGGAGCGGCCGTCCTTCTCGGCGTCGAACCCGATGTCGAACTTGGCGGGTATCGTCGAGGATTTGTCGATGATGACCTTCCGGAGCCGGGCCCCGCGGTGGATCTCCACGCCTTCGAGGAGGATCGAATCGGCGACCTCCGCGCCGGCCTCGATGCGGACGCCGGGCGAAACGATGGAGTTTTCGACCCGGCATTCCGAGAGGCAGCAGCCGGAGCCGACGATGGAGTTCCGGATGGAGCCCCCCGAGATGAAGGTCGGGGGATACTGGGGTTTGTACGTCCGGATGGCCCAGCCCGGATCTTCCAGGATCCGCGGCGGCGACGCCGAGAGAAAGGCCATATTGGCTTCCCAATAGGCGTCGATGGTCCCGATGTCCTCCCAGTAGTCATCGAAGGGGTAAGCGTAGATCCGGTGGGTGCCGATCAGGCCGGGGATGATGTCCTTGCCGAAATCGTGGGAGCTTTTTGAGTTCCGGGCGTCCTTGATAAGGGACTTGATCAGGGCCGGCGTCTTGAAGAGATAGACGCCCATGGAGATGAGGCTTTTCCCGGGGTCCCACGGCGTCGCGAAGGGTTTCTTGGGTTTCTCCACGAACTCCACGATGCGCCGCTCGTCGTCCACTCCGATGACCCCGAACCGGGAAGCCTCTTCGACGGGGATGACCTTGGTCATGATCAGTGCGTCGGCGTCGGTCTCCATGAACGAACGGACGAGTTTCCTGTAGTCGGCGTTATAAATGTGGTCGCCCGAGAGGATGAGGACGGCCTCGGGGGCCTCCTGTTGGACGGTGTAGATGTTCTGGAACACGGCGTCGGCCGTCCCTTCGTACCAATGGTCGCTGACCCGGCCTTGGGCCGGCAGGGAGATGATGTAGTCGCCGCTCTCCGCGTGGAAGATGTTCCAGCCGTTGAGGATATGGCGCTCCAGGGAAAGGGACTTGTACTGGGAGAGCAGAGCGATCCGCCGGAAGCCGGAGTTGAGGGCGTTGGACAGGCTGAAATCGATGATCCGGTAGGTCCCAAGGAAGGGGACGGACGGCTTGGCCCGGTCTTTGGTCAGGGGATAGAGCCGCTCTCCCTTGCCTCCGCAAAGGAGCATGACGAGGACCCTCGTGGGCGGTTGTACCATGTTCGTGCCTTTCTGCCCGGCATCGCCGTCCCCCCGCCGGGAGCGATGGGAGCCCGGCTCATTATATCAAAAAAGGCCTTCAGAGGCCTTCCTGGGCGACGAGATAGGCCAGGGCGGCCAGGACGACGGCCTGGAGCTCGAGCTCGCGGGGGTGGACGCGGGACAGGACATCAAGGGCCGAATGATGGACGTCGAAGTAGGTCTGGGCGTTGAGGATGACGGCGGCCGGGACCGTGCCCTGCTCGACGAGCGGGGCGATGTCCACGCCCCCGCCTCCGGGGGAGATGAACAGGATCCCTAAAGGTCTGAAAAGGTCCTCATAGGTCTTGATCCTTTCGAAGGCCGCCCGAGAGCCGCCGCCGGCGGCCAGCCCGACGGGGAGAAATCCTCCCCTGTCCGATTCGGCCGCGAACAGATGCCTCTCCCCTCTCCTCTGCGGCGCGCGGGCGTAGGCCCGCCCTCCCGTCCCGCCGAATTCCTCGTCCATGAACAGGACGGCCCGGACGGTCCGTTTGGGGCGGAGGCCCGCGGCCTTGATCAGGCGGAGGGCTTCCAGGCTGACGGCACACCCCGCTCCGTCGTCGTGGGCACCGGTCCCAAGATCCCAGCTGTCGAGGTGACCGCCGACCAGGACGATCTCCTTCGGGTGCTCGGAGCCGGTGATCTCGCCGACGACGTTGGCGGAAACGACGGATTTTTCGGTCCTGCAGTCCATGCGGAGCCGGAGCCGGAGTTCGGGGTCCTCTTCGAGCAGACCGCTCAGGCGATCGGCCCCCGCCGTGCTGACCGCCGCGGCCGGGATCCTGGTCACGCCCGGTTCGTACTGCATCAGGCCGGTGTGCGGATGGTCGTTGACGCGCAGGGTCAGGGAACGGACGAGCGCGGCCACCGCCCCGTAGCGGGCGGCTTCCGAGGCCCCCCGGACCCTCTGGTCGGCCGCCTTCCCGTAGGCGCCGAACGTGTCCAGAAGGGTCCTGTCCATGGGCCGGTTGTAGAAGACGATCTTGCCTTTGACCGACGCCCCCAGGCGCGCCAGTTCCTCGAAAGACCGGACCTCGACGACCGGCGCG
>Ga0194125_10005117_pt1 | contig 20093 bp, 17 predicted proteins | sample TA2KigC250mmetaG_FD_148626 | JGI IMG/M metagenome (GOLD analysis project Ga0194125, IMG submission 148626) | Freshwater microbial communities from Lake Tanganyika, Tanzania - TA2015034 Kigoma Deep Cast 250m | ecosystem: Environmental > Aquatic > Freshwater > Lake | place: Tanzania: Lake...
TCAGCAGGTGAGGGTCGCGTAGCAACCGAACTCAGGGGGAACCGCCGCCACCTTCCACTGCGGATGGGACATACTCGACACTTCGAGCAGGAAGGCTTTAATGTCCTGATGCAGCGCGAACGTGCCGAGGCCTAGATCCACTTCCCCCCGAGCAGTGTTTGCCGGATCATCCCCGTCGTCTCCTTCCCTCCCGGCGGCGTTTCGGCAGGCTTGATGTGGGCGGCCAGGCCCCAGAGCATGTTCAGCCCGAGGATGACCAGGATGGCGAGGCCGACGAGGAAGAGCTGACTACCCATGGCCTTGGTGTCCTCGTTCTGGGCGCCGACCCTCATGATGAGCCCGACGAGGAACCCTAGGGGCGGGCAGGCGATCGCGCCCAGGATGAGGCCCAGCCGTGTGGCCGGGTGGGTGCCGATCACCAGCGGTTTCTCGCCTCGCGCGACGGCGGCCACCGACTTCTGGCCCAGCACGGCCCGCCACACCTGGCCGGCGGCGCACAACAGGCCGCCGATCGCCAGCCCGGTGCCGGCGAGAACGAGGACCGGCGGCTGGATCGCCAGGCCGAAGCCCCACTCGCGCAGCTTGGCCATCGACAGGACCTTGAGGCCCTCCGCGCCGCCGGCGGCACTGAGCTGGTTCGACGCCAGAGCGATGGCGCCGATCCCGATCACCAGCGCGATGCCGGCGGTCACCCACGACGTGAGGACGTCGCTGCTGACGACCTCGGCCTCCTGCTTGTCGAACGTCCGCAGGCGGGTCTCCTCTGAGCGATCCACCCCGAACGCACGACCCCGGGCGGCCGCCGCGGCGGCCTTCTGGGCGCGCTCGCGGACCTCCTCGGAGGTCAGCTGGCGCTTGGCGGTCGCGGCCTGCCGTAGCTCCTCCAGATGCGCCTTCAGGTCCATTCCGCAGTCAAGGCAGATGTCGTCGGTCGGCGCGATTCTGGCATTGCACTTGGGACAGCGTTCCAGTCGCAGCATCCTGACAACCTCACAGATTGGGCTGCCCTTCGCGTGGGGCGGCCGATCGCCGCTTCGCGGGGCAGAAGGTGTATTCGTCGCCCTCGGCCAAACGGCCTTGCTCACTTGTAGGGAAAACGACTGCGAGCAAAAGACGACTTCCGTGACCGGCTGCGAGCGCGTGCTGACCGCCATTCGTCACGAGGAGCCCGACCGTGTGCCCAGAGACCTCTGGGCCACGTCGGAGGTCTTCGCTGCCCTCCGAGGCGCGCTGGACGTCCCTGACGACGGGGCGCTGCTCAGCCGTCTCGGCGTGGACCTCGGCTATGTGGCCGGTCCCAGCTTCGCCGGCCGGGAGCTGCGGGCATGGGACACGCCGGAGGGTCGTGTCACCGAGGACCTCTGGGGCGTGCAGCGCCTCGAGAAGCAGGTGCGCAGCGGCGATGCCGCGTGGTCCTACCAGCATGTGGTCGCTTCGCCGTTGGCCTCAGCGCAGACGCCGGCGGACGTCCATGCCTACGGTCACTGGCCCGATCCGGACGCCTGGGACTTCTCGACGCTCCGCGCGCAGTGTGAGGCCGTGCGGGCCGTCGGGAGAGCGGTGGTGAATGCCGGTGACCGCCTCGACCGCACCGCGCAGCTTAAGACCATGATGTACCTGCGCGGGATGGAGCAGACCTATGTGGACCTGCGCCATGGCCCGCAGATCGTGGAGGCGATCCTCGGGCATGTGGTGGACTACTTCCTGGCGTACAACCAGCGCGTCTTCGCCGAGGCGGGAGACCTGATCGACCTCTTCATGATGGGCGACGACTTCGGCACGCAACAGGGCCCCATGATGGCCCCCGAGCTGTGGCGCAAGCTGCTGAAGCCCGGCTTCCGGGCCTACATCGACCTGGCGCATCGCTACGGCCTGCCTGTCATGCACCACACGTGTGGCTCCGTCCTCGAGCTGATACCGGACTTCATCGAGTGTGGGCTGGACATCCTGCAGTCCCTGCAGCCCTCCGCCGCGGGCATGGACCTGGGCGCGCTCAAGCGCGAGTTCGGCCGCGACCTGTGCTTCCACGGCTCGATCGACATCCAGCACACGCTGCCCAGGGGGACCCCGCAGGAGGTCCGTGATGAGGTGCGCCGGCGCATGGAGGCCGGCAAGCCCGGCGGCGGGTTCATCATCGGCACCGCTCACAACCTGCAGCTTGACGTGCCGTTGGCGAACACCCTTGCTCTCTTTGAGGCGTACGACGAGTTCGGCTCGTACGGATAGGATGAAGGCTTGAGTGCTTGATGGCCGCACCTGTTGATCAGACCCCCGAATACGTAACCCGAAGCTACCGCCGTCGCGCGTGGCCGTGGGCGCTCGCCGGGATGCTGCTGGTCATGGTCGCAGCCATCTACTCGGGCAGCGACCTCTCCGAACTCGCCCGCCAGCATGTGGGCCCCCACCTGCTGGTCGCTTCCTGGTTTGCGGCGGGCGCGACCGGCGGGTTGCTGCTCTTGGTCGCCACATCGATCTACGCAGAGAACGTCGTCATCAGCGAGGCCGCCGTCGAGCATTACCGTCTCGGCCGCAGGGACCTGCGCATCCTGTGGAAAGACGTGGAGCGCATTGTGCTCCACAAGTCCCACAAGCGCCCGAAGGGCGCCGTTGAGATTCGCGGCCCCAAGGGCAGCAGCGTCGTCGTGGACCCACGGACCGTAGGCTTCGACGAACTGGAGGCGGCCGTCCTCGAACGCGCGCAGTTCTTCGGCCTCGAGGTGAGGAGCTACCGGTAGGCGGCTCGCCGTCCACTGAAGGGAATCGCGCTCGGTCTCACGAATCCCGCCGTGCCGGACCATCCGTCAGCGCCAAAGGGGGACACTCCCTTGATCAGGGTCGGACTCGTCGATTGCGACACCTCTCATGTCGTGCAGTTCACCATGCGGATGAACCACGTGGACATCGCCGAAGACCAGTGGGTCGAAGGCGCGCAGGTGGTGGCCGCCTATCGCGGGACTTCGGAGATTACCCCCGAGGAGACCATCGACCAGTATGTCGAGAAGCTGAGGGGCTTCGGCATCGAGATGGTCGGCGCTCCCGAGGAGATGCTCGGGAAGGTCGATGCGGTGTGCGTCGAGTCGCAGAGCGGGTACGTGCACCTGCCGCGCGTGACGCCCTTCCTGAAGGCCGGAATCCCGTGCTTCGTGGACAAGCCCTTCGCGTGCACGGTGGAGGACGCCCGCGCGATGGCGGACCTCGCCAAGGCGAACGGCGCGGCCCTCTTCTCGTCCTCGTCTCTCCGGTATGCGCTGGAGATCGTTGACGCGCTCCAGAACGAGGCGATCGGGCCCGTCGTCGGCGCGATGGCTTACAGCCCTGCCTCCATCCACGACAAGAACCCGGGCCTGTTCCATTACGGCATCCATGCGGTCGAGCCGCTCTACGCCCTCATGGGGCGCGGCTGCAAGTCCGTCACCTGCACCTTCACCGAGGGGGGCGAGGTGGTGACTGGGCTGTGGGAGGACGGCCGCGTCGCGTCGCTTCGCGGCACGCGGGCCGGGGCCCATGCCTACGGCTTCACCGTGTGGGGCGAGAAGGGCGTGAAGAGCAGCCCGATCGACGCCTCGTACATCTACCGCGAGCTGCTGAAACGGATGGTCCGCATGTTCGAGACCAACGAGGCGCCCTTGGACATCGAGGAGACCGTGGAGATCGTCGCCTTCATCGCCGCCGCGCTGCGGTCGGCCCAGCAGGGCGGCGCGCCGGTGGCCCTGCCTTAGCCGGCCTGCGAAAAACCGCGAACGGTTGCAGGTGGAATCGGACGACATGGCGAAACAGGGACTGGGCGAGAAATCGGGGGTGTGACCTGGGTCGTCGGCTCAGGTCCCGCTCTTGTGCTCAACATCCTTGCCGGGAATCGCGATAGGAGGAGTGTCGCATGAAGCGCAGGTACGCCGGGTTCACGCTGATCGAGCTGCTGGTGGTCATTGCGATCATTGCCATCCTCGCAGCCATTCTGTTCCCCGTCTTCGCCAGGGCCCGCGAGAAGGCCCGCCAGACGTCCTGCCTCAACAACCTGCGGCAGATGAGCACTGCCACACTCATGTACGCCCAGGACTACGACGAGACGTTCCCGATGAGTTTCTACCACGCGTCCAGACTGGTCTACACGTTCTATCACGTCATGGCGCCCTACATGAAGAACGACCAGATCCTAGTATGCCCTTCGGAGCAATCCGCGATCACCGTAGCCGGGCTGAATACGCGGGTCCTCTCGCTGTTCGGCATGGCGGCCGCGCCAGGGTTCTCGGTGGCTTCCTACAACTTCAACTACACGGTGTTCGAGGACGGTCCGGCCAAACCACCCGTCCCCACACCCAATCACCAGGTTGTGTCCATGGCGGAGATACCTTTCGTGGCCGAGACGACCATGTGCTACGACGGGGTTATCGAGTTCCAGCCCAGTCTCTTCAACTCACCCTGTGTTGGGCGCCACAACCAGATGGTCAATGCCAACTACGTCGACGGTCACACGAAGGTCGTACCGGTAACGGAGACCACCGCGTACGTCTACACGGACACGGAGGGGAGGTCGCGCGTTGCCCACGTTGTCCAAGGAGGTCCATACAACGGCAACTACCAGCTGTGGGGGGTCGCGTGTAACGGGAGCCCATGCTTCCGCAACCAGTCCCACGCGGGGATATGGCGCTACCACGCGCTCCCGGGTCGCTAGCTCCGTGCCCTGAGACTGAGCCCGACACCGCGGGCCCCGGCCACTCGCCGGGGCCCGTTGCCTTCATCCCGCCACGGGGACTCTCATCACGGTCACCGAGCACGGAGGCAGCTCCACCGTGGTCTTCCGTCCGGTCGCATCGGCGACCAGCTTCACCACGGTCACGTTGTCCGGTTCCTTGAAGGTGTTCTGGGCCTTCGGCCCGTCACCCAGCACGTGGTGGAGCGTGGCACGGTCGGTGAACTTGCCCGGGCCCAGCTCCACCTTCACGGGCGCCGCGTAGCTCTTGTCGCGGTTGATCATGTTGAGCGTGACGAGGCTCTTGTCGGGATCGTGGCTCGCCGAGACGTCGAGATAGGGCACCTTGCCGTACCGCTCGCTCTCGAAGTCCTCACAGTCCACCCAGGCGTCCAGAGCGACGGTGCCGTTCAGGTTCGCGATCAGCTCCAGCGGGAAGAAGATGCTCTGGAGCAGCAGGCCGTTGGGCCGGGCGATGATCGGCGGGAGGACGTTCACGAGCTGCGCCATGTTCGCCAGCGTCACGATGTCGGCGTTGCGGATGAACGCGTTCAGGAACATGCCGACCACCAGCGCATCCTCCAGCGTGTACACGGGCAAGTGCGGCTCCAGTCTCTCCCCGCCCGGCCAGGCGTTGTACTCGTCGAAGCTGATCTTCATCCGGCTCGCGCCCTGCCGGTGGTACGTCGCCCCCGCCATCAGGCCCCTCACGGCGCCGATGAACCGCTCGATGTGCGCCGTCGTGCCCATGTAGTTCGCGTAGTTGTTCTCATTGTTGTTGACGTACATGTGGATGCTGAGGTACTCGCAGATGTCCGCGAGCTTCTCGATCGCGATCCGGTTCCAGGTCATGTCCTCCGCGTTCTGCATGCACGAGCCGCAGGCGATCAGCTTGATCGCGGGATCGGTCCACTTCATCACCTTCGCGAACTCCAGCGCGTCCTGTGCGTAGCGCTCGGCGGTCTTGCTGCCGATCTGCCACCCGCCGGAGACCTCGTTCCCCAGCCCCCATAGCTTCACGCCGTAGGGCTCCGCGTGCCCGTTCTGCCGGCGCAGGTTGGCATAGTGCGTGTCCTCCTTCCCGTTGCAGTACTCCACCCAGGCCTGGGCCTCGTCCATCGCGCCGGAGCCCATGTTCACGCAGATGAACGGCTCGGTTGGCACCGCCCGGCACCACTCGATGAACTCGTCGGTGCCGAACTGGTTCGGCTCCACGACGTGCCACGCCAGTTCCATCCGCTTCGGTCGCGCCTCCCTCGGCCCGACACCGTCCATCCAGTGGTAGCCCGACACGAAGTTCCCGCCCGGCCAGCGCACGTTCGTCACGTTCAGCCGGCGCGTCAGCTTGAGCACGTCCTTGCGGAATCCGCGCTTGTCCGAGAGCTTCGAGCCCGGCTCGTACACACCCCCGTAGATGCAGCGGCCCAGGTGCTCGATGAAGTTGCCGTAGATCAGCGGGTCGATCGGCGCGATCGTGCGCCGTGTGTCCAGCGCGATGGTTGGCATGGGAAGCCCCCCAATGGTAGGCACACTGCTGCGTGAAGGCGCCAGATTGGCCTCTCGAAACCTCCTTCCCTTCCCGCGCGCGGGCAGGACATGCGTCCGTTGGCGGCGCACTGTGGGAACGCCATGGTCCTTGCCTATCTTCTTCTCGCCGGCGCGGCCCTCGCTGCAACTCCTGCGGAGGACCTCGACGCGCTCCTCAAGCAGCCTCGCCCGGAGCCCGCGCTGGCCTTGGCGGAGGCCGGCGGGCCTGCCCTGCCGCAGATTCAGGCGGCGCTGGAGGCGAACTCCACGGCGGCGCCGCTGATGGCCTGGGCCCTACAGCAGAAGCCCGTGCCCGAGGCCCGCGAGGCGTTGGAGAAGGCGCTCGGCTCGACCGACCAGCGCCTCGGCTACTGGGCGGCGTTCGCGCTGGGCAGGCTCGGGGACGCGCGCAGCGCGGCGGCTCTAGCGGCAGTCATGCCGAAGACCGATGCGCCCAAGCAGTACTGGGAGCTGGCCTACTGGACCCCCAATGGTTGGGTCTCGTGGTTCGAGCGGAAGTACGAGCCCAACGGGAACGTCATCCTCCCTCCGGCGCCCGAGGGTGTGTCGAATCTGCGCGTCGCATACGCCTCACTCGAGGCCCTCGGCATGGTCGGCGGGCCGATGGCCGTCGAGACGCTGACCCGGATGCTCCGCAGTGACCAGTGGCTCATCCGCTACGGCGCGGTTCGGGGGTTGGGGGCGATGCGGGACGAGGCGGCGCGGGATGAGATCGCGCGCCTCAGGGACACCGATCCCACGCTTGTCGTGCGCAGAACGGCGGGCCGGATGGTCGCTGCGAACGGCGCAGCGCCCATGCGGCCCCTCCCAGCGGCTGAAGGCATCCCGGCCATCGCGTTCATCAAGACCAGCGCAAGGACGGAGTCGAGCCTCGGCTTCCAGGACTCGTACTTCTACCCGACGATGCCCTGGTACCACTGGGGGCAGAATGTCTACACGCTGACGCCGCCTGCGCCCGACGGCAAGCTGGTGAACCTCACGAACTTCGAGCACGCGCGCGTGCAGGGGCTGGAGGCGAGCTACGACGCGCAGCGCCTGCTGTTCTCCATGTGCGACGACCGCAAGAAGACGGGCTTCCACATCTGCGAGATCAACGTCGATGGCTCGGGCTTCCGGCAGATCACGCGCGGGAACTGCAACGACGTCGATCCGTGCTACCTGCCGGACGGGCGGATCGTGTTCTCCTCGGACCGCTCGGGGCACCACGAGTACTACCACCAGGAGCGCTCGCGGAACCTGTTCGTGATGGAGCCGGACGGCTCGAACCTGCAGCGCATCAGCTTCAACCCGAACCAGGACTACGCCCCGTACGTGCTGTCCAGCGGGCTGGTGGCCTACACGAGCTACCGCTTCTACGGGCAGGACGGCAGCGGTAACATCTACGGCCGTGACAGCGATCTCAGCCGCATCGAAACGCAACTGCGCGCGGTGAACCCCGACGGCACCGGGGATACGCTGCTGTACGGCGCGATGCGCGGCGGGTTCTACGTCCCCCTGCGGCCGATGCCCGACAGCCTGCAGGATTCGGGCTCCGAGTTCCGCCGGGGGACCGACTTCCATCTCGGCGTGTCGGTAAGCTGGGTTCGCGAGCTGCGGGACGGGAAGCTCGTCTGCGTGACGCCCGCCGGGCTGACGTTGCTTGACCTTGCTGCCGATCCGCTCGCGTGTGAGCGGCCGTGCTTCCCCGAGATCGTCAACCTCGCCGGAGGCGAGCAGGTCTACATCCACAGCCACGACGAGCTGAACCCGGTCGGCCGATATACCAGCCCCTATCCGGCCGACGAGGGGAGGCTCTTCGTCTCACACGCGCCCTTCTGGGACACCGGCTTCGACGCGTACGGGCTGTACCTGTTCGACATGGCGACCCGTGAGTTGACGCTCGTGCACGACGAACCGGGCGTCAGCGACGTGGACCCGGTGGCTCTCACGCCGCGGCCTTTGCCACGAAGACTCCAACCAAATCTCGTCGAGCGCAAACAGAGCACTGGCACGATCCTGTGCCTGTCTGTGTTCAACTCGGACCTGGAGTACAGCCACGAAGCGGCCCGCTACGTGCGGGTGCTCGGGGTGACGCTGATGGGGCAGACCGTGAACGCGAACGCGGCCTTCGAGACGGCAGTGCTGGGCACCGTGCCTCTGCAGAAGGACGGCTCGTTCAAGGTGGAGGTGCCGGCCGACCGGCCGGTGAGGTTCCAGATTCTCGATGCGGACGAGAACCTGCTGCTCCATGAGACCGAGTTCAACTACGTGCGAGGAGGTGAAACACTATCCTGCCTCGGTTGCCACGAGCCCAAGGGCCGTACCCCGCCCTCAACTGAGCCGCTGGCAGCCGCTCTGCCGCCCTATCCCGCGCTGGAGCGCGTGGGAGACCTGCGCTATCACGGGCAGGTCTGGCGCGGGTACAACCGGATCGCCCGGCCGTGACCTGCCGGGCGGCGGTCGGTGCTTGACACCGGCGATGCGAACTCTTATAACACTCCTATAATAGTCGGACCACCAAGCAAGGAAGGGTTGCGCAATGAAACGAGTCGCCTGGTCGATCGTTGCAGCAGTGGCGCTGGCCTCCGTGGCGCAGTTTGCGTTCGGGCAGGCCTCCAAGGAGCGAGCCTATGTCGATGCCGTGCTGGATGGATTGGTCAAGGCAGGGGTGATCAAGGCCGATCAGGCCGCGCAGATCAAGAAGGACGCCGAAGCCGCGGCCACCGGCGCCGCCGCGGCGGAGAAGCCGAAGAAGTCGTGGACCGATACGGTGAAGGTCAGTGGGTACGGCCAGGTGCGTTGGCAGCATTCCCCGGACGCCGACGATCCGGACAATGTCTTCTCCCTGCGTCGCGCCCGGCTGAAGATCACCGCAAACCCGACCGAGCGAGTGGAAGGGCAGTTCGAGGTGTCGGGCGACGACACGGAGATGGGAATCACCGACGCCTGGCTGCAGTACCAGCTTGATGACGCGGGTGAGTGGCGGGTGCGCGGCGGGCAGCAGCGCATACCGTTTGGGTTCGAGGTCCCGCAACCCACGCAGTCGGTCATCCCACTCGAACTGAGCTGGGTCGGCCGCACGATGTTCCCCGGCTTGCGAGACCTGGGCACCGTGGTCTACTGGACCAGCCCGGAGGACCGTGCGCGGTTCGAGGAGGCGAAGAAGACCGATCTCGGCACCGGCGACTACGGGAACGTCGCGATCGGCCTGTTCAACGGCCAGGGGATGAGCGAGCCGGAGGCCAACAGCAGCAAGTCCCTCTGCGTCCGTCTCGCCAAGCCCTTCTCGGTGGACGGGCATTACGCCGAGGGCGGCGTGAGCTACTGGACCGGCAAGTTCCACTCCGACGCCGCGGCCGCCGATCTGGATGACAACCTCCTCGGCGTGCACGTGTACGTCCCGCCGCACCCGATCGGCCTGCAGGCCGAGTACTACAACGGCGAGACCGAGGGCGACGACATCAACGGTTTCTACGCCATGGGCCTCTGGAAGCCGCGCGAGGATGGGACAGCCTTCGTGCGCTACGACGAGTACAACGGCCCGCGCAAGGGCAGGGGCCTGGGGAACGTGTTCGACCGGGAGCGCTGGAGCTTCGGCTACGCCCACATGGTCAACAGCAACACCAAGGCGACCATCCAGTACGACCTCCAGGACACCCCTGCCGGCAACGACGACCTTCTGGCGACGCAACTGCAAGTTGGCTTCTGAGTGGCACGGAAAAAGAGGGACACCATACCAATTTCCGACGTCCGAAATTGGTATGGTGTCCCTCTTTTTCCCGCAGCTACTCGAAGTCGGCGATGCTGCGCAGGTACTCAACCGACGCCGCGACGTCTGCGCAGGCCTCTTCGGCGTTGAAGCGCTGGCCCTCGATGCCCTCCAGCTCCATCGTGAACGGACCGGTGAAGCCCACGCTGTTGAGGATCTCGAAGACGCGCGGGAAGTCGACGATCCCCCGGCCGAGGGTGGGGAAGTTCCACGCCTTGTAGAAGCCCGCAGAGTCCTTCAGGTGGACGCTGACCACGCGCGAGGCGACCTTCTCCAGCTCGGCGACGGTGGTCGTGCCCTCGTTATAGTACATGATGTTCGCGCAGTCGAAGTTCATGCCGATGTTCGGGTGGTCGATGGCCTGAAGGGTCTCCACCGCGATGGACCCGTTCGTCATCAGGTCCGGGTGCGTCTCCATCGCGATCCTGATCCCGTAGCTCGCCGCCACATCGCCCGCAGCGCGAAGACGCGCGTAGGCGGCCTCGCGCGGGTTCTCACCCGCGTGGACGCTCGTGAAGATCACCTTCACGCCCAGCTTCGTCGCGCGCTCGCAGATGTCGGTCCACTGATCGGCGTAGGTATCGCTAGCGATGTCCGCTCCGGCGATGACCGTGGTCGCCGAGAGGCCGTGCGAGGCCAACCTGGACATGAGTGCAGGGATATCGTCAGCGCCCGGCAGGCCGAACTCAACGCGCTTGACGCCGATCGTCGGCAGGTGCTCGTAGGCCGCGTCGAGATGCCCGCGATAGCTGCCGAGATTGCAGGACAGGATGTTCGCCACAGGATAGCCCCCTGACCGTTTCTGTAGAGTGCGCCGGACTGGTCAGGCGGAGGTTCGACTGATCGCCAGGGCGACCTTCACGCTTCGAGGACTGGCGGGCTGTCACGGAGGGGGTGCGGGAAGCGGGCCGGGCGGCGGCCGATGTCTTGCGCCCGCATCTCGCGAAGCTCCGGGCGGCCTACGAGCAGGCGCCGCTGTCCTGCGACTGGCCGTGGGACACGGTCGTGTGGCCGGTGGTTGGGATTCTCGCGACCAACATGGCCGTGCGCCGCATCTTCGCCGGCGAGATGCGGCCCGAGCCTCCCGTACGCGCCAGCGGCGGCAAGTACTGGCTCGTGGGGCACGAGGCGATCGAGGGAGAGAAGCCGTTCTGGGCGACAGGGTTCAGCTGCTGCCCGTCGGCGGGCCCGGACCGCCTTGGGTACGGCGTCTACTGGACGTACGACCTGGAGCGCAAGTACGTGCCCTTCTGGGATACGACGACCCAGTTCCTCGGCGCGCTGGATCGTGGGTGCGAGACGGTTGAGGAGGCCGCTCGGGACATGGGCGAGGATGCGGAGGCCGCAGAGGGCATCGCGGCCCAGTGGCTGGCTGAGGGTCTGCTCACGAACGAGAGGGGAAGGCTGAGGATGGCTTTCCCCGTCCTCCGCGCGGCGGACGATGAGGCCTTGATCGGAGCAACTGAGGAAGCGGCGCACGACATGGCGGAACAGGTCCTGCGGCAGGCGGGAGGTAGAGCAATCGACGAACTCAAGGCGCGGGGCTACACACACGTGGAGGAGCAACTCACGCACTGGCCCGGCCACCTGCGCGGAGACGTGTGCGGCGAGGCCGTGCACTGCCTGTTCGACGAGGGCCTGCTCCCCAGGCCGCCCCAGCCCGCGCCCGCCAAGTGGGCGCTGTTCGGCTGGGAGCACGGGCTCCGCCTGGTCGAGTGGAGAACCTGAGCGGCGGCCTCGCCGGTGAGTGCACCAATGGAGGCAGGACAAGATGGGCTGAGCGGCGAATCCAATGGCAGACCGCCGTTGGCGGACTGACGCGTCTGTCCGACCACTGGGAGGTCGCGCTACCATGCCTGCTCCCGACCTGCCGCTCGGCACCGACGACGCTCCTGAAGGCTCCAAACCGTCCCCCCTGTGGATCCTGTTGGCGGTTCTTGTGGTCGTAGCGGCGGTCTTCGTGGCGGCCCAGATGGGCAAGCGCGCCGGGCAGCCCCGGCGGGCGCGCGAAGCGAGCGAGTCCCGGTCCGTGCCGGGGGGCGACCTGACGCCTGCCTCGATGGGTGGGGGCTGGAGTTCGCGGGTGACGGCGGCTGAGGGCTCGTCGTCGGACCGCGGTGCGCGGCCCGCCTCCGGCCCACGCTCCGGCGCCGGCCCCCGGAGTACGGGTCAGCCCGCTGGCGCGAGCGGCGCCGCTGCCCGCGCTGTGGGGGGCTCATCGCCAACGGGTTCGGTGAGTGGGTCCGCAGGTCCAGGCGGAGGCCCTGCAGGCACGGGCTCGGGGGAGGGGAGCCGTTCCGGCTCCGGCGGAGGGGGCACGGCTCCGCCCTCCCCTGTCGCTGCCGGCCTGGTGAAGACGGTGACCGTGACCATCTGCGCTGAGACCGGGATGCGCGCCAACCCGTTCTGTCCCACCGTTGTGTCGAAGACCTTCCCCGCGGACGCCATTCCCGGCGTGTGCACGCGCCACAAGGAGCCGACCGAGGGGCGGACGGTCGCCGTTGCGGTGTGCACGCAGACCGGCCTGCGCGCCAACCCGTTCTGCCCGGATGTCGAGACCCGCACCTTCCCGGCGGACGAGCTGCCGGGCGTCTGCACTGCTCATGGACAGGGCGAGCAGCCGGCGACGGTCACGGTGAACGTCTGCACGCAGACGGGTCTTCTCGCAACACCCGCCTGCCCGGCCACCCAGCCTGCGACCTTCCCCCGCGACGCCATCCCCGGCGCCTGCACCGTCCACACTGAGCGCTAGAAGCCTGCTACTGCACGTGCTTGCCCGGGCAAGCATACACAGGGGACGCACGAAACCGGCTGTTTCCGGGTTGGCCGGACAGACTCCTGGCCCTCGGCAACCACCCCCCGCCCCCAAGCGTCTATCCCCATACGGGACTACCGTGAGGCAGCAGACTGCGGAATCAGGGAGGGCGGCTCTTGATGAGCATAGCGCGCAAGGCAGCGATGCTGTTGGCGGCGTGCGCCGTCGCGAGCGTGGCGTTGGCGAACGGCGGCCCCTTCGTTGTGAAGTACCCGGATGGCGATCCGGCAGCCAAGGGCGTCCTGGCCCGGCTGGGGCCGGAGCTGAAGCCTACCCGCGAGACACGCCTGCGGGTGGTGAAGGAGGACCTCAGCATCACGTTCGGCAGGGAGCGCTTCGAGGGCCCCCGAGGCCGCAAGGCGGCGCCCCTGGCCTTCGTTTCCGCTGCGTATGCGATCGAGAACCCCACCGATCAGGAAGTCCAGGTCGATTTCGGCTTCCCGGTCCTTCGTGGGATGTATATCTACCCATACGCCATGGTGCCGAGGCCGGACGTTCAGGTGACCCTTGGCGACAGCCGCCTGCAGGCGCGGGTCATCTCGAACTCCGCGATCTATGGGATCATCCGCCAGGGGGCACGGCGCGCCATCGACCGGGGCCTGGCGGCGGACCGGAAACTGGCCGAGAGGGTCCAGGTGGTCGGCGAAGCGGACGCGGCGACCGTGGACGTCGCTCGCCAGGCTCTCACCGCCTACCTCACGGACACGCTGACGTGGACCGAGCGCGACGCCGCGCTCATGGTGGAGTACGCCAGGCTGGACCTGGGGGTCCTTATGTCCTCCCCGCGAGACCGGGACTGGGCCTACTGGGTCGCCGACGACCAGTTGCTGAACCTCATAGACGCGAACCTCGGGCCTCTGTCGGCCATCGGGGAGCAGAAGGCCACGCAGTTCCTCGCCCAGCTCGCCTCGCGCTTCGAGCCCGAGACCGCGGCGGCCTATGAGGCGATCTTCACGGCCTGGGGCGGGGATGTTCGCGAGCGCTCCGTAGACCTGACGACGGGCGAAGTTCGGCCGCGTGAGATCACGCTGGACCCGACCCAAGAGGGCGCCCTCGAGGCTGAGGGACGGATTGACCCCACCATCTACGCGCGGGTGGACTACTTCGACGAGACGGCCCAGATCAGCGAGGCCGACAAGGCCTCCTGCAAGGCCATCCTCCGCAACCTGCCGGTGATCTTCACTTTCGCGCCGATGAACCTGATCCACTACAGCGTGACGTTCCCTGCCGCAGCGACCTCCGAACTCACCGTCCGCTACTCTCAGTACGCGTACCGCGACACGCGCGATCCCGCCAGCTATCAGCTCGCGTACGTTGTGCATCCGGCCTCGATGTGGGATGAGTTCGGGCCCATCAACCTGGAGGTCGTGGTTCCTGAGGGCGTGGCCTGCCGGGTTTCGACCCCCTGCGGCAAGATCGGGACCGAGGAGCGCAAGTGGCCGGGCGACCGGTTCAGTGGGGGCGAAGAGGCGAAGCGACCCTACGACGTCTACCGTGCGGTCCTCCGGGAGAAGACCGGCGAGTTGTTCGTCGCCGTCGGCGCCGATACGTGGCACGAGCGCGTGCCGGACACGCAGCAGACCGCTCAGGGGCGCCAGACCCAAGGGGGCCAGTGAACACCGACCGTCGGGGCTTCCTCCGCACGGCAGCGCTGGGCAGCGCAGGCGCGCTGCTGGGCGCCCACTCGCGGGCGACAGACCGCAAGCTCCTGATCGTGCTCTTCGGCGGCGGCACGCGCTCCAGCGAGGCCATCGACGACCCCGAACGCCGCTACATCCCCCGCCTGCGGGACGAGATGGTCCCCCGGGGCACGCTCTTCTCGAACATGCGGGTCGAGGGGAAGGTGGTGCATCCCAACTCCGCGGGGTCCATCGTGACCGGTCACTGGGAGTGGGATGACCTCGACTGGTCGCGCCCGGTCGCGCACCCGACGGTCTTCGAGGTCTACCGTCGGGCGCGCGGCACGCCGGACACGTCCGCGTGGGCGTTCGTCTATGCCTCGATCCTGGCGAAGGCGGGAGAGAGCCTCGCGCCGGGCTATGGCGCGCAGTATTCCGCGAACGTCGTGGAGCCGCCGACCATCCCGCGGGCGACGGCGGAGGAGATGGACCGTCTGCTGCGCCACGCCGCGTCGCTGGGCTCGCCCGAGGCCGAACTGGAGGCCTCCAGTGAGGCCGCGCGCCTCGCGCGCTCGACCAGCCGTATTGCGACCGGCGGCCTGCGTTCGGAGGCTGCCCGCGCGTTTTTCGATGCCGAGTACGAGGCCTGGCGCAATGGCGAGGGCACCACAAGCCACGACGCCTTCCTGACCGACCGCGCGATCGCGTGCATGAAGGCCTTCGCGCCCAGTGTGATGCTCGTGGCCTTCGGCGAGATCGACTGCGCGCACTATGGCTCGTGGTCGCGCTACGTCGAGGCCATCCGGCGCACGGACGAACTTACGTGGAGGCTGTGGCGCGCTACCGAGGAACTGCCCGAGTACCGCGACCGCACGCTGATGCTCATCCTGCCCGACCACGGGCGCGAGCTGGAGCGCCCGGGCGGGATGGGCTTCATCCACCACAGCGACTTCTACACCGGCGAGGGCGCCGACGAGGGCTGCCGTCGCGTGTGGATGCTTGCCCTCGGGCCCGGAGTTGCCTCCGCCCGCCGCCTCGACCAACCCATCCCCATCACGGCCACCGCCGCCACCGGCCTGGAGTACCTCGGCCTGCAGGCCTCTGCCGGGGCAGAGGCATCGGTGCTGTCGCTTACAGTGTAGTCAGCGAGATGCCCCTGCCGACACAGGCACACCGCCCGGGGAGGTGTTCCCGCCGCCCGGGGCGGAAGCAGCAACGCCGGTCCACCCAGTGCCGGCCGGCTGAGAGGAGAGGATGGCCATGCGCCTCTTCCGACGCTATACGTACCGACTGAGCAGACAGGACACCGCGGCGGCGCTGTTCGAGAGGGCGACAGAGGTTGTCCGTGAGGTGCGCGGCACGGAGCAGCCGGTCCGGTTCTACTTCCGCGACCAGTTGGGCGCCGGCATGCGGGGCACCGTCTCGGCACTGTCCCGCGTGTACAAGCGCTTCCCGGAGCTGCAGAGGTTCTCGTTCACCGCGGTCGAGAAGGTCCAGCACCCCCTGTTTGGGCCCGACACGCTATCGAGCAACTTGCCCCAGCCCTGGCAGGAGGCCAATGTGAACGGTATGTGCGACCTCGTGCCTACTGAGGTGCTCCTGCAGATCCTGCAAGGCGTGCCCCGGGCGTTTCCCTTCGCCCATGTGACCGTCATCTGCGATGAGATTGACTGGCTGGGCGACGGCTTGGGCTACCGCCCGCCGGCGGGCGATCGCCTGAGTGCCTTCATCCCGCTTGAGTACCTTCGCTCGTCGCTTTCCATCCAAAGCAACTGGTGGACCTCCCGGCGGGAGGTCAACCTGTCCGCAGTGGTGGAGGTTGAGCCGCCAGCGCTCGACGCCCCCACGCTGCCGGAGCTACCAGAGCGAGCGTGCAAGGCGCTAGACCGCCTCGGCAAGAGGCATTGGTCGTTCCCGAAGGCGGCGGCCTCCCCCGAGGAGCAAGCGGTCCTGGACACTGCGCGGCAGAGCGTGCAGCCCTTCCTGGAGGGGATCACAGCGAACGTACAGGGGCCGCTCGAGGGCATCCCCCTACCCCACGCACTGCCCCCCGAGCCCTACTTCGCGGCGTTGCGGGAGTCCGTATCCGTGAAGGTACCGGTTCTTGCCACATTCAAGCCACGCGGCTATCGGCACCTCGCCAAACAGAGCGCCCAGGGCACCTGTAGAGTGGCGAAGCGGACGCCGAACCACAATCTCCTCCAGTTGAGCTTCGACGCCGGCACGTGGGCCCAAGCGCCCAGCGCGGTCTTCGCGTACCGAGGGCCGCTCTGGTTCCACTCTGTCTGGTTTGCCTTCCGACCGGGCCAGCGGAACCCTCAATACCCTACGCCGACCCAGGAGTTGATGGACCAGGTCATCGCCAATGCTGGCGGTGTGGTGGATTACCTGGAGAGGACAGTGGTCCCGGTCCTCGACGAAGCCTACGGGCCAGCGCCGGCGTGGTTTGAATACGAGGGGTGAGGAGTGCCTTCGGGGGCCAGGCCCGCCGCCGGCGGACCTATCTTCCGGCGTTGAGGGCGCAGCAGAGGGCGGCGAGGTCGCCGACGCGCTCGCCGAGCTTCGCGGGCACGATGCGGACCGCCTTCAGTGCCCGCGGCCAGGCGTGCCGACGGGCGGAGTCGCGCGTGGGGCGCAGGAGCAGGTCGCGGGCGTGCACGGCGATCGTGCCGATGACGATCACCTGCGGGTTGAGCACCTGGATCAGGTTCGCGATCCCGATGCCGAGGAAGTAGCCGGTCTCCCGCCACACCTCCCGCGCCGCACCGTCCCGCTGCCTCGCGGCTTGCAGCGCGTGGACGGCGGTGATCTCGCCCCCTCGGGCGAGGCGGTGCATGAGGCTCTGCGGGTTCTCGCCCGCGAGGCGCTGGGCGCGCTTGCCGATGGCCGGGCCCGCCACCAAGGCCTCCAGGCAGCCGCGCTTCCCGCAGAGGCACTCGGGACCATCGGGCAGGATGGTGGTGTGGCCGATCTCGCCCGCATCGTCCGTCGTGCCGCGATAGAGCCGCCCCTCGGCGATGATCCCGCCGCCGATGCCCGTCCCGAGCGTCAGGTAGACCAGGTTGCGCGTGCCGCGACCCGCGCCGAAGCGATGCTCGGCCAGCGCCCCCGCGTTCGCGTCGTTCTCCACGAAGGTCGGCAGCCCGAACCGCTCCTCCAGGAACGCCTTCACCGGCACTGCGTCCCAACCCGGGAGATTCGGGGGCGAGTAGATCACCCCCGCCCGGCTATCCAGCGGCCCACCACATGCCACGCCGATCGACACCGGCGCGGGCAGCGTGCCCTTGATCTGCCGCAGGACGCGCCGCAGGTCCCTGGCGATGCGCTCCAGGCACGCCTCCGGCCCGCGCGCAAGCGGCGTCGGGTGCTCGCGCCGCGCGAGGATCTCGCCGGAGGACGTCCCGGCAGCACACGCGGTCTTCGTGCCGCCGATATCGACGGTGAGGTGGTAGGCTCGCAAGTTCGCAAGTTCGCGAGTTCGCATGTTGACGGCGCTCAGGGCGACTTGATCCTCGCGTCGAGGTCGGTGAAGGGTAGCGTGATGCGTTCGCCGCCGCGGCGGTGGGATTCGCGGAGGGCGAGGGCGATCTCGAGGGCGGCGCGGCCGTCGCGCATGGTGCAGCGGGTCTGGCGGCCCTCTTCGAGCGCGTCGCAGATGTCATCGACGGCGTGCAGGGCGGGCGCTTTGAAGCGCGGCGGGCGCGGGAAGGGCTGCCGGTTCAGGCCCAGGCCGACGAGGTTGGGGCCGGCGGTCCACAGCTCGGCCTCAACACCGTTGGCGTAGACCCGCACACGGCCCGCCTCGCCGAGGACGTCGATCTCGAAGCTCGTGACCGCCGGGTCGATCATGTTCACATAGGCGTGCGCGCCGCCCTTGAAGTGCATCAGGGCCAGGCCGGGGACATCGTCTTCGGTCTGGGCGCGCTCCTCGGCGTCGATGTGGCCGGTCAGCCACTCGATGTCATCCCCCACGAGGTGCCGCATCGTGTCGATGAGGTGGGAGCCGTTGTGCGAGATGCCCGCGACGCCATAGACCACGACGGTGCGCACGCGGCCGATCTCGCCGCGCGCGATGAGCTCCGAGGCGCGGTGCCAGATTGGGTGCCAGCGGCGGCTCGTGTTGACCGCGGTGATCGCGCCGACCGCCTCGCAGGCGGCGATCATCTCGTCCGCCTCGCGCAGGCACTCCGCCATCGGCTTCTCGATGAAGACGACCTTCGGCTTGCCGGCCGCGACCTCGAGGGTGGCCTGGTGCCGGAACGCGGTCGGCGTGCAGACGGCGACGATGTCGGGCTGCTGCTCGGACATCAACTGCGGGATGCTCGTGTAGAGCGCGTCGATCCCGTAGCGCTCGCCCCAGGCGCGCAGCTTGGCCTCGTCGGTATCGCAGCCTGCGACGAGTTCGGTGCGCGGGCTCTCCACGAACGCCAGCGCGTGGGAGTACGGCAACATTGAGCTGGCCGACCAGCTGACCTCATCGTCGATGAAGCCCCCCATCCGTCCACAGCCAACGATTGCAGCGCGATAGGTTGCCATGGCAGCCCTCACGGCAGGAGTCAGGAGTCAGGAGACGGGAGTCAGAAGAACGACGACGACATGCGCAAGCGGGTGATTGGCGAGGAACGGCGAAAGGTCCTTCAACGGAAGAGGCCCTCCAAACGTCCCATAGATGGGTGAGGGGAATGGGTCACGCACGGCCGCGCCTGCTGTACCTGCGAGCGGCGGACGAGGAACTGCCGGACGGGCAGCTCGCCTGCGCCGCGGCGGCCGGCGACATGTGGGCGCTGGAGGAGCTGTTCCGGCGTTACGAACCGCGCGTGGTGCGGTACCTGCAGCGACTCGTGCGCGATGAGGAGGGGGCCGATGACCTCTTTCAGGACGCCTCCTTGCGGGCGTATGTGAACCTCAGCAGCTTCCACCCCGACCGCTCCTTCCGTGCGTGGCTCTACCGCATCGCGACGAACGCCGGGCTGGACTGGATCCGGCGCCGGCGGCGCGCATTGCCCGCCGCTCAGGCGGAGGGTGTCGGCCCGCCGCCGGAGGTATTGGTGATCGAGCGTGACTTGGTGCGGCGGGCCGAGCAGGCCATGGCGGAGCTGTCTGACGATCATCGGACGGTCTTCCTGTTGCGGCACTTCGGGCAACTGAGCTACGCCGAGATCGCACAGATCGTGGGGAGTCCCGAAGGCACTGTGCGTTCGCGCATGCACTATGCCGTGCGAGCGCTGCGCGAGAAGCTGCGCTATCTCAGGGAGGAGGAAGGCCATGACGACCTGTGAGAGCGTCAGAGAGGGCCTGCCGGACTACCGCTACGAACTGCTCCCCGACTGGCAGATGGAACAGATCGCGACTCACCTGGGTGCCTGCCCGTACTGCGCGGAGGACTACCGGGCCCTCGGCCAGGAGCTGTCGCTCATCGAGGCCTGGCAACCCCGCGGACCGGCTGGTGACGGATGGCCCAGATTCGCGCAGCGCGATCGCAGCGAACTGGGCACGGCCCTGGTGCGGACGGAGCCCGACCTGATCGTCGCCGATGGTCGATGGGGCGGCCCGCCGATGCGCTGGCTGGGAGCCATCGCACGCTGGCGGAGCCTGGGGAGGTCGGCCCAACTCGCCGTGGCCTCCGTTAGCCTACTGACGGTGCTTGGCTTGGCGGCGCTGCTGCTGGCGGGG
>Ga0194125_10005120_pt1 | contig 20082 bp, 16 predicted proteins | sample TA2KigC250mmetaG_FD_148626 | JGI IMG/M metagenome (GOLD analysis project Ga0194125, IMG submission 148626) | Freshwater microbial communities from Lake Tanganyika, Tanzania - TA2015034 Kigoma Deep Cast 250m | ecosystem: Environmental > Aquatic > Freshwater > Lake | place: Tanzania: Lake...
GCCGTGGTGGGCGATACCGTGGCCGATTTGCTGATGGCCCGGCGGGCCGGCGCGGGGCTCTGCGTGGGGGTGCTCAGCGGCGTGGGTGATCCAGCGCTGCTTGCCGCTCACGCCGACGTCGTCCTGCGCTCCATTGATGAGATAGGTATTGGGGAACGTCTTGGATCGGTACGCGGCTAACAAGTCATACGCAACACGGAATACGCAGCACGTGTTCCGTCTTTCGACTTTTGCCTGCTCAGCCTCAAGGAGAAACTTACACCATGACCAGCTACCACAACCATTACCTCCATGTTGACCTCAGCTCTGGAACCTGGTCAACGTTCGCCCTGCCGGAGGACGTGCTGGAACGATACGTTGGCGGCAAGGGGGTAGGAGCCTACCTGCTGGCTTTGCACCAGGACCCCCGAGCCGAGCCGTTTGACCCCGCCAACCCGCTCATCTTCGTCACCGGGCCGTTGACGGGCACCCAGGCCCCGTCCATGCGCTCAGCGGCCATCTTCCAGTCCCCTCTCACCTGCCTGTTTACCGATTCCTACTTCGGCGGCTTCTTCGGCCAGGAGTTGAAATACGCCGGCTACGACGGCCTGCTCATCACCGGCCAGGCCGCCAGACCCTGCTACCTGGAAATCAACGACGGCCGCGTGGCCATCCAGGACGCTGCCCACCTGTGGGGACTGGATACCTACCAGACCTACGAGCGCTTGCGGGCCGACTATCCCGAACGGGAATGGCGCCTCGTCTGCATCGGCCCGGCGGGGGAACGGCAGGTCAAGTTTGCGGTGATTGACTGCGACCCCCACCGCCAGGCTGGCCGTGGCGGCGGTGGCGCGGTCATGGGAGCCAAGAACCTCAAGGCCATCGTCGTGCGCGGCACAGGCAAGCTGAGCCTGGCTGACCCCCAGGGCTTCAAAGAACGTGTTCGGGCGGCTCTCCACGAGATGAAGGACAACAGCTACATCAAGGGGTTTCACAGCGGAGGCACGCCCGCTTCTATCCCCTGGGCCGACGCGGAGGGGCTGTTGCCCACCCGCAATTTTCAGCGGGGCAGCTTCCCCCAGGCAGAGCAACTTGGCGACGCCGCGCAGCGGGAGCGCTACTGGTACCGTGACATCGCCTGCGCTGCCTGCCCCATCGCCTGCAGCAAGCTGGGCCGCCTGCAGGAAGGCCGCTTCGCCGGGCTGGAGGGGGATACGCTGGAGTACGAAAGCGCGGCCATGCTGGGCAGCAACCTGGAGGTGGGCCAAACTGATGGGGCGATCTACCTGGGCCTGCTGTGCGATAAGCTGGGGCTGGACACCATCTCCGCGGGCGCGGTGCTGAGCTTCGCCTGCGAGGCTGTGGAGAAGGGCCTGCTGAAGGCCGACGTCCGTTTCGGCGACGTGGAGAGCCTGGCGGCGCTGCTGCAGGACATCGCTGCCCGTCGTGGCGTCGGCGACCTGCTGGCAGAGGGGGTGCGGGCCACTGCTGCGGAGATAGGCGGCGGCGCGGACTACTTCGCCATGCACGTCAAAGGGCTGGAGCTGCCGGCCTGGGGGCCGCGGGGAGTGCCGGCCATGGGCCTGGCCTACATGACCGCCGACCGTGGCGGCTGCCACCAGCGGGCCTTCCCCATCCTGTACGAGGCAGGTGGCGAGACGTGGAAGGGGCAGAGCTACGAGCGGCTATCGCTGGAAGGCAAGGCCCAACTGCTGGCCGAGGTGCAGAACCGCCTGGCGGGACTGGACACGCTCATCACCTGTGACTTCGGGCGCTATGGCCTCAGCGACCAGACCTATCTCGATTTGCTGGCGGTGGCCACGGGGCGACGCCTGAGCCTGGACGAGCTGTATCGCCTGGGGGAGCGCATCTGGAACCTGACGCGGTTGTTTAACCTCCAGGCGGGCCTGACCAGGGAGGAGGAAGACTTGCCGCGCCGCTTCAAAGAGGAGCCGCTGCCCGACGGCCCAGCCGCCGGCCACCGTTTCACCGAAGCCGACATTGAGCGCCTGCGCGCCGATTACTACGCCGTGCGCGGTTGGGATGAGAACGGCGTGCCCAAGCCAGAAACGCTGGCCGCGCTGGAAATCAAGTATCCATGAGAGTAGTACGGAATACGCACTACGAAATACTTGTTGCGTAGTGCGTATTGCGTATTCCGTTTCAACACTTCCAGGAGGTTTGCAACATGGTTAACTTGCGTTCATTCGAAGTCCCCACCGTGGTGAAACACGCGCCTGGGGCGATCATTTGCCTGGCCGATGAGGTCAAGGCCCTGGCGGCCAGGCGGCCGATGCTGGTCACCGACCAGGGGTTAGTGGCCGCCGGCCTGGTGGATGAGGCCACCCGGAGCCTCAAGGCGGGCGGCGTGGACTACGTCCTCTTCGACGGTGTCGTCCCCAATCCACCTATCAAGCTGGTGGACGAGGCAGCAGAGGTCTACAAGGCAGAGGGATGCGATGGTCTCATCGGCTTCGGCGGTGGCAGCAGCATGGACACGGCCAAAGCCATCGGCGTGGTAGTCACTGGCGGTGGCTCGATACTCGACTACGAGTGGGCCGACCCGCAGCCCATCCAGAAGCGCATCCCGCCCCTCGTTTGCGTGCCCACCACCGCCGGCACCGGCAGCGAGGTGACGCTGTGGGCGGTGATCACCGACCCCAGGCGCAAGATCAAGTTCAACGTCGGCGGCACCGGGCTCATCGCCCCCCACGTGGCGCTCATTGATCCCCGGCTGATGCTGGGCTTGCCGCCGCGTATCACCGCCGGCACGGGCATGGACGCCCTGGCCCACGCCATCGAGTGCTACACCTGCGCCTACGCCCAACCCTGGCCCGATGCCGTGGCCCTGTGGGCCATCGAGACCATCGGCCAGTGGCTGCGCATCGCCTATGCCCAGGGGCACAACGAACAGGCGCGCTACAAGATGGCCATGGCGGCCATGTTGGCCGGCATGAGCTACGGCACGGAAAGCGCCGGCGCGGTGCACGCCATGAGCCAGACGGCGGGCGGGGTCTACGATCTGCCCCACGGCGAGCTGACCGCCGCGCTGCTGGCGCCGGTGATGGCCTATAATTACATGGGCGAGCCGTACAAGTATGCTCGCATCGCTCAGGCCATGGGCGAGGACACCTGGGGGTTGACGGTGTGGGAGGCGGCGCTCTTGGCTGTGGATGCCGTCGCCGAACTGACCGAGGATGTGGACATCCCCACCTTGCCGGAGATGGGCATCCCCGAGGAGGACATCCCCATGCTGGCCGAGCTGGCCTACAACGACCCGCAGACCATCGGCAACCCACGGGACATTGACCTCGCAGGGTACGAGAAAATCTATCGGAGTTGCTTCTGAATACTTATTTGGTTACAGGGTTGATTTTTGATCTAAGAAAATACTCCATTCACGACGGGCCAGGCATTCGCACCACGGTTTTCTTCAAAGGATGCCCGCTGAGCTGTTGGTGGTGCCACAATCCGGAGAGTCAATCCCCAAGGCGAGAATTGATGTTCCGGGAGAGGCGGTGCATCCGCTGTGGGACCTGTCAGACCGTCTGCGCCCAGGGCGCCATCTCTGTCGTCGGCGACGTGGTGTCCACCGATAGAGAGAAATGCACGCTGTGCGGAACCTGCGTCGAAGCCTGTTATGCCGAAGCCCGCGAGATCGTAGGCCGGGAAGTGACGGTGGCGGAGGTGATGGCGGAGATCGAGCAGGACATCGCGTTTTACGACCAATCCGGTGGAGGGGTGACCCTTTCTGGCGGAGAACCCCTGGTGCAGCGGGACTTTTTACTGGCCCTCCTTCGGGCCTGCCAGGAAAAAGAGATTCACACCGCCGTGGATACCTGCGGTTTTGCGACCTGGGAAACCCTGGATCGCCTTCGGGAACACGTAGACCTGTTTCTGTACGATCTCAAGTTGATGGACGATGCCAGGCACCCCAAATTCACCGGCGTGTCCAACGAGACGATATTGAGGAATTTGCAGAGGCTATCCACCCTGGGGCATGACATCATCCTTCGCGTGCCTATCATTCCGGGGATAAACGACGACGAGGAGAACATTCGCCGCACAGGGGCGTTTGCCGCCGCCCTGCCCCGTCTGAATCAGCTTAATGTTTTGCCTTATCACCACGCCGGCGCCGATAAATGCAGCCGCTTGAACAGGATCTACGGCCTGCCTGAAACCCGTCCCCCTTCCGATGAAAGGATGTTCGAGATAGTACAGATTCTGCAAGGTTTTGGCTTGCCAATAAAGATAGGAGGTTGATAGCATGACCATGAGTCAAAGAGTCGCTCGTCTGAGACAGCAAAGCCTGGACGCCAGGCCCACCATCTCCACCGAGCGCGCCGAGCTGATGACCGAATTCTACCGCCAGGACCTGGGGCTGGTGTCGGCGCCTGTGCGCCGCGCGCTGGCCTTTCAGTATCTGATGGAACACAAAACTATCTGCATCAACGATGGCGAGTTGATCGTCGGCGAAAAAGGCCCGGCCCCCAAAGCCACGCCGACCTACCCGGAACTGTGCTGCCATAGCCTGGAAGACCTGGATATCCTCAACTCGCGGGAAAAGATCTCTTTTGACGTCAGCCCCGAAGCACGGAAGGTTTATGAGGAAACCATCATCCCCTTCTGGCGGGGAAAGACCATGCGCGAACTGATCTTCCAGGAGATGACCGAGGAATGGAAGGCGGCCTACGAGGCCGGCATCTTCACCGAGTTCATGGAGCAGCGCTCCCCTGGGCACTGCGTGCTGGACGACAAGATCTACAAGAAAGGATTCCTCGACTTCAAGCGAGACATCCAGCGAAGTCTGGATAGCCTCGACTACCTGAACGATCCAGACGCCTACGATAAGCAAGAGGAGCTCAAGGCCATGGACATCTGCGCCGACGCCCTGATCCGCTTTGCCGAGCGCCACGCGGAAAAGGCTCTGGAGTTGGCGCAGCAGGAAGCGGATCCACAGAGGAAGAGGGAACTGGAACGCATCGCCGAGGTCTGTTCTTACGTTCCGGCGCACGCCCCGCGGGATCTCTGGGAGGCGCTGCAGTACTACTGGTTCGTCCACCTCGGCGTGACCACAGAGCTAAACCCCTGGGACTCCTTCAACCCCGGCCGGCTGGACCAGCACCTGTACCCCTTCTTTAACCCCCCTCTTTCCCCCCCAGTGGGGGGGATGAAGGGGGGGGAAGAGGGAACGCTCACCCGCCAGCAAGCCGAGGAGTTGCTGCAATGCTTCTGGATCAAATTTAACAACCAGCCCGCACCGCCCAAAGTTGGGGTCACGGCCGCCGAAAGCAGCACCTACACCGATTTTGCCCAGATCAACCTGGGGGGGCTGAAGGAGGATGGGGCGGATGGCGTCAATGAGCTCACCTTCCTGCTGCTGGACGTGGTAGAGGAGATGCGGCTGCTGCAGCCCAGCGCTTCCATTCAGGTCAGCAAGAAGAGCCCCGATCGGTTCATCAAGAGGGCGGGCCGGATCATTCGCACGGGCTTTGGCCAGCCCTCGGTATTCAACGCCGACCTGGTCGTTCAGGAGCTGGTTCGGCAGGGCAAATCCCTGGCCGATGCGCGAAACGGCGGCACCAGCGGCTGCGTGGAGACTGGCGCGTTTGGAAAGGAGAACAACAACCTGTCGGGCTATTTCAACATGCCCAAAGTGCTGGAGATCACCCTCCACAACGGCGTGGACCCGCGGACGGGCAAGAAGATCGGGCTGGAGACGGGAGACCCCACCCAATTCGAGACCTTTGAGCAGTTGTTCGAGGCCTACAGGAAACAGCTCCATTACTTCGTGGACATCAAGGTGCGCGGGAACAACGTCGTCGAAAGGCTGTACGCCAGATATATCCCCGCGCCGTTCCTTTCGCTGCTGATTGACGATTGCATCGCCAGCGGCAAAGATTATCACGACGGCGGGGCGCGTTACGACACCACCTACATTCAGGGGGTAGGCGTGGGCACGATGGCCGATGCCCTGACCGCGCTCAAGTATCACGTCTTTGACCGGAAGACCTTGACCATGGCTGAGCTGCTGGCCGCCCTGGGCGATGATTTCGTGGGCTACGAACGGACGCGCCAACTGCTGTTGAACAAGACGCCCAAATACGGCAACGACGACGACTACGCCGACGACGTGATGGTCGCCGTGTTCGATGCCTATTTCGACGCCATAGACGGTCGCCCGACCACCAAGGGAGGGACCTACCGCATCAACCTGTTGCCGACCACCGTTCACGTCTACTTTGGATCCGTGATCGGGGCCACGCCCGATGGGCGAAGGGCAGCGAACCCGCTCTCGGAAGGCATCTCGCCCGTGCAAGGCTCGGACCGCCGTGGCCCGACGGCGGTGGTCAAATCGGTGGCCAAGATGGACCACGTCCGCACCGGTGGCACATTGCTCAATCAGAAATTCACCCCCCAGTTGCTCGGGGACGACGGCGGCCTGGACAACCTGGTTCACCTGATACGGACCTTTTTCAAGCTCGACGGTCACCACATCCAGTTCAACGTCGTGGATGCCGCCACACTGCGGGCTGCGCAACAGAACCCTGAGCAGTACCGCGACCTGATCGTGCGTGTGGCTGGCTACAGCGACTATTTCTGCGATCTGGGCCAGGTATTGCAGGATGAGATCATTGCCCGCACCGAACACCAGGCGTTTTGAGAACTTCCCCTCACCCCAGCCCTCTCCCCAACGGGGCGAGGGAGCACGTCCCTTGCAGGACAAGGTGGCGCTGATCACCGGGGGCAATTCAGGCATCGGTCGGGCCATCGCCGACCTTTTCGCTGCTGAAGGGGCTCGGGTGGTCATTGCCGCACGCGATGAAGCCCGCGGTCATGAGACCGTGGAGGCCATCGTCAAGAGCGGTGGGCAGGCGATATTCGTCCCCTGTGACGTCCGCCAGGCAGAGGATTGTCAGAAAGCGGTGGAGAGGACCATTGAGGCTTTCGGCCAACTGCATATCCTGGTCAACAATGCCGGTATCGTTTACCGCGCCACGGTGGTAAATACCACTGAGGAACAATGGGACGACACGATGGACACCAATGTAAAGGGTGCTTACCTGATGTCCAAACATGCTATCCCCTGGATGATGAGGAATGGCGGCGGAGTCATCGTCAATATAGCCTCTTACTATGGGTTAGTAGGGGGCAAGGAAGCGGCTGCCTACTGTGCCTCCAAGGGGGCGATGGTGCTTCTGACCAAAGCCATGGCCCTGGATCATGCTGCCCAGAACATCCGCGTGAATTGCATCTGTCCCGGCAGTGTGGATACACCCATGTTGGACCAGGAGATGGAAGAACTAGGAGGTGTTGAGAAACTTCGTCCTCTCTTTGAGGCGAAGCATCCGTTGGGTCGTATTTGTTCACCAGCGGAGGTAGCCCAGGCAGCCCTATTCCTGGCCTCTGATGGTTCGGCCTTTGTCACCGGTTCTTCGTTGGTCATTGATGGTGGCCTCACCGCGGGATAGCTGGCGGGTAGATTTGACAAATCAAGCAAAGTGTAGTACAATCGCCGTGTATTTGAGATATATCTCCGACCCTGAAATGCCCTATTGACTACGCAATCCTCTCGAGTTGCAGGCCATTGACAAGGAGTGCCAGTGCGACTCAGCGAGAAAGCTTATCATCTCATCAAAGAGAAGATTGTCACCCTGGAACTTCTCCCTCTATCCGTGATTGACGAACGAGTCCTGATGGAGGAACTGGGTTTGGGCCGCACGCCGATCCGTGAGGCGTTGCATCGGCTTGCCGCCGAAGGCCTGGTGAACATCGTTCCTCGTCGGGGGATGTTCGTAGCCAACATCAGCATCACCGACCTGCAGAAAATCTTTGAAGTGCGGATGCCCATGGAAGGTCTATGTGCCCGGCTGGCGGCTCAGCGGGTTACCGCAGGCCAAATTGCTCAGATGGAAAGGTTGTTCCATGCCCTGGAGCAAGTGCCAGATAGGGATATCAAAGGTCTGATGTCGGTTGACGAACGCTTCCACCATTTGCTGTACCAGGCTGCGGACAACGAATTCCTGGCTGAGGCTTTGGACCGCCTCTATGCTCCCAGTTTACGGCTCTGGTATCTCGTTCTGGATCGCCTGGGCGACGTGCGGGACGCGGTGGAACGGCATAGAGGAGTTGTTGAAGCATTGAAGACAGGGGATGGCGAGCGGGCGGAAGCCTTCATCCGGCAGCACATTGCTCAATTCCAACAGGAGATTAAAGCCGTATTGTAAGCATCGGGGCAGTGCCCGGCCAGCGCCGGAGCCTGCCCTTTCGTGTCTCTAGACAGGGCGGTTCTTCAACTGATTGATTCAACCATCGTGATTAGGAGGTGATCAAGCCTGACCAGTAATATTGGTTAACATTCCCGAGTCGGGCATAAGGGTTGGGCTCCCTCCGTTCGGTCGGGAATTTACTGCAGGCTGTTCAAGACAGCTTGGCAGCGTGAAAAAGACAAAGGAGGAATTCACAATGAAAGGGAAACTTTCAACCTTAATCGCGGTTGCCGTAATTCTCGGTTTGTTGGGGGCTGCTTGCGCCCCAAAACCAGCTCCTGAAAAAGTCCTCAAGATAGGACTTCAGGGGCCTTTCACCGGACCTAACGCCAGGGTCGGTGAAGAGTTTTGGGATGCTGCCACCATGGCGTTTGATGCCATCAACTGGAAGATCGGCGACTACAAGGTCGAGATGGTCAAGATAGACTGCGAGTCGGACCCTGAGAAAGCGACCAGGGCTTACGAGGAGGCCATCGTCAGGGGCAAGATCGAGGCGGGGATAATCAATTGGCACAGCTCTGTCGCGGTCGCCTTGATGGAGGTGGTAGCAAAGCATAAGATCCCCCACTTCTTCGGCTTTGGCGCCACAGGGCTCGTCAATGAGAAGTACGAATCCGATCCCCAGAAGTACAGCTACTGGATGGGCAAGACCTGGGCCGAGCCATCCAAGCTGAGCATCGCCTACGTAGAGACCTTGGAGGCTGCAATCAAGAAGGGCATCTGGGAGCCGGCGAAGAAGGTAGCCGCTATTTATGGGGAGGATACGGACTGGGGCCGGAGCTTCGGGAAGGCCATTCGAGGTCAACTCGAGGATGTGGGCTGGCAGGTCACGGGAGAAGACTACTTTGCCATGGCTGAGGTGGAGTTCTATCCCCTGCTGACCAAGTGGAAAGAGCAGGGTGTCGTACTCATCGCCGGCACCGCGACCGCCCCTGCCTCCTTCGCAGCACTCGTCAAGCAGGCAAGGGAAGTCGGGTTGAACGCCTATATCGTAGCTGACGGACTAGGATGGACTGGCGAATGGTATCAGCTCGCTGGCGATGCGTCTGACTACGTGCTTGACCAGATTCCACAGTGGACTACCCCTGAAGCCAAGAAGTTCCGGGACGACTTCGAGAAGAGGTGGAACATAGCACCAAGCCCGTCCGCGGCGGGACAGGCCTATGATATGACGAATTTCTTCATCAAGCTAGCTAAGGCGGCCTTGAAGGAGTACGGCAAGCTAGACAGGGAAACCCTATACAAGATTGGCCAAGACAAGCTCTGGAAGGGTGAGCTCACGTACATGCGCGCTGACGGCGCCATCATCCACGAGCAATACAAATACATTCCAGAGACTATTCCTGATCCAATAGTCGGCGTGGGTTATTACATCTTCCCTGTGATCCAGTACTTCGGCGGGCAGGGCAAGATAGTCTGGCCCGATGTATGGAAGGAAGCGGATCTGGGGGTGCCTCCTTACATGAAATAGTAAGTGAGTAAGGAAATTTGGCTTTGCTGGCCCAGGTTCCGGCTTTGAGCACTTCTCGCTGTTCCAAGGTTCCGCTGCCAGGCTGTTCCAAGGTTCCGCTGCCAGGCCGCTATACAAAGTGGCTTGGCAGCGGAACAAACGAGGAGCGAGAAGAGAACAGGTGAGTTATATGATCCTTCAGACGGAAAGCGTTACCAAGAGATTCGGCGGATTGTTAGCGTTAGACACCGTCTCCCTAAGCGTGGAGCAGGGTGAGATCTTTGGGCTCATCGGGCCAAATGGGGCCGGCAAAACTACACTGCTCAACGTTATCGCTGGCATCTACGAACCAACTGCTGGGATCGTCAAGTTTAAGGACAAGCAAATAACTGGGTTAAACTCAGAGACCATCTGCAGGAAGGGGATCGCCAGGACGTTTCAGATATGCCAGCCATTTCCAAAAATGACCGCGCTTGAAAATGTGTTGGTGGCGGCCGTTTTTGGCAACCGTAAGGCAATCGCGGATCCCCAAGCATGGGCGGAAGAACTGCTGGAATTCGTCAAGTTTGCCATGCCAAGGGATACGCTGGCCAGGAATCTGAATACAGTTCAGCTCAAGCGCCTCGATCTGGCCAGAGCCCTGGCGAGCAACCCTGAGCTTCTTTTGTTGGACGAAATAGCCGCTGGCTTAACGCCCGGCGAGCTGCTGGAGTTGATGGATCTAGTCCGGAAGATAAGGGAAGAAAGAAACGTCACCATCGTATTGGTAGAACACGTGATGAAGGTGATCATGGGGATATGCGATAGGGTGGCCGTGCTGCATTACGGCCAAAAAATTGCGGAAGGCACTTACGTTGAAGTTGCAAAGGACAAGAAGGTCATTGACGCATATCTAGGAGAAAAGTATCTCCTATAGTTCTGGGAACCCGTTCGGTTCTTTCACTCAGTAGAAGGGAGGGGACAAGGTGCTTGAGGCGAGCGACCTTCAAGCAGGCTATGGTTATCTCCAAGTGATATGGGATGTATCATTGAATATCTCCGAGGGAGAGTTTGTTGTCCTTATCGGGCCCAATGGAGCAGGCAAGAGCACGATCTTGAGAACTATCGCTGGAATAGTCAAGCCCACGGCCGGTGAAGTGAGGTTTATGGGAAAGCCCATCGAGGGTTTGCTTCCCGATCTGATCAACAGAATGGGGATCAGTTTCATCACCGAAGACCTAAACCTGTTTACAGGGATGTCGGTCCGTGAGAACCTTCTCCTTGGGGCATACAATGTCCGGGACAATAACCAGATCAGGGATTCCTTGGATTACGTTTTCAATCTGTTCCCTGCGCTGAAGGAAAGACAGAAACAGTTAGCGGGCACGCTGAGCGGGGGAGAACGGAAGATGCTGGCCTTAGGTCGTGGTTTGATGGGTAATCCGAGGATGCTTTTGGTTGACGAACCGTCTCTCGGTTTGGCCCCTAGGCTGGTATTATCGGTCTTCAACGCGCTCCAAGAGTTAAACCAAAGGGGCATCACCATTCTGCTTGTCGAGCAAAATGTAAGTGCGTCTTTGCACATCACAAATCGGGGCTATGTTTTGGAGCATGGGCGAATCGTGTTGGAAGGGAAAAGCGCGAATCTTCTAGAAAACGAATACGTGAAAGATGTGTATCTGGGCTTAAGAGGCGTTGCCGCCTAGAAAAGGGGTCAATAGATGGAACTATCAACGCTCTGGGATTTACTCGTTACCGCTTTGTTAAGAGGGGGAATATATGCCTTAATGGCCTTAGGGCTCGCCCTCGTATTCGGGGTCATGAACATCCCCCAGTTCGCCCACGGCGAGTTCTATATGGTCGGCGCTTATGCGGCGTTCTTTGCTGCCGTGGTATTAGGCCTTAACCCACTTCTGGCGATCCTGTTTGGCACCTTCATCAGCTTCTTTGTAGGCGTTTTGATTGAGAAAACCGCTTTCTATCCCTTGCGCCAAAGAACTGAAGAATGGGTGATGAATGCTTTTCTACTTACAGTGGGCTTGTCATTTGTGCTTCAAAACGCCGCTTTAGCACTAATGGGATCTAGCTACAGAGGAGTGGCCAAGTATTGGGAAGGGAGCATCAAAGTCGCTGCCGGGCTGAGCACGTCAGTTGATAGACTAGTGAGTTTCTTGATAGCCATTGTTGCCATCGGCGTGGTGTGGGTGTTTCTGCAGAGAACCCAAACGGGGAGGGCCATACGCGCGGTGGCTCAAGACGAGAGAGGGGCGACGCTGGTTGGTATTAGCCTATCCAAGATACACACTCTGACCTTCGGATTGGGCTGTGCGCTGGCAGGGCTGGCTGGAGCAAGTTTACTGCCTATTACTCAAGCCTATCCATTTGTGGGGTTTAGGCCGCTTGTCGAGTCCTGGTTCGTCGTTATTCTGGTGGGGTTGGGAAATATCCCTGGTGCCGTTGTCGGGGGCTTCATAGTGGGTATGCTGGAAACTGGGTCCTACTACTTCCTCGGAGCGGGTTGGCAAGATGTGATCACTCTGTTTGTGCTTATTTTGATCTTGTTGTTCAAACCCTCCGGGCTGTTCGGAGGCGCAGTGAAAGGCATATGGGAGAGATAGAGAGATGCAGAAAGCGGAGCGCACCCCTGCAAGCGCCCTCAAGATTGGCTTACTATACAGATTGCAGCCCGTCTTACGATTCGCGGGCTTTTCCCCGCTTGGTCTGATCCTCTTGGTGACGCTGGCTATTGTCCCACTCTTCATTGAGGATGAATACATTCTCCGCCTGTTGGTGGTGATTTTGTTACTTGGCACTCAGGCAATGGCCTTTGACTTCACCGTCGGCTTCATCAATGTTGTCAACTTTGGCTTTGCAGCCTTCGTGGGTGTCGGTGCGTATACATCAGGTCTGCTGGCAGTTAAGCTGGGGGTCAGCCCCTGGCTTGGCTTTATAGCCGCGCCTGTTACAGCCGGGTTGCTCGGGCTTCTTACCGGCCTCTTGACTTTGCGGCTGAGGGGCATCTATGCAGCGGTGATGGCCTGGTTTGTGGGACTGGCCTTGATGGGATTGACCGCTGTTAATGTGGATCTGACCAGAGGACAGTTGGGCTTGATCACCCCTCTCCTTCTAGATACGGCTGCTCAGCGCCCTTACTTCTACATCATGCTGCCGACAATGATTGGAACGTACTTAATCCTTAGAATGGTGACTAACTCACACATTGGGCTGGCCTTCAGAGCCCTTGGCCAAAGTCTTGAGGCAGCGCGAGCTTCTGGGGTGAATCCCACCAAGTATAGAGTGCTCAACTTCACCCTCTCGTGTGCCTTGGCAGGCCTGCTGGGTGTTTTTTACGCCCATTATGTTGGAATCCTGACCCCCGGCATGATGCATACCAAACAAACCGTCGAGGTATTGGCCCTGGCCTACATTGGAGGGAGAGGGACTCTCTGGGGAGGATTGTTGGCCGCGTTCTTGGTTATCCCTATTTTTGAGTACCTCAAACCGCTGATGGAGATCCGTTTGATCATCTATGGTCTGTTCGTGATCCTGACCATGATATTCTACCCCGGCGGCCTTGTGGGTATCATTCGGGGCATAGGGGGATCTATCAGAAGGCGAAGGGCGAGCACCGTGGCCAGTGAGTGAGTTGCCCGGTTGGACACTTGTAGTGGCGATGCTGCCAGACAAGGAGATGACGTGGGCAGAATCTTTGTCCCCACCGATGAAACCTTCCCTCGTACGGCTGACGCTGTGGTCATCGGCGGCGGCATCGTCGGCGTGGCTACAGCCTTCTGGCTCTCGCGCGCCGGACTGGACACGGTGCTGGTGGAAATGCGCGATGGGCTGTCCACGCTGACCACAGCGGCCTCGGCGGAGTGCTTCCGTGCCCAGTTCACCGAGCCAGCCATGGTGGCTCTGGCAAAGCCAAGCATCAAGATATTCGAGAACTTCGCTGAGGTCGTCGGCATTCCCGACTACGACATCTCCCTTCAGCAGCGAGGCTATCTGTTCATGACCGACGATCCGGACATGGTAGACCAGTTGAAAGCGGCTGTGGAAAAGCACCACAGCCTGGGGGTGACCGACTCCGAATTCCTTACCGGCGATGAGGTGCGAGCCCGTTTCCCCTACGTCTCGCCCAAGGTGATAGCGGCTACCTTCCGCCAACGCGACGGCTGGCTGGCCTGCCACGAGACCACCTACGGCTTCGCCAAGGGGAGCGACGCTAATTTCCTGCTGCGCACCAAGGCCACCGATGTCTTGGTGGATGGACAGGGTGTCTGTGGGGTGGAGACCAGCCGGGGCACCATTTCCGCCCGCGTCGTGGTGAACGCAGCCGGCCCCTTTGCGGCTATGGTCGGCAAGATGGCTGGTGTCGAGGTTCCCATTGAGCCGGTCCGCCGTCAGAAGGTGATCATCGGCTTACATGAACGCATCCCCCAGGACGCACCCATGACGATTGACTTGGTCAACGACGCCTACTGGCGCCCCGAGGTAAGGGGGGCTCTTCTTGGTTGGGTTGACCCCGACGAACCTATCGGCGAGCCAGCGGAGAACCTGCCGACCGACTATTTTTTTCCAGGCATCGTGTTGGAGAAAGTGGCCCGGCTCAGCCCCTTCTGGGAAGAAATAGCCGATGGACTGAAGGACGCAGATGTCCACATCAGCGCTGGCCAGTATTGTTACACCTCCGACGATCAGCCCCTCATCGGCCCGGTACCCGAGGTGTCTGGCTTCTATATGAACTGCGGCTACTGGGCCGGGGTGATGCTCTCCCCCATGGCGGGCAAGTTGGTGGCCGACCTGATTACCGGGGCCATGGATCCCAGGAACAACCCCCTGCGCCCCACCCGCTATGCCGAAGGGATCGTCGTCGAGGGCGATAGCTTCTTGCGAGGCCGTCACTTGGAAGCGACGACGGCCCGCCAATTGCAGGTCTTCGTGGAGGAACACTGATGGTTTGCCCTGATTTGCGCTTCAAACCGAGACTGGCAGTGCTCAGCGAGGAACAGATGGAGCAGATTCATCTAGCGACGCTGGAACTACTGGAGCGCACTGGCGTCCAGCTCACGCACCGACGGGCTTTGGAAATTCTCCACGGGGCCGGCGCGCGTGTGGACGGGAAGCAGGTCCACATTCCCGCCTGGATGGTGGAGGACGCCATACGCACCGCGCCCTGCCGTGTGGTACTGGGCCGGCGGGATGGCCAGCGCTCGGTGTTCCTGGAGGGCGACAAGGTCTGGTTCGGCCCGAGTCTGGATTGTGTGGACTACCTGGATCCCTTCACTGAGGAACGCCGGCGGTTCGTCAGCGACGATTGCCGCATCACCTCCACCGTGGCCGATGCTTTGCCCAACTATACCTGGGTGATGACCATCGGTATGGCCGACGACGTGCCACCCGACATCGCCGACCGGGTGATCGCCAAGCAGGTGTTCACCTACTGTGAAAAGCCGTTGGTCTTTTGCTGCAAGGATGCCAACAGTGTACGCGACATCTACGAGATGGCCCTGCTTATCGCTGGGAGTGAGGAGCGTTTCCGGCAGGCGCCGACCATCGTTCACTACTCCGAACCCATCTCGCCGCTCTTGTACTACGATCCGGCCGTGGAAAAGATCTTCTTCAGCGCCGAAAGGGGCATCCCGCTCATCAACTATCCGGCGCCACAGGCGGGCAGCACGGCCCCGGCGACCTTTGCCGGCCTGATCGTGCAGGGGAGCGCTGAATCGCTCAGTGGCCTGGTGCTGGCCCAGCTCGTTCGGCCGGGGGCACCCTTCATCTACGGGGCATTTGCCACCGTGATGGACATGAGGACGACTGTCTTTTCCTACGCCGCGCCGGAGATGAGCCTGATGGTCGCCGCGATGGCCCAGATGGCTCAGTACTACCGTTTGCCCTTCTTTGGCACCGCTGGCTGCTCTGACGCCAAGTTCCCCGATCCACAAGCGGCCGCTGAAGCTGCCTTCTCTTGCCTCAGCTCAGCGCTCAGCGGCGCCAACCTGGTCCACGACTCGGGCTGGCTCGATCACGGTTCGGTCGCCTCGCCAGCCTACATGGTGCTGGTCAACGAAGTGCTACACATGGTTAACCAGTACATGCGCGGTGTGCCGGTAAACGACGAGACCCTGGCCCTGGACTTAATTGACCGGGTAGGGCCGGGCGCTCATTTTTTGCAAGAGGAACACACGCTGAAGCATTTTCGGGAGGTGTGGTACTCAGATCTGTTCGACCGCTCCATCAAGGACCAATGGCTGGCCAGCGGTGCGAAGCACTTCGAGGAGCGATTGCGTGAGCAAACCCAAAAGGCGATGGAGCACCAGCCAGCGCCGCTGCCCGAAGAGGTTGTCAAAGAGTTGGAGCGGATGGAGAAGCACTGGAAGTAGATACAGAGATGGCAAAATTTAGTCACGTTATCTCAGCGATTGATTCGCACACGGCGGGTGAACCTACCCGCATCATCGTCAGTGGTTTGCCACCCATCCGCGGCCAGACTATTGCCGAGAAGTGGACCTACGTCCGCGAACACCTGGATCACCTGCGGCGAGCATTGATGCACGAGCCGCGAGGCCATCAGGACATGTTTGGGGCCATACTCACTTCCCCCTGCCATCCCGAAGCTGACTGGGGCTTGCTGTTCATGGACAGCGGTGGCTACCTGACCATGTGCGGCCACGGCACCATTGGCACGGCTATCGTGCTGGTGGAGATGGGCATGGCCGAGGCCAGGGAACCCGAGACGGTGATCGTCTTCGATACCCCGGCCGGCCTGGTACATGCCCACGTTATCGTCGAGGCCTGTCCTGAGCCTGCGAAGGCCTGTCCTGAGCCTGCGAAGGAACAGAAGGTGCGCGAAGCCTGGATCGAGAACGTGCCTTCCTTCTTGTATCGCGGCGACGTGTCAGTGAATGTGCCAGGGCTGGGACAGGTCACCGTTGACATCTCATTTGGGGGCAACTTCTTTGCCCTGGTGTCGGCCGATCAACTGGGTGTAGCGGTGGAACCGTCCCATGCTCCGCAGTTGGTGGACTTGGGCCTGCGAATTCGGGAGGCAGTGAACGAACAGGTGAAAATACAGCACCCTGTGGAGAAGCACATTGACCGCGTGGAGCTGACCGAGATCACCGCGCCAGCGTCGCATCCTGAAGCTCATGCCCGCAATGTGGTGATCTTCGGCGAGGGGTCCGTAGACCGCTCACCGTGCGGAACGGGCACGAGTGCCAAGATGGCTGCCTTGTACGCCAAAGGCAAGTTAAAGATCGGGGAGCCCTTCGTCCACGAAAGCATCATTGGCACGCTGTTCCACGGCCAGTTATTGCGCGAGGTGATGGTCGGGGAGTTCAAAGCGGTGGTGCCTCGGGTGGGCAGCAGTGCCTACATCACGGGTATCCAGCAGTTCGTCATTGACCCCGACGATCCGCTGAAGTATGGTTTCATCTTCAGCCCCTGAGGGAAGCAAACAATGGCAATGGCTACGGCATCGAGAGTTGTCCCCAGGGCTGTCGTCATTTGGTGGATCTGATCACCGGTCAGGCTTCCGACGCCGATAATCCATTCCGCCTGGGACGGGAGATGCGTCCTGAGGAAAAACTGGCGCTCTAGGGCGGGAGAACAGCAGCACTTGAACATAGGGCGGGGCTGGGACTCACCATGTCCGTCAGCCCCGTTTTCACCATCACTTCCCCTGCGTAAATCTATGAGCGAAATTGTGTTAGACGGTATTCCATTCCACATAGAGCTGGATTCCCTCACGAGAAAGCTTCGCCTGACCGAGGGAAGCTCTTCTGCCAGAGAACTCCAACGGCTCACCAGTGAAGCCCAGGCCATTGCCAGGCCCAAAGCCGTCTATAAGGTCGCGTTTATCGAATCCAAAGGTGAGGATCACGTCGTCGTTGACGGGATCACGTTAACCAGCCGCGTGCTTCGCGTCAACCTGGAGCAGGTGCATCGTGTTTTCCCTTGGGTGGCTACCTGCGGGACGGAACTGGATGAGTGGTCGAGCTCGATAAACGATATGCTACAGAGCTACTGGGCCGACACCATCAAGGAGATGGCCTTACGTTCCGCCATGCAAGCTCTAAATGAACACCTGGAAGGCCGATTCCGCCCCGGCCGTCTTTCCAGAATGAACCCCGGATCCCTCACCGACTGGCCAATCCAGGAGCAGCGAAAGCTGTTCGCGCTCCTCGGCAGCCCAAAGGACGCCATCGGGGTTCAACTGACGCCAAGCCTGATCATGGTCCCGCTCAAGTCCGTTTCCGGGATATCGTTTCCCACAGAAGTGGACTTTGCCAGTTGCCAACTGTGCCCCAGGGAGAACTGTCCCGGAAGAAGGGCGCCTTATGACGAAACCCTGTATGACAGAAAGTATCGCCCTGGAGCGAATTAGAAGCGTCTCAGCGCCCAAGCGGCTCAGCGTCTCAGCGCTAAGACGCTACGACGCTAACAATAAAGGATGTACTCGTGCCTGGTAACAAAAGCGAATTCCTCTCCTCTGTTGACATAGAGCTCATCCACAACACCACCGTGCAGTTGCTGGCCAACATAGGGGTCGAGTTCCCCCATGATGAGGCGATCGCTGTCTTCGACAAGCACGGGTTCAAGACCGACGGCCACCGGGTGGTTTTCCGCGAGGAGCAGGTGATGAGCGCACTGGAAACCGCTCCGGCGCAGTTCACCCTCCACGCCCGCAACCCCGACCGAAGCGTGACCGTCGGCGATGGCGAGCCGGTCTTCGCCCCGGCCTACGGCGCCCCGTTTTTGGTAGACTATGAAGTCGGCAAGCGCACGCCGACCATGGAAGATTACCACAACCTGGCACGACTGGCCCACGCGCTGCACAACCAGGACTTGAGCGGACACCTGTTGGTTGAGCCGGGGGATGTGCCAGCGGGGACGGCCCACCTTAAAATGTTGCACGCCCACATGGTGCACTCCGACAAGCCATTCGTCGGCAGCGCCCAGGGGAGGGCCGGGGCGCGCCATACCATGGAAATGGCGAGCATCCTGTTCGGTGAGGAGGTTGGGGAGCGGGCGGTGACTATCGGTCTGATCAATCCCCTCAGCCCGCTGGGCTACAGCGGCGAGATGCTCCAGGCCCTGATGGAATACGCCCGCTGGCGGCAGCCGGTCATCATCGCCACCCTGGTCATGGCCGGCTCCACCGGCCCCATCACCCTGGCCGGCGTGCTGGCGCAGCAAAATGCCGAGCTTTTGGCCGGCGTCACGCTGACCCAACTGATCAGCCCAGGTATGCCGGTCGTCTACGGTTCCACCTCGACCAACATAGACATGAAAACGGGGGCCCTGGCCATCGGTAGCCCGGAGCTGGCCATGGTCGTGGCGGCGACCGCCCAGATGGCCCGGTACTACGGGCTGCCGTCTCGCAGCGGCGGCGCGCTCACTGACGCCAGTTCCCCCGACGCCCAGGCTGGCTTCGAGTCTATGCTCGGCCTGCTGACCGCGGTCAACAGCGGCATAGATCTGGTGGTACACGCGGCGGGGATTCTCAGCTCCTACCTGGCCTTCTCCTACGAGAAGTTCGTGCTCGACGACGAGATGTGCGGCCTGGTGCGCCGCTTTCGGCGTGGGATCGCCGTGGGGGCCCCCGAACTGGCCTACGACGTGATGGCCAGGGTGGGGCCTGGCGGCAATTTCCTCACCGAGATGCATACGGTGAAACGTTGCCGCACCGAGTTTTGGCAGCCGGCGGTCTGTGACCGGGGCGGGCTGGAGGCGTGGATGACTGGCGGCCGGCAGGATGCGGTACAGCGGGCCCGCCAGCGCGGGCAGCGGTTGCTGGCCGAGCACGAAGACCCGCCGCTGGAAACCACGACGGCCCGCCAATTGCAGGCCTTTGTGGAAGAACACGGAACAAGGGAGCAATGAGCAATGGAGCAAGTGGGCAAGTGAGCAAGTGGGCAACAAGGGGAACAAATGAACTTGCGACCCTGCGACCTTGCGACCCTGCGACCTTGCGACCTTGCGACCCTGCGACCTTGCGACCCTGCGACCTTGTGACCCTGCGACCTTGCGACCTTGTGACCTTGAGACCTTGAGACCTCGCAAACTCCGTCGAAGCATAGGCCCGATTTCTGTCCTGCTGGCGGCTTCCCTCTTCGCCACCAGCGGCACCATCATCAAGCATCTGATCCAGGGCTACCGCTTGCAGCCGCTGACCGTGGCGGCGGTGCGGATGACGCTGGCAGCACTGATGCTATTCGTTGTTTGGGGAGTGCTAGACCGGAAACTGTTGCGCATCCAGGCCCGCGACGTACCCTTTTTCTTGCTGTTTGGCCTGATCTGCGTGACCCTGTTCCAGGCCTGCTGGACGTACGCCGTGTCGCTGATTGACGTGGGGGTGGCGACGGTGCTCAATTACACATCGCCAGCCTGGGCGGTGCTATT
>Ga0194125_10005122_pt1 | contig 20071 bp, 17 predicted proteins | sample TA2KigC250mmetaG_FD_148626 | JGI IMG/M metagenome (GOLD analysis project Ga0194125, IMG submission 148626) | Freshwater microbial communities from Lake Tanganyika, Tanzania - TA2015034 Kigoma Deep Cast 250m | ecosystem: Environmental > Aquatic > Freshwater > Lake | place: Tanzania: Lake...
GGTCACCAGGTTTAAGAAGGACTAAACGGCTATGGCATTCAGCGACAAGACCCGCGCCGACTATCAGAACGAGCTCGGCGCGCTTAAAGACGCCGGGTTGTTCAAGGAAGAGCGCTTCATTCATTCGCCGCAGTCGTCTGAAATTGTGGTCGAATTCCCGGCCGGTTCGACGACTAAGAAGGTCATCAATATGTGCGCCAACAACTATCTGGGGCTGTCCAGCCATCCGGAAGTGGTGCAGGCGGCGCACAACGGTCTCGAAGTCCGCGGCTATGGAATGTCATCCGTGCGCTTCATCTGTGGGACGCAGGACATTCATCGCCAACTCGAACAAAAACTTAGCGAATTCCTCGGCGCCGAAGACACGTTGCTGTTCCCTTCCTGTATGGATGCCAACGCTGGGGTGTTCGAAGCCGTTCTCACCGATAAGGATGTGATGATTGCCGACCGTTTAGTTCACGCCTCCATCATCGACGGGATGCGGCTGTGCAAGGCGATGCAGGACTCCTTCAAGCACTCCGATATGGCGCATTTAGAAGAAAAACTGCAGGAGCATCAGGACAAACGTTGGCGGATGGTTATCACCGACGGCGTATTTTCGATGGATGGCGACATCGCTAAACTAGATACTATCGTCGAACTGGCGGATAAGTATGATGCGATGGTCTTTGTGGACGACAGCCACTCTTCGGGCTTCATCGGCAAGACCGGTCGCGGCACACACGAGCATTGCGGCGTATTTGGTAGAATCGACATTATCACCACCACGCTTGGCAAGGCGCTTGGCGGCGCTTCCGGCGGCTGCGTCAGCGGGCGAAGGGAATTGGTCGAGATGTGCCGCCAGAAGGCACGACCGTATCTGTTCAGCAATTCCGTTCCACCGGTCATCGTCGCCGGCGCGTTGCGCGTCATCGACCTCATCTCGCAGACGACCGAGCGTCGCGACAAACTGGAATGGAACACTAAATACTGGCGTAAGATGTTGACCGACATCGGTTTGGACATCAAAGCCGGCGATTCGCCTATCGTGCCGGTGATGCTCTACAATGCAAAATTAGCGCAGGATTTCGCCCGCGACCTCTTCACCGAAGGCATTTACGCCATCGGTTTCTTCTTCCCGGTAGTGCCTAAAGGCCAGGCGCGCATCCGCACGCAACTTTCGGCGGCGCATAACAAGGAACACCTCGACCTAGCCGGTGAAGCCTTCCGTAAGGTCGGCGCTAAATACGGTATTCTGGGCAAAGGCAAGAAGGAAATTATCGAGATGTTTGGGATGTGAGAATTAAGGCTTGGCGGGTGGGATTAATCCGCCTGTCAAGCATCGTCGCGGATAATCTGATTTCTATTCATCTATTCTATAAGTCGCCTTCTCTATACTAATGCTATTAATAGGGTCAGAATATAGCGTCTCTTCTCCCCCCGCTTGCGGGGGTGGAAGAATAATCACATACGTAAACTATATTCTGCCCCAGTTAATATGTCAATGTAATATTACGGATTGTGGGTAGGCGGAGAGGCATCTCTGCCTGTCCGTAAAGTGAACGGGCAGGAAGGCTCGTTCTCCTATCTATCAATATTGCCTTGACAAAACACTAAATTGAACCTCAAAGCCAACGCGAAAATCAATCTCGGTCTGCGGATACTTAGGAAGCGTCCTGATGGCTTTCACGACATCGTCAGCCTGTTTCAGCGAGTCTCGCTCTGCGACTATCTAACAATTGAATCGTCGAGAGAGGTCATCTACAATGGACCTGAATTGACGGAAAAAACTGGTGATAATCTTTGTTGTCGCGCGGCAAGGGAATTTCAGGCGCGGTTTGGCTTTGAAAAGGGCGCGATTATGACTTTAGATAAGTCGATACCGTCTGGGGCGGGTTTGGGCGGCGGCAGCGCCGACGCTGCGGCGGTTCTGCGCGGGATGGCGATGCTTTATAGCGAGTCGCTGGCTGACCGGCGTCTATTCGAGGCTGGTCTGGCGCTCGGTTCGGATGTGCCGTTTTTTCTTCTGGACGCCTCCGCCGCCTTGGTGGAGGGTCGCGGCGAGAGACTTCGTCCGGCTGAAGGCTTAAAAAAGGATACTTGCATCGTTATTTTATGGCCCGGATACTCAATTTCTACAAGGTGGGCGTATAATTCTTACGACGAGACCTTGACAAAGTCAAAAAATTATATTAAAATTAGGTTTCAAAAATTTCTAAATCGAGAAGATGAAGCCGATGTTGTTTGGCGCGGGAACGACTTCGAAGCGGCGGTATTCAAAACCTATCACGATTTAGAGCAGGCGCGGAATAAACTGCTGGAAACAGGCGTTAGTTATGCTGCTTTGTCTGGCAGTGGTTCGGCGCTGTTTGGTCTTTACGACGACGAGGCTTCCGCCCAGGCTGCCGCTGCAATATGGCAACCCCCTTGGCACTGCTTTGTCTGTCGTCCTTATTAAAAATACCCGGAAGGACGCGCAGGGAGGTCGCCTTGGAAATTACAGAAATCAACATCAATATCCGCGACGAAGACAAATTGAAAGCCTTCGTCAACATCACCTTCGACGATGTATTCGTCATTCGCGGTTTAAAGGTTATTCAGGGGAACAGCGGATTGTTCGTCTGTATGCCTTCGCGAAAAATGCCGGATGGGACATACAAAGATATTGCTCATCCGATTTCCAATGAGTTCCGCCAGAAGATGGAGGCGCTGATTTTAAGCGAATACCATCGGCTTGTAGCGGAAGGCACAGGCGTGGGCGCGCCCGAATAGTGGGGCGTCGCCAAGCTGGCAAGGCACGGGATTTTGGTTCCCGCATTCGGAGGTTCGAATCCTTCCGCCCCAGCAGACACATTTGCCCCTAGATTTATCGGGGACTGAAATGAAACTATTCAGTGGCTCCGCCCACCCTGTTTTGGCCGAGCGCGTCGCTGAATACCTTGGGATTCCACTCGGGCAAATCGACCGCCGCAGATTTTCCGACGGCGAGTATTGGGTCAAGTATCCGGAGAACATTCGCGGTAAGGATGTATTTTTGGTGCAGCCGACCCATCCGCCGGCCGACCATTTGCTGGAACTGCTGATAATGGTCGATGCTGCGCGGCGGGCGTCTGCGGCGCGCATTACCGCCGTGATGCCCTATTTCGGTTATGCTCGTCAGGACCGCAAGGACCAGCCGCGCGTCGCCATTACAGCGCGGCTCATAGCCAATCTATTGGAAGCGGCGACGGTTGAGCGCGTGCTGACGATGGACCTGCACACCGCTCAGCTGCAGGGCTTTTTCAATATACCGGTGGACCACTTGTATTCGTCTGCCATTTTCACCGAGTATTTTCGCCGGCTGGCAGCCGACGACTTAGTCATCGTATCGCCGGATGTTGGAGGGATAGCGCTGGCGCGCTCTTATGCGCGTCGGCTCGGCGCAGGTTTAGCCTTCATCGACAAGCGCCGCGTTCAGCACAATGAAGCCGAGATTATGAACATCATCGGCGAAGTCGAAGGGAAAACGGCGCTGATTATCGACGACATAGTTGACACTGCCGGCACGATTTGCAAAGCCGCCGGCAAACTGCGCGAACTTGGCTGCACTAAAATTTTTGCAGCTTGCACGCATCCGATACTTTCCGGACCGGCCGTCGAGCGCATCGCCGCCGCGAAATTTGAGCAGTTCATTGTGTCCGACACTGTCCCGTTGCATCAAGCCGCCCAAGACAGCGGATTGTTCAGGGTAATTTCGGTCGCTGATATCTTCGGCGAAGCCATCAAACGTATTCATAAGGGCGAATCGCTCAGCGTGCTGTTCGTATGATTGTCGCTTTGTCCTTTGAAGATAAATGACTAGCGCTATGTTACAGTAATAATGATATGTATCATCTGACGCAGTCGAGCATCTCGTCTGGATAAACGGGGACGAGATCCTTCACTTCGTTCAGGATGACTCAATAGCGCTATAACCTAATGTGCCATTACAATTGGTCATAAGTCATTCGTCATTAAATAGTAACCATAGCAAAATCAGGAATATAAATACAATGGAAGCGTGGAAGGAACCTTTGCGCGGGCAAATGCGCAGCGATATCCCGCCTCTTTCGCCCGGCGACCAGGTCGATGTGCATTATAAAGTTGTCGAAGGCGATAAGGAACGGATCCAAGTCTTTACCGGCGTCGTCATAAAAACCCGCGGCGCGGATTTAGGGCGCACGGTCACGGTGCGCAAAGTTGCCTCCGGCGGCGTCGGCGTCGAGCGGATATTTCCGCTGCACAGCCCATTCATCGCCGATGTCAAGGTCAAGCGCTCGGGGCGCGTGCGCCGCGCCAAATTATACTACTTGCGCGAGCGCAAGGGTAAATCAGCGCGCTTGAAGGAAAAAGCATCCGTCAACTGATAAGGTTCACTCGATCGCGTCCTTCTAAACATCGCGTTTTTAAGTTCTCAAGTTCGCAAGTTTGCGGGTTCTCAAGTTCGCAAAGAAATAACTCCCAATCGATATTCGGTTCTCCAGCGAGCGGTTTTAACCGCTATGTTTGCCGCCGTCGCAGCCGCTGGCGGTTATCTGCTCATAGCCATTCCCAATGTTGAGGCTTTCACGGTGGCGTTGTTTTTAGCCGGATGGGCGCTCGGTTTAGGATCCGGAACGGCAGCGGCGACAGTCGCTGCCGTTTTATATTTTGGCTTTAATCCGCAGGGGGGTTTTTTCCCGCCGTTGCTCATCGCTCAAATCGTCGGCGCCATCGCTGCGCCGGTCGCCGGCGCTGCGCTGCGTAAATTACAACCTCAGAAAACCGCGTTGCAAATCTATCTCATCATCGCTGCGTTTATAGTAACGCTCTGGTTCGACATTCTTACTAATCTCGCCTTCCCTTTGACCGCTGGTTTCGACGCGCGCGGCGTCATCGCTACGCTCATCGCCGGCATTCCATTCGCTGTGATTCATATCGGTTCGAACATTCTAATTTTCGCACTGCTCGCGCCGTCTCTTATCGAACTATTAAAAAGCCATAGATTCTGATGCGACGATTCGTCAAATACCTACAATGTATATGTTTGGCAGCGGCAGTGGCGGCTTCCGGCATTAGGGCTGGTGGAAACGAACCGCCTTCCCGCCTCGGCTCGCCTTTCTATTATTGGGACGAGACTTTTTTTACCCATATTATCGGTGAAACTTATCTACTCGATGGTTACATTCGAGCCGTAAGCGACATCCGCCATTGCGGCGATATATTTCGGGGCGATATCCGTCTCTATCAGCCGGATTTAGTCACTTCTGGCCGGGAGATAGCGCTTTCACCGCTTGCAATGGGTGAAACGGCGGCGCGCGGCTTATGGCGGGGGCGTCTCTGGCGGATGCCGGGGACGCTCAGGTGCGATTTATCTTTGCTGCATCCGGCGCAAATAGGCCCGGCGCGCTCGACATTTTGGGGCGGAAGCGAAGGCTTAATCGCGCCGGGCGCAGTTCTGAATTTTGCCCCGATAGACTTCAATTATGATGAGCCGGTGACCGCGCTGGCACATCGCGAGGGTTTCTATGGCTTCCAGCCGGTCGAATTCGTCCACGCACGTCGCGTTACTCAGCGGGATTATTGCCTTGGCGGCGGCTATTTTCCTTCATCGCAGGGCAAATTTCCTCATTCCAGGCATATCGGTCGGATATTATGGACCAAGTGGACACATAAATTCGACGCTGCGAATTCAGCCGATTTATATTATCAAGATGGTTTACAGCGCGTCCAACTGCCTACATTGCCGGTCGAACGGTTGGTCAAACGCAGGGATATGGATATACATTTCCAATCTACATCATCGAACAGCCACCGCTGGGCGGCGCAAATCTATCGCGCTGAGACAGTCCTTAAGGAGCGTCCGCAGCGAGAATACGGTTGTGAAGCCGGCTTTGGAGGTCGATTTTCCTCCGCGGCTTTTAGCAGTTCGATAAGATTGTCTAAATTGCGCGGGACATTAACCGGCGGGGCGGATTATCGTCTCGATGAATTTGAAGGCGGCGCTCAATATCGTGAAGATTTAGGCCGGCTGAATATTACGGTTCTTTTAGGCGCTTCTGGCTGGCTGCCCAAGCGGGTGAAACCGACTGCGGCGGTCGAAATCGGCGGCGCTTTCGCGCAGGACAGCCGTCTGGCGTTACATTTCACACAAGCCATCGATGCCCATTCGCCGCAGACGATGTTCGCCAGGTATAATACAGGACGGTTGAACGACCCGTTCAATGTAGTCTGGCTGGCTAATCCCTGGCTGCCGGTAATCGGTCAAGTTCTACCGGTAACTATTTATCGCAGCGGGCATTTGGGATTTGAACGTCCGCTCAGGGCGGGCGATTTCAAGGCGGGAATATTCGGCTGGCGGGCATACAAACCGGCGATATGGAGAGTTCAAGGCGACACGCTGTTAACAGCCGCCAGCCTTAACCGGCGCGAAGGTTATGGCTGGTTGGCACAATGGGCGCTGAAATCCGGCTGTTGGCGCGGCAATATCGGGCTAATCCGTCAGATTAACCAGGACAGACCAGGGCAAGTTTATCCGACGCTTCTCCCTGAACCGGGTTTCCGGATGCAGTGGGAAGCCGGCTGGCATAGAATTTTCTGGAATGAGGTCTTTGAGACGGATGTTTCACTATCCGGCAGGTATTATAGCCGCTTTAGGCATCCTCTGGCTTTGCCCAGCGAACAACTTGGCGGCGCTTACCCCGTCGACCTGCGTTTCACCGGACGCATCAAACGCTTCACGTTTCAATATGGCGTCAATAATATAAATTCCTATCCCTTCTGGCTTGTGCCTTGGCATAAAATGATGCACAAGGAAGAATATTGGGAAATCCAGTGGACGATGTTGAATTGAGCGGGCGCGTTCAATCTTTCCGAACAAGGTAATCCAACCACAACCCACAGCCATCCGGTCGTCTATTCCGTAAAACTTAAAATGCCCGTCGCTTGGATGGGCATTTTAAGTAGTTGCCGGTCGAATTTCCGACTTATCTAATTAAGGCGATTTTTCGAATTGCCGTGCGGTCAGCGGATTTCAATTTTATGAGATAAATCCCCGAAGGCCAATCCGCTGCATTTAGTTGGATGGTATATCGGCCCGCCGGCTGCCAATCGTTCGCGAGCCGGCTCACTTCACGTCCGGCTAAATCGAACACACTTAAAGAAATATCTCCGGTTGTTTGCAGGTCATATATGATTGTCGTTGCGGCATTGAACGGATTAGGGTGAGCAGAGTGAATGCCAAACTCGCGCGGCGTAAGTTTCTTCTCCGACTCGATAGCGCTCGGACGGCGAACGGTCAAGGCTATCGGAATCGTGTAAGGGCTGTTCAAAGCGTTATGCGTGAATATAATCTGCCCAAAGTGGTTACCAAGCGGGAAGCCGAAGGGATTCAGCAGCAAACGGAAGATTTGCTGTTCATTAGGCAGCAAGGAGCCTTGGCGCGAACTGAGCGCCATCCAGGCGGTGTTGGCGGCAAATTGATAGATGAAAATCTGGTCGCCGCCATTTTGCCGCGGAACATTGCCGATCGTTAAAAAGACGATGCTATAGAGGTCATAATTATCGCAGATGTGCATTCCTTGGATGTTGACGCCGGGGTCGAAGGTTAAATTTGCGACCCTAATAGTGTCGGCGGTTTCCGGATTCATCTTATAGATGATATTGTCGGTGTTGTTAGGACGGCTTAAGACATACAAACAGTAACCGTCGATGTCAAACCAGTAAGACATTCCATAGATGCGCATATTCCGGCGGTTGACATTGTAGTTCGAGCGGTTGCCGTCGCGGTCGTAGGCGGAAATATTGGTCGTCGTGCCGGCAACGAACAATAATTGCCGGTCGGGATCCCAAGCGATATTTTTAATAGAACTGACCCGAAAGTCGCGGATGTAATCCCCGCCGCGCGTAAAAGCCCATAAGGTGTCGTTATCGGCGCCCCAGATGACATCTTCCCAAGGGTCGTAGGTCATATCGTTGATGCCATAAGTGGTTGTGCTGAATTGAGGGAAACTGTCCAGCGGCTGCCCGGCCATATTGAAAGTATAGATTTGATGCGTGCTGCCCATATTGGCGCCGGAAACATAGAAGATGGAATCGATCAGCACGACGCCTTGCAGCCGGTCGTCGTCCACCGCTGTGCCGGCGTTAAAGCTGCGACGCAGCATCCATGGCTGCCGGTCGGCTTCGCCGACCAGACGCGTCTCGGCTGTGTATTCGAGGGTTCCGTTGCCGGTGTTGCGCACATCGAAGGTTACTTCGACCGAGCTGTCGATAGCGCAGTTAGTTACGATTTCACGCAGGGAGGGGTTGAATTCGGGATGCAGCAACATAATATTAAATGTCATTGTGCTGTCTTCGCACAGGCTGTCAACGATGGTCGAGTCCAAATAGCCTTCCGCCGACGCTCGCAGCCAGAACCGACCGATGGGATGCTCGGCTAAGTTGAAGTAGCCGCGCTGGTCGGTGAAGACATTGCGGAAGGCGGAAGTAACTACCCTTGCGCCGCCGATGCCGCGTTCGGTCATCGCGTCCATTACCCAGCCGCGAATCACGCCGACCCGTCGGAATGAACTGAGCATATAATGGCAGCCCATATCGGCGACGCCGCGGTCGAGAATGAAGTTCGGATTAGTGAACATCGTGTCCACGCCCAGCGCTTCAGCGCGGTCGCTGCCACGGTCAACGCACGGGCTTTGCGGGTCGAGATATAAGAAATTCATTCCCCAAATGGGGGGTCGGCCTTCAACAAATCCCGGATTATCGTCGATATTGCCCTGTCCAACCGTGAAATACATAATCGCATTTTGGGCGGTTCCGCCTTCAACTAAGCAATAACTAACCGTCGGGCGCGGATTGTTATCATATTGAGCGTAAATCGAGCGGCCGTTAGGCGCGGCGTTATTGTAGAAAATGGAATTGATTAAGACCACCGAAGAACTTTGCCCGACATAGCAGCCGCCGCCCATACCTTGCTCGGCGCGGGCGGTGTTGCCGACGATGCTGCAGAAGCGCACCGTGCCGCGCGAAGTTTGCGTGAAGGCGACGCCGCCGCCGTCAACATCGGCGGTGTTGTTGACAATTTGGCAGTTGAATATATCGGCTTGCGAATTGGCGGTTACGCAGATGCCGCCGCCGAAGCGCAGCGTCCGATTGGCTTCGAAGAGGCAGTTCTGAATGCGCGCTTCCGAATTGGTAATTATCTGCACCGCTCCGCCGGCTGTGCCGCTGGCATTGCCACGGAACATACAACGATTAATCACGGCGCCGGTCGAACTCTCAAAGCGCAGACCAGCCGTGCGATCGCGGGCGAAGTTTATACAATCGATGAATATACAATCTTGGATAAGCACATTATTGTTGGATACGCACCAAATAGCCGCGCAGTTCATCAAACGGATGGTGAAGCCGATGATGCGCGTGCCGGCGGCGGCGCCGGATTCTAAATTGAAAGCGCGCACCGAGTCGGCGGCGTTCACACCGCTGATGGTGCAGTCCCAAGGTCCAAACATCGACATAATCGTCAGGTTGGCGGTTCGCACGCGGATGCTGGTGTTGCCCTGCCCGGACCAGACGCCGTTGGCGATGGCAATAGTGTCGTTGGGACGGGCGTCATCGACCGCGGCTTGAATGGTCCCTATGTCGGCAGGCACGCGGATCGTCCGCGCCGCGGCTGTTTCTATGACCATCAGACCAAACGCCGCAGCCAAGGTCATTTTTAACGCTAATCTCATTGTTTCTTTCTCCCGCTAAGTTGTGGCTTGGAATTGTGAGGAATTTTCAGTCTATTATTTATTATAATAATAAATGTGTCGGTCGTCAATTATTTTCAATATAATTTGCATATTTTTTTTACAAATACGAATTTAGGCGGCGCCTATTAACCGTGGCGATGAAGTATTTATGGACGTGTTTGATTGCGTCGTTCCCGTTTGCGCGGGAATGACGCGCCCATAGTGCGTTTATTCACATTTAACAATTATCTTATGACAACACCAAGTGTTATAACTTCCAAATTAAATCCAAACAACTCTGATGATAAAACCTTTTAGAAAATTCAACGCTGCGATAATAACGTTGGCGGTTATCGCGGTGGTTGCCGTCCTGCTTATTTTACGGCGTAAACGTTTTTAGGTTGCGTTTTTGCGAGCAACGCGGGGCATTCTGAACGGCGTGAAGCATCTCGTCGCGAAGCGGGGACAGACGCTTCGCTTCGTTCAGCGTGACATCATTCAAGGATTTATTTCCATATCCAATTCAATCTCGTCTCGGATTTCGATTCCATCATTTCCGAAGCGGGGGATTTCGGGCTTCAAGCGGCGCGAATTCGCGATGGCATCGATATAGACTGCACGCAGTCGGAAACCGCGTTTTTGATAGAAGCGCAGAGCGGCGGTGTTGTCGTTGGTGGTTATAAGCCATAAACGGCGGCAGCCGGCGCTGCGGGCGGCAGCCTGCACCGCGGCTATTAAAGTTGTGCCGACGCCTATGCGCTCTCTGCGACTATTGAGTGTAACAATTTCGCATTCCAGTCTTTCGATGCGATAGGTGATAATACCGATATTCCCGGCTTGGTTTTCAGCCCAAAATCCCGGCAGAGTGTCCACTTCATAGCGCTTTCCACGTGTTATGACATAAGCCGCGCCCCAATGCTCAATCGTCCAGGCGCGAACTAATTCGCGCTCGGTCGAATCTGCCAAATTCAGCGGACGAATCGAGAAATTGAGTTTAGATGACGGATATTTCGGCTGTGGTTCTTTTATTTCGGCAGACCTTGGAACAAGCCTACCGCATTGCCGTCGGGATCCTTTATAATTGCATACCAGCCGATATTCGGTATGTCGCCTTTGGGCGTCATAACCGAACCGCCAAGCGCGACTGCCTTCTCGAGATACGGCTCGATGTCTTCGACATCGATATAGACGACCGGCGAAGCGCCTGCTTGGACAGCGGATTTCAACTCGAACCCACCGCCCAAGTCTTTGGCGGGGGTGTTGAACATAAGGTAATTTTCGCCCCAGGCTTCGAATGTCCAGTCGAATAATCCGCCGTAGAATTTGCGGGCGCGTTCCAAATTGGTAACCGTCCACTCGATATGGCAGAAAGAATGTTTTGCCATTGTTTTCTCCTCAGGTTTATGTATTTATTTTAGCAAGACGATTTTACGATGCGCTATATCAAACTGTGTCTCAAGGCATAAAATATACACCCCGGCTGGCAGATGCGAGCCATCGAAGGACAGCGTTTGGACGCCTGTGGCAAAACCATCGTATTTAGTTTGGGGATTACTCAAATCGGCAACTTTCTTGCCGGTGATGTCGTAGAGCGCCAGCGCGGCTTGCTTGGAACTGGACAAATCGAGTGAAATCGTCAAGCGGTTGTTGAATGGATTAGGATATAATTGCAGAAGTGACGGCGATAAGGGCAAAAGCGATTGCAGCGGCGTTGAGGCCAGCGAGCCGCGCACCGACAGCCGGTCGATATACCAGCCTAGGCCTTCGACGCCGCTGTCGGAAGCGAAACGCAGGCGAATGCGCAGCGCGCCGGCGGATACGCCGAGCGGTATTCTATCCACCTGCCAATCTAACTGCCCGTTCCAGCATTCCCCGCCGGGGAATGAGCCGTTATCGACGCTGATGCCGTTGTAGCCTTCGCTAGGCGCGGCGCGCCGCCAGCCGGCGCCGCGGTCAAATTCTATTACGGCCGCGTCGTATTCGGCTTCGATATCTATTTTATGCCGGATTTCAAGCACTGCATCTTCAGCCAGCCGCATCAACGGCAGTTCAAACGCGCCGTCGGCGAGCGGCGGATATGGAATCGTGTCCGGCCCGCCAAACGCCAATCCACCGGAACTGTCTCCGGCGTCTTCCGCCCAGCGCCAGACATTTCTGAAACCTTCGTCGATGCTATACGAACGCCCCCAGACAACCGGTTCGTCTAAAGACTGTTCAAATTGAAAGTCAGGCGCGCAGGGCAGCAGAATCATTCCCTCGCCGAGTCGCGTATCAGCATCGAATGCGGTTAGATGGATGAGGACGCTTGTAATGTCATTGTTCAGCGAATCGAGTCTGTAGCGGACAGCGGCTGTCCAACCGGTCTCGCCGGCGGCGATAGGCTGAAAAGCAAGGTTGTTATGCTCAGGCTGGAAATGACCTTCCAACGTTGCTAAATGCAGCCTTCCCGGATGTCGCACATCGTCGCCGCCGATGTTTTGCAGCCCAATCGACAATCCGCCCACTTCGCCGGCTTCGACCAAGCCGTCGCCATCGCCGTCGATTTCGCCCGCGCGCCAATCGACCGGCGCTAAGACCGGACTGAAGACGACCAGTTTAATATTGTCCCACCAAATATCGCCGTCGGCGTTGTCCATACGGACGCTCAAAGGTATAGAGTGCAGATTGAGGCATCCGGCGTCGATGCGGATTCGCAAGCCTTCCGCTGCGATTTGTTCGCCCGGATTAAGATTGCCGATTAAAACCGAGTCATTTAGGATAGTTAAGTATTCGTCATCGCCGGTTATGACAGCTGCTGCATTGGCAAATTCACTTACACCGCGATTGGCGATGGTCAAAGTTATGTCAACGGTTTCGCCGGCGTCGAGGCGGGCGTCGCCGTCGCCTTGGCGGTCGTCGATAATGAAATCCACTAGCTTCAAACCGAAGCGCAATTTCAGCGTTGGGTCGCCGAAGTAGGTCATTCCATTGAACCAGGAACGCGACCAATTTTCGTGTCCCGGTTCGCGACCGTGTTGAACGAACCAGCGCCGCAAGGCTTCGCCGAACGGTTCGCCGGCGGCGATATGTCGGTAGTAATCGTTATAAAACAGCATTCCGCCTGTTTTCGCCGGTCCCACCGCGCCTAAGCCGAAAGGACCTTTGAGTGCATACAAAGCCCCCAGACAGAGATTGCGCGACAGATTCATCACTGAGCAGGCGAAAAGGTTGTAGAAAAAGATATTTGGGGCTATATCTTCGCGCAGATCGCGGAAGCGAAAATAATCGTAACGGCTGCGCTGTTCGACTAAAAAGGCGTGCGAATCGGCGGTGGAATGCACGCCGACCTGCATTAGTTCGCCGCCTGCGGATAGATAGAAGCGGTAATTAACCGCCGAGGTCGATTCCGGTTCGGCGGTGCAGTCGACGCGGCCCCAGGCCTGTCCGACATCTGTCGCCCATTGCGCTGAGACTATCCGCCAGTCGTCGTCGATGAACGCAAACGCCCGGTGCGGCAGTTTAAGTTCGCCGACGCGGTAGGAATGCACGCGGCGCAGATAATTGGCGACCAGCGTATCTTCGGCGATGCGGCTCAAATTATAACCCGCGATGCGGCCTAAGAAGACATCCGGCTGCCAGGCGCCGCTGTGGACGTCGTAAATTTCATTGCCGGATGTATCCTGCCATTCGCCGTCCAAATCCATAAAGAACAAATCGATTGGATATTCGTGCAGCCGCAGGTTGTCCGGCTCGTTCTCGCTGCGGAAATAGTGGTATTGTTCAAACCAAGCCAGCGGCAGTTCGCCGCACAAGATCAGTCCGACCAGCGAATCGCCGCCCTGTTCGATGAGAAGTCTTTTAAATTCGGCTGGCGCGCCGCCTTCGACCTCCAAACGGACGATATCGTAGCCGGCTTCGATTAAATCACGCGTGAAGAGGTCGAATTCTGCCTGCAGCCGGTTGAGCAGTCCGCTGTTCACGGCTAATATGAGCGCGCCGTTCTCATCGCGCGGTGGAAATCCCTGCCGCGCTGAAAATCTTTCGATATAGAAGACATTCAGAGGACATTCGGGGTATTGCTGCAGATATTCAGCGCGGGTGGGCAGCGGAGCGCCGGTCGGATCGATTGAGGGCTGAATTTCATAGACCGACGGCGTCCTGGCGGCGGCTTCGAAATAAGCGCCGAGGAATAACGCGGCTAAAATGGATATTAAACGAATGTTGGACAGCGGCTTTAATGTCATTTATAATCTCGCTGAAGGGAGGGATTGTCATCCTTCAACCGCCATAGCGCACAGTTCTCAAACGGAGGAGGCAGCGCTGCGATATAAGACGCGGCGTTGGCGTGCGCTGCTATCTCAGAAGTGGAAAAATCTACCAACCACTGGGCATTTAATTTTGTGCGCATCAGTTCGAATTGCCGCGGGTTGGTCTGTTCACGGGCAAACGATCCAATCAACCGCGGCGCAAGATAATACGCCAGCGCTGGCGCGTAGGCTTCGACTCCCGTATTGGCGCACAGCAGCGCTTCGGTTTGGGGAATAGACTCGGTCAATACCCGGCTGATCTCTGCGTATTTTAGTTTTGCCTTAAGACTATCGCGACGTGCATAATGCGTTATAGGCAGATTTATCAGAACACCGGCTAAAATAACCGCCGGCAGCGCCCGCTGCAGCCGGAATGTATTATAGCACGGCTCAAAAGTCTTTTCGCATCTTGCAGCGGAATGTCCCAATCCTGCTATAAGGATTGGCATTCCAGCAGGGTGTGGACATTCTGCGGTATTCGATTCGGCATGCGAAAAGACTTTGAAACCGCGTTATATTCAAGAACCATAAAAAAGATTTTTGAAATAAGTTCAAACTGTAGCGCCAGTACTTATTTTTGTGTTTGTAATATATTATTATTACAAATATTATAAATCACAACTGTTAAAGATCAGTATAATGAATGAACGGCGGAGGAAAGGCTGCTGTTTTCCATAAAAAACGGGGAATATACGATTAGTTGTGCAGCGGCCTTCCATTAAGCCTGGACATCAGCGACATACCAATATTGGTCGCTGCCGCGCACGTCGGTTGCAGCGTAAATTATCAGCGCGCTGAAAACCAGCGCCGCCAGCGACAGTCAAAGAATTATGAAATACTTACAATGGCTTAGAAAGCCCATTTTGGGCATAAATGAAATAGGATTTGTTGAGATATCTAGGTTCCTCGCTGTTTGGTGCAGGTAGTTGAAATACGTTTTGCCCGCGCAGGCGGGCATCCAGACCAGTTTTTGAACTTAGGGGCAGTTTTTTATGTAAAATCTTATCTCACAAATATGATTTACAAAGCAACTAAATAACTTATTATCAATGATTACGATACTCGTCTGGATGCCCGCGTAGGCGGGCAAGACGCGCCTTGAGTGATTTTCCCTCTTCATTGAGGCATAGGATTACCCATACTATATAGCGAAGAACCTGATTTTAAATACACCCCCCTTACTCCCCTCCGCAAGCGGGGGGGAAGAACAATCACAAACGTCAACTATATTCTGCCCCAGATAATAGAACACCACTCGAATTCATACGGCATAGGTGTTGTTAATATGATATTTTGAGTTCCTCGCTTTAGTGTGTATTGTTCAGGGCGATATTTGTTTGTTCCGCTTTTCATCTAATCTGTTCTCTATTCATACATACGGACAGGCTACGAAGCGGTCGTCGCCGGTTAGGCGCAGCGGCGGCATTTCGATAGCGCACTCGCTTTTGGCAATCGGACAGCGGGTGCGAAAGGGGCATCCGGAAGGTTTGCGCATCGGCGTTGGCACATCGCCGTGCAGAATGATGCGCTTGCGTTCAGCCGCGCCCTTTGGGTCGGGCAGCGGCACAGCCGACAACAATGCCTTCGTATAAGGATGCAGAGGGTTGTCGTTCACAACTTTGGACGGGCCTATCTCGACCAAATTCCCCAAATACATCACGGCAATCCGCTTGGAAACATGCTCGACCACCGACAGGTCGTGGGCGATGAATAGAAATGTCAAGTCGAACTCGTCCTGCAAGTCCTGCATTAGATTTATAACCTGCGCTTGAATCGAGACATCCAGCGCTGAGACTGGTTCGTCGGCGATGATGACCTTGGGATTAGTCGCCAGCGCTCGCGCCAAGCCGATGCGCTGCCGCTGCCCGCCGGAAAACTCGTGCGGATAGCGCTGCGACTGCTCCGGGTCAAGCCCGACCTTCTGCAGCAGCCAGCCTACCCGCTCGACACGCTCCGCCTTGGTCATCTGGGTGTGGATGAGCAATGGTTCTTCGACGATTTTCATCACTGTCAGCCGCGGATTGAGCGAGGCGAATGGGTCTTGAAATATCATCTGTATCAAACTGCGGAATGGTCGCATATTTTTCTTGGACAGCCGGGCGACATTGACCGACCCGGGTTTACTCGGGTCGATAGCGCTTTGCGGGGCTGAGTGAATCGCCCCATTTTGCAAATGCAGCCAGATGTCGCCTTCGATGATGGTATCCGGGTTAACGGCTCGCAGGATACTGATGACCGCCCGTCCGACGGTGGTCTTACCACAGCCGGACTCGCCTACCAAACCGAGCGTTTCGCCTTCGTATAGATTGAACGAGACGCCGTCCACTGCCCGCACTTCAGCCACCTTACCGAGAAACACCCCGCCATAGACTGGGAAGCGGACCTTTAAGTCCTGAACTTCGATTATTGTTCGCGCACTCATCTATCTTGATTTTGGATTTTGGATTTTAGTAATGATGATGATGATATTTGTGTTATAAGGGCAAAACAAACGCCTTTGTCAGCCACTTCAACTAGTAGTATCTTTTTCAATGCTAATAGTCTTATTCTGTTGCTGACAAATCTATCAGCATCAGCATCAGTCTGCCTTCGCGCTGCTGAACAGGTGGCAGCGAACAAAACGTCCCGGTGCAATCTGGTCGAGATTTGGCTCGACTCTGCTGCATAATGGAATGGCTCTTTCGCAGCGGTTGGAGAACTTGCAGCCTGGCGGCAGGTTGATAATCGAGGGTACGGTGCCAGGGATATTATAGAGCCGGCGCTGCAGTTGGATGTCCGGGCGAGGCAGCGACTTCAGCAAGCCGATAGTATAAGGATGCAGCGGTTCTTCGAACAAAGGCTCGACATCGGCTACTTCCTGTATGACGCCGCCATACATCACGATGACCCGCTGGCAGGTCTCAGCGATGACGGCCAGGTCGTGCGTGATGAGGATGATAGCTGAGCCGGCGCGGCGCTCCTTCAATTGCATCATCAGGTCGAGGATTTGCGCCTGGATGGTAACATCCAGCGCGGTAGTCGGTTCGTCGGCGATGAGCAGCGCGGGGTCGCAGGCTAGCGCCATAGCGATCATCACGCGCTGGCGCATTCCGCCGGAATACTGGTGCGGGTAGTCTTTCATCCGTTTGCCAGCGTCGGGGATGCCGACCTGTTCCAGCATCTTGACGGCATGCTCGCGCACTTTTTGCGCTTCCACAAAACTGTGATATTTAACGATTTCCTCGACCTGCATTCCGATGGTGAAGACCGGGTTGAGCGAGGTCATCGGCTCCTGGAAGATCATCGCGATTTCTTTGCCGCGGATTTTATACATTGCCTCCAGCGGCAATTGCAGGATGTCTTGGTTGTTGAACCAGACTTCGCCGCCGACGATTTCGCCGGGCGGATTAGGGATGAGCCGCACAAGCGACAGGGCGGTTACCGACTTGCCGGAGCCGGATTCGCCGACGATGCCCAGCATTTCGCCTTTTCCAATAACGAAATCGACGCCGTCCACGGCTTTCGCTAGCCCCGCTTCGGTGCGGAAGTAGGTCTTCAAGCCGCGCACATCGATGAGCATATCGGGAGATAATGTTCTTTGCGTTGTAATGGGTGTATATAGGTTAAGTTAGATTTTAATAATCCCATTTCTCCCTCCGCTTGCGGGGGGATGAAAGGGGGGTGAAATTTAAATCAATATCGACGGGTCAAGTTTAGTTTTTACAAAATCATATATACGTTCGGTTTTAACGACTGCCTGTTTTGCTTCATCTAAAGAAATAGAGCGATAATCACTTGGATATCGTGTTACAACCGCATAAGGTGTCAGTTCGTCAGTAATTACTCGAAGCGAGGTGAATTCAGGGTCAACCTCGGCGCATAAAGTAATCAATCGGGTCAAGTCGTGGACCTTTTCTATGTGCCGCTCATTTGCGCATAGAAAAGCCTTCAAAGCCTTCTCAGCCATTTGCTGCGCGTGAAAGCATATATTACGCATAGCAGTTGGTTCATATTTAAGAAGCGATTTGGTAGTCCGGCGGTCCTCTTCGACACAATCCAACCACTCTTGAACATTAGTTATTATCTGTTCATCCATAGATTATCTGCCCTCGTTCGGTTACTTCACGCGCCAGTGAATTCGCTAAAGTCCGCGAGCGTTCCAGTTCAGCGCTGCTTAAGACAAAAATGTCGAGCGCGAACAGTCTTGGCCAGAAGCGCCGCCTGATAGCCAGATCAACCTCACGCTTCGGCTTGGGTCCGTCATAGACGACCAGCAGGTCCACATCGCTGTCGGGGCGGGCGCTGCCATCGGCACGCGAGCCGAATAGATATATTCGCGTCGGCTGCACCGCTTCTACTATGCGCTGGACGATGTGGGCGGTTAGGTCAGAGTCGGGCAATTATGACTCATAATTCGCTTCGACGAATGAAGTGTGAAATTATCTCTTAGCATTTGGTAATGTAATCTTTATATCAATTCCTTGGACGAGTCTTACGAAAACTGCTTAGCTGCTGGCAGATAATCTTGAATGCTGCCTCATCTTCACTTTTCTTATTAGGCATTTCCTTTAAAGTCGACTTCATTACTAAAACTTGATCTTCTTTTTGTTTCTGCTGGTTAGTAAGATTTTCAATATCATTATGGCTTGTCTCAAGTTTACTCATATCATTTTTAAGGTCTTCTGGCATTGATTCGATTATTTGTTGTTGTCTGTAAATTGCCCATAGTAATAGTTCACGCCCCTCTCCATACTCAGGAGTCCGAATTTTCTCATAAACACGATCATAGTTATCAGGCGGAGTCCAGTTTATATAACCCAATGGTGTAAGAATGTGAACTAAATCAAATAATGTATAAAAAGGGAATAATATAATGTGCGCTATAATAGCACCGGTCTGTAACTCTGCCTTGATCAGAAACCGGTATTCCTTACCGGTAGTATCGACTGCTTTCAAAATTCCTTTACCAGAAACAATAGATGCAGACTTATCAAGTGCATATCCTATATAGAGTTTCCTTTTAAATCCTTCATTTGATAAATTACTAAGTGAAATCACTTTTCTTATAAATGCTATATCGTTGTAATCAAGAGAATTATTTACTCTATTATTAATTTCTCGCCTTGGATAATTGGTATTCTTTAAAAATTCGAATGTTTTATACATTGGATGCGAATTGATAGTTCTGGATAATTCGGCAGTAGAAATGGACTTGGCTTTTATTTGAGATGAAATCGCTTCTATTTGCTGTAAAAGCGTATTGATATTATTTTCAATGTTAAGATAATCGATATCATAATTTTCAATACAATTTATAAGTCTAGCGCTATCTGAAAACATCAGATTTAGCTGTTCCTCCCATCTTTTCTTTTCGGTTTCCTTCTTCAATTCTGCAAGATTTTTATCCAAATCAAAGACAAGTTTTCCATCCACCGGTATTCGAATATTCTTCTCAAATATTTCACCTTGTCGCATTATTATCAGTTTGTGTTCACCAGCTGAAACTTCTTTTAAAGTCGCCGGGATTTCAATGACTCTGGGGTCTCCGTCGATCTGAACCTTCCAGCCATCGTCTAAAGTCCTGATAGTCAGTATTCCGACGCCATGCCTTATTTCAGCCTCTTCAGGCGTAACTGTTCGGAAACTTCCCGCTCTTTGAAGTATAAACTTAACAGGAACCACCTCGTCCGCTGGAACAGTTATTTCCTTTGTATCCGGCGAATAGTCTTTTTTACGGGCTTCAATCATGTGCTTGCCAGGGGAAACCAGAACTTTCAAGGATTGGCCTTGGTAAGTATCTATATAGTCTCCGTCGAGAAATATTGCGACATTGGTTTCATTAGCAGAAACAATAATCATTGTGCCGCTCTGACCGGCTGCCTCGACTGACATCCAGAATAGAATAACAATCGAGATAAATATTTTGTTTTTAATGTTTTTGAACATTTGACTGGTTTTTATGGAATTTATATTCCATTAATAAACTAAATTCTTAATTGAGTTCGTTTAAACATGCGAAAGATAGATTTTTTAAGTTCGAAAGCACCTATCACACGATTTATTCATCATCACTGCTGTCCAAAATAAATTTTGGACACT
>Ga0194125_10005125_pt1 | contig 20067 bp, 14 predicted proteins | sample TA2KigC250mmetaG_FD_148626 | JGI IMG/M metagenome (GOLD analysis project Ga0194125, IMG submission 148626) | Freshwater microbial communities from Lake Tanganyika, Tanzania - TA2015034 Kigoma Deep Cast 250m | ecosystem: Environmental > Aquatic > Freshwater > Lake | place: Tanzania: Lake...
GCGAAATTCGTCAAAGACAAAGTCCAGCGTGCCAGCGCCGCGATGTTCCTGTTCCGCTGGACCGATGGCACCGACGGGCTCTTCGTGAACCGCGAGCCGGTCCGCAGCCTGCCGCGCGAACTGGCGCCGGGCGACTGGTGGTTCATCGAGGACGGCGACGTCTATGCCGCCATCCGCCCGCTCGAAGCCACGCGCCTGCGCGGCGGCAAAACGATGTTGGAGAAACGCACCCGTCACGTCGTGCTCTACCAGGACAATGTCGCCGCCGAGAACATCACCGGCATCGCCGCCGCCGACTGGATCAAGGCCCGCAGCGGGTTCGTGGTGGAAATGGGCGACAAGGCCGAGTTCGGCTCGTTCGCCGCGTTTCAGGACAAGATCCTCGCCGGCAAAGTCACCGCCGACGAAGCCGACGGCTTCACACGCCACATCGCCTACGAGCGCGACGACCGCCGCCTCGACATGCGCTGGCACGCCTACACCGAAGAATATGCCACTCGCAAAATCAACGGTCGCGACGATCCCTGGACGCAGTTTGCGCAGTCGCCCGAGTTTGCCGTCAGCGACAGCGGCCAGCTTGCCGTGAAAGACGCGAAGCTGTCCACCACACCCGGCAAGACCGCGTGGCTGCTCTCCTGTGAGCCTTCCCACACGTGGGTCGCCTACCAGCCCAACGCCGGCGCTGCGCTCCCCCTCACGCTCGACTGTCCCGCCGGTCGCGTGACCAGCGAGCGGTTCCCCCTCGGCAAACTCGTCATCGCCACTCAGCCTGACGGCAGCCTCCGTCTCGATGCCGATGCCGAAAGCGCCGAACTGACGGTCAACACGAAAGCCACAAAAGTCGAAGCCCGCATCAACGGCCAACCTGCGCACGCCACCCTAGCCGGGAACGGCCAATGGACTATTCGAGGCAAGTGATCGCCATGAAACACACCCACACACTCCTCGCCGCCCTGCTGCTGGCGCCGCTGGCCGCGCTGCATGCCGGGCGAAACTTGCCGGGAGTTCCAACGTTTGGAAAACTCCGTGCCGACTCTTTCCAAGCCTTGGCAAATCACGGCACACAAACTTCCAATGACTGGAACTGACGAACAGATGAAATCGAAAGGAACCAAACAAATGAAACACACCCTCACCCTCCTCACCGCCCTGCTGACCTGCGGCCTGCTCCTTGCGCTCTCCAGTCAAGCCAGCGAAACTTCCCAAACCACGCTCGACGTGGTCGAACCGCGCGTGCCGGACAAGCTCTGCCGGGTGACGCTCAATGGGCAGGAACTGGGCGGGGAGATGGATCGCCGGCTGCGGAATCTGATTTATCAGAATTACATGGTGGTGGACCTCGACGGCAAGTGGCTCAACCATTTCCACCAGCGCACGGACCGCGGCAACAAGTCGAGCGTCTATTACGGCATCGGCAAGGTGTTCGACGCGGGCAGCCTGTTCAGCGCCTACACGGACGACCCGAAGGTGGCCGCGCGCACGCGCTACATCGTCGAGGAACTGGTCAAGTCGCGCGACGCCGACGGCTACCTTGGCTTCTGGAAAGTCGAGCCGGACAACCGGCAGAACCATATCAACTGGATTCTCCACGAGCAGGAATACATCAACCTCGCGTTTGTGCGGCATTACCGCTGCACGGGCGATGCGCGGTCGCTGGCCCATGCGCGGGTCATGGCCGACTACATCCTCAAGACGTTTCCCACGCCGCAGCATCCGTGTTACGACGCGGGCGCCATCTGCACGGCGGGCTTGCCGGAAGGAATGCTGGAACTCTACCGGGTGACGGGCGACCGGCGCTACTTCGACTTTGCCGCCGATGTGCCGCACGGGAATAACCGCGGCGAGATCAAACTCGCGTCGCTGCGGACTTGGGAGCAGGATTTCAGCCGCCGCCCCTGCCACGTGTATGTCATGCTCGCACGCTGTTATGCGCAGACGGAGCTTTACCGTCTGACCGGCGAGGAGCCGCTCCTGCACATGAGCTATTTCATGCGCAACGAACTGCTCAAGCGGGGTGAGGGCGGCCTGCTGGTCACCGGCTCATGTTCCGAGGGCGAGCATTTCACCTATAACCAGAACGGACGCGGGGCCATCGGCGAATCATGCGTCACCGCCTACATGCTGCGCTGGATGGACAGTCTGCTGCGGCTGGAGGGCGACTTGCGTTACGGCGACCTGATCGAACGCACCATCTACAACGCGCTGTTCGCCGCGAACTCGCCCGACGGACGCTGGATTCGCTACTTCACGCCGTTCACCGGCGAGCGCAAATACGACGCGCGCGATTACTTCTGCTGTTGCGGGAACTATCGCCGGGCGGTGGCGGAACTGCCACAGAAGGTTTACTACCGCACGCCAGACGGCGGCATCGCGTTGAACCTGTTCACACAGTCGAAGAAAACGTTCGACGTGAAAGGGCAGACCGTCACGCTGCTGCAGGAGACCGCGTATCCGAACGACGGCGAAGTGAAGCTGACGTTCTCCACGGCCAAGCCGGTCGCGTTTGCGTTCCGGTTCCGGACGCCGGCATGGTGCGAGGCCGTCACACTGCGCGTGAACGGAGAACCGCCGGTGACGCTGGATCCGCAACGCCAGAAACTCGGCGGCCACACGCTCGACCGGACGTGGAAGGACGGCGACGTGGTGCGAATCTCGATGCCGATGAAGTGGCGCTTTCTGCGCGGCCGCGCCGTGCAGGACGGCCGGGTGACGTTGCTGCGCGGCCCGGTCGTGTATTGCGTCGCCAAGGACCAGAACGCCGAACTGCTCAAAAAGTGCCCCGACCCACTCGACCTGGTGATTGACCTTGCTTCGCTCGCCGAGCCGGTGCGAGATGATTCGATTCGACCGAACGGTCTGAAAGTCGCCGCCAAAGCCTGGCGGAAACCGGACGCGACCGGCGAGAAAGTGGACGTCACACTGACCGAGTTCATTGATCCGAGCGGCCTGGATGTCTATTTCCGCGTGCCGAACTTGGCGGACACCTCGCCGGTGCGGTTGCTGGATGACGAGATCGTTTCGTGGCCAAACGAGTTCGTCAACGCGCATGTGCTGAAGGCGCTCTACGGACCGAAGGCGAAGGGCGATCTCGCAGCGGCATTTGAAATCCGCGGGGACGTCGTCGCGGATCTCGCTGCGAATTACGTCAACCCGCGCGGACGCACCGGCGTGTCCGCGGAGTTCCCCGACAACACCGGCGGACGCTGGGCCTGTTACAACTGCGCGAACAGCGGCTTGCTCTCCACCGCCGCGCCCGGCGACGTGAAGCCCTTGAACTCGCAATTCAAGGCGTTTGGTTCGCCGCTGGGCTACGCCTACGGATTGGAGAATCAAGGCGATGAACTCGGCTTCGTGTCGAACTACGCCCCCAGCGACCGGCAGGAGGACGCGTGGCGTGCTCACTACACCGAGAAGATGTTCGACCGCGTGCTCACCGCCGCCGAGCGACCGCGTTTCCTCTACACCCACCCAGTGGCGGACACGGCGCGCTACAACGTCTTCCGGTGGACACCCGCCGACACTCTGCGCAGTAAGGACGTCACGCTCTACGGCAAGCTGTTCTCGAATCTGGGCAATGGCGTCGAACTGCGCGTCATCCGCTGGCGCGATGACACGCGGCACGAGATTCTCGGCACGTTCAACACCAAAGACCTGAAGGTGGGCGCGTGCGGCACCGCCGAGTTCGTGCTCCGCCTGCGCCCCGGCGAGGTGGGCCGGCACCTCGACTTCGTCCTGCACAACGCCGGCAACCACATCTGTGACGCGACCGCGCTGCAAATCACCGCCTACACCAACGTGCCGCAGACCACTCCCCAAACCGACGTGACGGAGAAAGTGCAGGCGAAGTATCACAACCGCCTCGTGACGCCGCTAGGTTCCTACGCCGAAATCTTCAGCGATCCGTCGCCCGACAAGGAAAAGACCTTGAAGGTCAAAGTGAACTACTGGCGCGACGGCACCGTGAAATATCTCGAACTCCCGCCCAACTCGCCGCTGGACCTTCGCTTACCAGAAGGAAACAAATAGAGCACACCCTCACGCTCCTCGCCGCAATGCTGCTCGTGCCGCTGGCCGCGCTGCATGCCGGGCCAAACTTGCCGGGAGTTTCAACGTTTGGAAAACTCCGTGCCGACTCCTTCCAAGCCTTGGCAAATCACGGCACACAAACTCGGAACTGACGAACAGATGAAAACGAAAGGAACCAAGCAAATGAAACACACACTTACGCTCATCACCGCCCTGCTGCTCGCGCCGCTAGCCGCGGTGCACGCCGCCGAACCGCCTGGCAGTGTTCGCTTAGCAGGGACTCGTTTGGAGGCAGGGCCGTTGCAGAACGCGATGGCCGCCAACGTCAAGTATCTGCTGGCCAACTCGGACGGGGACAACATGCTGTGGCTGTTTCGGTATCTGACCGGCGATGCCCATCCGCCCGGGCGCAAGGATGGCTGGGAGAAGTCCTATCCGGCCCACGCGGCACAGTTCCTGATGGGCGCCGGCAACACACTGCGCTGGCAGGAGCAGCCGGAACTGCGGCGGCGGCTGGACCAACTCATCGCCGGCATCAAAGCTTGTCAAACCACCGACGGCCGTTTGCTGGTTCCCGGCGTCGGTAACAAGCTCGACAAGCAATGGGGCTACTCGATGCAAATGTTCGCCCACGGCATGGTGGCCGCCGCTCGCTCCGGCAACGCCGACGGTTATCCGCTGCTGGCCGCCGCCCACCGCTACTACGCTTCGCTGCTGCGGTCGCAGCCGCCGGGCTTTGCGTTGAACACCGACCTCAATTATCAAGGGCACATCGCCAGCCTGTTGGTGCATTTGTCGCCCGTGGGCACGCCCGACGAATTGCGGCTGGCCGAGCAATGTTTCGTGAGTGAGCCGTGGCTGGAGGCGTTGGCCGCGCGTCGGCCGGAGGCCATCTGGCGGGACTGCCCGAAGTGGCCGCATTGTTACGAGATCGTCGCTTTCGAAGCGTATCTGGATCACTACCGCGCCACGGGTGACCAGCGTTACTTGAAGGCGATGTTGGGAGCGTGGGAGTTGATTCGCGAATCGTGGCGCGATGTGGGCGGAACCATCGCTATCTGCGAACACCAACAGTATCCGCCGAAGTGTTATCCGATGAGCCGCAAACGGCATGTCGGGGAGTTCTGCGGCAGTGTCTTCTGGCTCCGCTTCAACCATCGTCTGCACCAGTTGTTTCCAGACGACGAGCGTTACGTGGACGAGATCGAGCAGGTGATTCTCAACGCTGCGCTTGCGGGCCAAGACCCGCACGTCCCAGGGATACACTACCATCTGGTGTTGGAAGGCCGAAAGAGCGAAGGCGACAGCTACGCGCAAGGTCCCGTGCCCTCGCAACGTCACACTTGCTGCGAAGGCAACGGCACGTGGCTTTACGGGAATCTGCCAGAGTATCTGTTCTCGGCGGACGCGGACGGGTTGATCGTGAATCTCTACCAGTCCGCCACGACCACGTGGAGCGCGGGCGACAAGAGCGTTCGCGTGTCGATGCAAACGCGATTTCCGGAAGACGGTCGCGTGGTGCTGAAAGTCAGCGCCGCGCAGCCGACCCGAATGGAGCTGCGGTTGCGCATTCCGCGGTGGTGTCCGAGCGAGGTGGTTGTCGCGGTGGACGGCCGCGAGGCCGGCAGTGGGCGGCCCGGAAGCTATTTGCGTTTGGACCGGACTTGGTCCGAGGGGAATACGGTTTCGTTCCATCTTCCGCTGACGTTGCGCGTCCACCGTTACGCAGGCGAGGCCAGGCTGCCGGGTGCGGAACGATACGCGGTGCTATACGGCCCGGTCCTGCTGGCGTGCGTGGGTTCGCTGGACGGTGGCGTGCCCCGCATCGCAGAGGAGCCGGCGCGAGTATCCGACTGGCTCATCCCCGATCCCGGTCGCCCGCTTCATTTCCGCACTCGCGGTGAAGCACCGCGCCAGTTTACTCCTTGGTGGCGGCTGGGACACGACGAGCCGTTTACATGTTATCCCGTGATCGGAAAACAACCCTGACCCATGACGGAACAACCCCAAGACAACGGAGTTGACTCATGAAGCACACTCGCCCACTGATCCTCACCACCCTGCTGCTCGTGCCGCTGGCTGCGCTGGATGCCGCAGAGTCGCAACCTGCAGACAAACCCAACATCACCCGCGCCGACGTCGTAATCTACGGTGCCACGCCCGGAGGCATCACGGCGGCCATCGCCGCCGACCGCACGGGAGCTTCGGTGGTTTTGCTGGAACATGGCACGCGCATCGGCGGGATGATGGCGAGCGGGCTCGGGCACACGGACGTGGGGGACAAACGCACGATCGGTGGACTCGCGGGCGAGGTCTTCAAGCGCATCGGCGCGAAGTATGGCGGCGGGCAAACCTTCCATTTTCAGCCACATGTAGGCAGCGCGGTATTTCACGAGATGCTGGCGGAGACGAAGGTGCGGTTGCTCACCGGGCGCACGCTGAAATCGGTCACGAAGGACGGCACGCGTTTGACGGCCTTTGAATGCACCGATGGCAGCCGGTTCGAGGCTGGGGCATTTGTGGACGCGACGTATGAAGGCGACCTGATGGCGAAGGCGGGCGTGCGTTACATCGTGGGTCGTGAATCACGCGAGGCCTACAAGGAGTCGCTCGCCGGCATCCAGGGTGTGCATCAGCTCGACAAGTTGCTCGATTCTCCAGAGGTGGTGAAACAGTTCCACCCGTGGCTCGGGGAATCGTCCCTGATGAAGCCGACCGTCGCTTACTACAAGGGTCGGCGCAATTACCTCAACACCCACCAGTGGCCGATGGCGGTGAATGGCAAAGGCGCGGACGGGAAACCGCTCCCAGGCATCACCGCCGAACCTCTCGGCACGCCCGGCGCGGCCGATCATCGCTTTATGGCCTACAACTATCGCCTCTGCCTCACGCGCGATCCGGCCAACAAAGTGCCCATCACCAAGCCCGGAGGTTACGACCCGGCCTACTTCGAACTGCTCGCGCGCTACATCGAGAAGTGGCCGGATGTCACACTGAAGAGGCTTTTCCACGTCCCGGAACTGCCGAATCAGACGACAGACCTCAACACCAGCGGGCCGTATTCCACCGACCTGCTCGACGGCTCCGCGTGGGCTTACCCGGAAGCCGACTGGCCGGAGCGCGAACGCATCGCCGCGCATCATCGCCAGTTCATCCAGGGCATGCTGTGGTTCCTCGGCAACGACCCGCGCGTGCCGACGGCGTTGCGCGAGGAGACGCTCTTGTGGGGCCTGGACCGCAGCGAGTTCGCCGACAACGATCACTGGCCGTGGCAGCTCTACGTGCGCGTCGCGCGCCGCATGATCGGCGAACACGTCATGACCCAGAAGGACGTTCTCGACCACAAGCTCAAGGACGACAGCGTCGCCATGGGCTCGTTCATCATGGACTCGCACAACATCCGCCGGGTGCTCACCCCGGACGGTTTCGTGCTCAACGAGGGCGGCATCGAGGTCCCCACCAAGGGCCCCTACGAAATCGGCTACCGCTCGCTGGTCCCGAAAGCGGAGCAATGTTCCAACCTGCTCGTGCCCGTGTGCATGTCCGCCTCTTACATCGCATACTGTTCCATCCGCATGGAGCCTGTTTATATGATGATGGGCCAGGCCTCCGGCGCCGCCGCGGCGCTGATTGCGAGATCTGGCCGCCCCGTCCAGTCCCTGCCCTACGACGAACTCAAGACCACGCTAGCCGCGCAGGGCCAGACCGTGCTCAAACTCCCGCCTCCTACGCCAGCCCCCGCGAAACGCTGAGGCATCCAGATGGACAGCACGCATCATACCCTCACCCTCCTCACCGCCCTGCTGCTGGCAAACCCGTCCGCGCAGGCGGCCGAGTATGTGCGTCCGCCAGGCAAGACGCTGCGCGAACTGGCCCATCAGCGCGGCTTCCATGTCGGCGCAAACTTTCCGAACCTCTACGAGAAGTGGAAAGAGGAGGGCAGGTCGGGGCCGCGCTGTTTCGATCCTGAAGCCGCCATCGCCAGGGACCAGTTCACGATCATGACGGCGGGTTGGGAGGTGTTTCCTGGAAACACCTGGAAGGGGGAAGGTCATTACAACTTCGCGGGCACGGACAAATACATCGCATGGTGCAAGGAGAACCACATCGAGTTCCATGGCCACGGGATCGGCTATGTCTTCCGCGCGGGCTGGCCGTTCGCGAAGCTGCCGGTGGCAACCGAGCAGGAAAAGGCGCGCGTGCGAAAAGTCTATGAGCAATACGTCCGCGACACCGTCGGCCATTTCAAGGGCCACGTGCTGTTCTGGGATGTGTGCAACGAGCATCTTTTCCCGCCGTATCAATCCGGCGGCTGGTTGATGTGGAAACCGACCAGCGGGCCGCGCGACTACTGGAAAGCCTACGACATGGACCCGCGCGACACGGAGCGGGGCTACGAATGGTATGTGCAGACGCTGAAGATCGCCCACGAGGTCGATCCGAAGACCAAACTCGTGCTGCTCGACTTCAACAATGAGATCATCTGCCCGAAGAGCGACACGATGCTGGCGCTGGCCAAGACGCTGCTCGCGAAAAAACTGCCGCTTCACGGCGTCGGCTTCCAACTGCACATCAACACCGAATGCAAGCGTGTCATGTGGAAAAAGGAGACGCTGGAGCCGGGCGGCCACAAGCTTACCGATGATGAATACTTCGACAGCATGAGGAAAAACATCCGGCGCTTCACCGCCCTCGGCCTCGAGGTCTGGATCACCGAGATGAGCGTGGACGTGGATCCCGCCAAACCGCGGGAAGCCGAACTCAAACGTCAGGCCGAAATCTACCGGCGCGTATTCGAGGTCTGCCTGGAGAATCCCGGCATGAAAGGGATCAAGGTCTGGGGCGTGGTGGACGACACCGATTGGAAGGCGAAGAAGGAATACCATCCCTACCTTTTCGACGCCCAAGGCCGTGCCAAACCGGCGTTCTTTGCCGTGCGCGACGCGCTGGAGAAAAGCGGGGCACGAACGAAGTAGGAGATCATGATATGAAACGGAGAAGTTCAAAGACCACCTCTGCCAATTTGTGGCGCGCATTCGCCTGGATTCCCGCTGACGCGGCTTCCGATGCCTCTCGCCAATTCCGACGCGCCTTAAACTTCGGACGACCCACGCTTCGCGCGCTCTGCCAGCTTGTCGCAGGTCCGCTCAGTATTCATTTCCCGCTCGAACTGGGCGAAGCTCATCAACATGTTGTCGACGGGAGGTCTCCACGAAGGAGCGCCATCCTGACTGGCTAGCGCCCGAAAAAATTCAACAACCTGCTTGACAGGCCTGAGCGAGGCAATAGAGTGTTGCGCAAGGTTTGCGCAAATGTATGCACTATATCAGCGATGAATAAGCGACCCACACTGGCGAAGGTGGCCCGGGCCGCCCGCGTCTCAGCCGCCACCGCTTCGCGCGTTCTCGGGGGGCAGGCGGAGCGTGCGCGCATCCCAGCGGAAACGGCCGCCTCGGTCCTGGATGCGGCCCGGCGGGTCGGCTACTCCCCCACGCGACGGTTCTTCAAACCCAAGTCCCTGCGGACGGGAACCCTCGGATTGGTGCTGCCGGATTGTTCGCACTTCTTCCTGGCGCAACTGGCGCGCAAGATCGTGCAGCGCGCGGGCGAGGCCGGGCTTTCCGTGCTGATGTGCGACAGCCTTGAGGACAGCCGGATCGAGCAGCAGCGCGTGGAGGAACTCGCGGCGCGGGACTTGGATGGCCTGTTGCTGCTGCCCGTGGGCCGGGATTGGCAGCACGTACATCGTTTGCTCCAGCGGCGTCTGCCCGTGGTGCTGCTGGATCGGATTCACCCTGAATCCGGCTGTCCATCCGTCGGGGTGGACAACTACCGGGCCGCTCTTGAAGCGACGGATTACCTGATTGAGCGCGGGCATCGGCGGATTGCCTGCATCCAACGCCTGCCCCAGGCCTGGATCAACGAGGAACGGGTGCGAGGCTTTCGCGATGCGCATCAGAAACGAGGCCTCCGGGTGAATGAGGCGTTCATCCTTGGCGACCAGTTTGGGCAACGGAATGGCTACCTGGAAGTCACGCGCTTGCTGGACCAACAGCCCAGGCCCACCGCACTGTTCGCGCTCAGCCACCTGGTAACGCTGGAGGCGTTGCGGGCTCTCGAAGACCGCAAGGTCTCCGTGCCGGATGAAATGTCCGTGGTGGGTTTTGACGACCTGCCCAACGCGGGCTTCTACCGTGTGCCCATTACCACGGTGCGCCAGCCCATCGAGCAGATGGCGGTGATGGCGGTGGAGCTGTTGCTGGAACAGGTCTCGCATCCGGGCGCGACAAAGCCGGTATGCCTGCAACTGCCGTGTGAGTTGGCGCGGCGCGAGTCAGTCAGGAGGTTGCTCGCGTGAATCCCGCAGCCATCACCCGCATCCGACAACTCGTCGCCTTCCTCGAGGCGAACCAGCGCCGCCTGACCATTGATGCCGATGTTCACGCCTCGGATGTGGCCGGGTTGAATGGCGACCTGCGCCGACGCTACGAGGCGTCACCCGATTACTATCACGGCCGACCGATCTCAGCCGAAGACATCCTGACTGAGATGGCCATGGCGGGCGTGGACATGGCCCTCATCTGGCAGAATCCGTCCGTCACGCCCTACACCGATGATCCGCAGCAGAACTTCGAAGCACTGCTGGCCGCCAATCGCTACGTGCTGGAGGCGGCCGGTCGCGACCCGGAGAAGTTCATCCCGGGCGGTTGGGTGGACCCCAGGGCCTGTGGTGTCGAAGGCGCGCTGCGCATGGTGGAGACGCTCGTCACGGAATTCGGATTCCTGTTTGTCAAAATGAACCCGGCGCAGAACCGGTTCCCGATTGACAGCGAGCCGGTGCGACGCGTCACTGAGCGCATCGTGGAACTGGGCGCCATCCCCGCGTTTCATTTCGGCGTCGACACGCCCTTTACGCCGGCCGAGGGGTTGGAACGGATTGCGGCGTTGAATCCGTATCATCCGCTACTGGCGGTTCACATGGGCGGCGGCGGCGCCGGTTACGTGGAGGCGGATGACCTTTACCGGCAGGCGCGCGAACTGGGCCTCCGGCGTCCGAACATCCGGTTCGCGCTGAGTGCCAAACGCGACACGCACATCGAAAGCGATCTCATCACCTACCAACTGGCCGGCGAGCCTTTCTCCCGGAATCTGTTTTGTGCCAGCGACGCGCCGTATGGGCGGATGACCTGGAACTTCGGCGGGTTTCGCGCCATGTTTGCGAGCCTGCAACACGGCGCCCGGCACACTGATCCGCGACTGCGCGCGCAGCCGGGGGTGTTCTCCGAGGCGTCGGTGCAAGGTTATCTGGGTGGGAACGTTGCCGAGTTCGCCATCGCGGGATACCGGTTCCTGCTGAAGGTGCAAGGAGGAGGGAAATGACCCTCCTCATCCTCGCCCTCAGCATCGTCCTGCTGCTCGCGCTCATCGTGCGGCTCAAGCTCAACGCGTTCCTCGCGCTCCTGCTCGCCTCACTGACGGTGGGATTCCTCAACGGCCTCGCCCCCGACACCGTGCTTAAGTCCATGCTCAGGGGCATTGGGGACACGATGGGCAGCCTGGCGCTCATCCTCGCGTTTGGCGCGATGCTGGGAAAACTCATCGAAGAAAGCGGCGCGGCGCACACCATCACCTATTGGCTCACCGACCTGTTTGGCGAGAAACGCATCCAACTCTCGGTGGTCATCACGGGCTTCCTCGTCGGGCTGCCCATGATCTACAACGCCAGTTTTCTCACACTCATTCCCCTCATCTACACGTTTTCAGTGGTGACGAAGCAGCCGCTCATGATGCTGGGCATCCCGCTGTCGTCGGCGCTGTCGGTGACGCACGGGTATCTCCCGCCGCACCCGGCGCCCACGGCCATCGCCCAACTCTACGGCGCGGACCCGAACATCACGCTGCTCTACGGCTTGCTGCTGGCGCTCCCGGCGACCTTCCTGGCCGGACCGTTCCTGGCCCGATTCTTCCGACATCTGCGCAACGAACCGCCAAAGGAACTGTTCGTCGAGCGTTCCTTCAAGCGGGAAGAACTGCCCGGAATCGGCGTGAGCCTGTTCACGATGCTCATTCCTGTGCTGTTAATGCTGATCGGAGCCGTCGTGACGATGGTCTGGAAGCCGGGCGGCTCAGCCGGACGTTGGATCGGCTTCCTGAGCGATCCCAACATCGCGCTGGGGATGGCAGTCCTCGTCGGCATTCGCACCTTGGGCAAACGCCGGGGGCGAACGATGGACGACGTGATGAAGGGCCTGGGCTCCGCGGTGGGCAGCGTGGCGATGGTGCTGTTCATCATCGCGGGAGGCGGCGCGTTCAAACAGGTGCTGCTCGACAGCGGCACGGGCGAGGCGATCAAGATCTTCGCGAGCACCCTGAACTGGTCGCCCATTGTGCTGGCTTGGAGCACGGCGGCCGTGCTGCGGCTGGCGCTGGGCTCAGCCACGGTCGCAGCCATTACCGCCGCCGGCGTGGTGCTGCCGCTGGTGCAGAACTCCGGGGTGCGGCCCGAATTGATGGTGCTGGCCACCACGGCTGGCAGCTTGATGTTCTCCCACTTCAACGACATCGGGTTCTGGATGTTCAAGGAGTACTACAACGTCAGCATCAAGCAGACGTTCCAGATCTGGACGGTGATGGAGAGCATCGTGGCTGTCGTTGGTCTGGTCGGCGTTTTAATCCTGCAGGGTGTTTTATGACAATAACTAACAGATTAAAGCTCGCCGCGTTTCTCACCGGGATGCTTCTTGCTGCGCGCGGTTTGCTAGCCGCCGACCTCCCCCGCGTCTTCTTTCTCAACTCCTATCACGCCGGCTACGGGTCCAGCGATGAGATCATGCGGGGCCTCCAGGAGACGCTCACGAACAAGGTCGCCCTCAAAGTGCATTTCCTCGACGGCAAACGGCAGCCAACACCCGAGGCCATCCGCTCCAACGCCGCCGTGGCGCTCGACGCCATCCGCGAGTTCCGGCCCGACGTCCTCATCGCCTCCGACGATGACGCGGTGAAATACGTGGTCGAACCGCACTTCAAGCACGGCCCGATCCCGGTGGTGTTCTGCGGCGTGAACTGGTCCTGCGCGCAATACGGTCTTCCCACCACCAACGTGACCGGGATGATCGAGGTGGTGCCCATCGAGGCGGCGATCCGCGAGGTGCAGCGTCATTTCTCAGGCATCAAGAAGCTGGTCGTGCTCTCCGAGGACTCGACCTCGGAGCGGAGCAACCGCCAACTGCTCGACCCGCTCTATCGGCGGCTGGGACTCGATCCCAGTTACGTCCTGGTGAGCGACTTCTCCGCGTGGAAGACCGCCTTCGTCCAAGCCAATGCCGAGGCGGACATCATCTATCTACCCACGAACGGCGCGGTTCGCGACTGGGACAAGGACGTCGCCGTGGCCTGGGTGCGCGACTACATCCGCAAACCCGTCATCACCTGCGATGACTTCATGATGCCCTACGCCGTGCTGGGAATCACCAAGGTGGCGCGCGAGCAGGGCGATTGGGCGGCCAGGACGGCGCTGGGGATCCTGGCGGGAAAGCCGCCCGCAAGCTTAGCCCTGGCGACCAACGCGCTGACGCGCCTCTTCCTCAACGCACCGCTCGCGGAGCGCCTTCCGCACGGTGCAAAGCCTCCGGCCCCCCGCGCTTTCCGCGAACGCGACGGCCTGGTCGTCATCGAAGCCGAGCACTTCAGCGGCATGACGTACTCGAACGCCTGGACGCGTGTCCCCGGACTGAGCGGCGAGGCCATGAAAGTGGCCGAGGGCGCATGGTCGCGCCACCTGCGCTACGACATTCGCTTTGAACAGGCAGGCTTGTATCGTCTCCACGTCCTGGGCCGCAAAAATCCGGTCGCCCCGCAATATGCGGGCAACGATCTCAAGGTCTTCTTCTATTCCAGCCACATTGCTGATCCCAGGATCGCTCCTGGCCATGTCCTGTTCGAGATTGGCTTCGGCGAGCAAAAGCAATTCGGTTGGCGCGCCACGGCCAAGAGCAAAACTGTCACCACCACCGACCTGGTGGTGCTGCGCCCCGGTCTCTACCGGCTCTACATCGTGGGCGGTGCCGGTGAGGAAGCAGGCTGGGAACTCGACCGCCTCTTGCTCACCCGTGACAATCACCAGCCGCCGCAGGGCACTAATGTCGGGCCGGCGGAAAGTGAAAGAACTTCAGTGTCGCAGTGATTGACATCAATCCAACTACCGAACGATTTATGAAAACGAAAGAAACAACCATGAAACACACGCTTCCGTTACGCACCGCCCTGCTGCTGGCGCCGCTCCTCTTGCTGTCGCTCTTGCCCGTCGCCGTCTTTGCCCAAGACCTGAATTTCACGGCCACCCGCGCCGAGGTGGATTTCGGCAAGAAGCTCCAGACTTGGGACGGCTTCGGCTTCAACTACGTCGAGACTGCCCAGACGATGGACTACGCGAAGGATCCGCAGGAATACGGCGGGTTCAGCCTGCTCAAGGAAGAGGATCGCCAGAAGATCGTGGACATGGTCTTTGGCGATGACGGGCTGCGCGTGGGCCTGCTGAAGATGTTCTACGATCCGTTTCATCAGACAAAACCGGGCGGTGCGTTTGACCACGAAACCACCACCAAGAGGCTCCGCTACTTCGCCCGCGAAGGACTGAAGAAAACCCGCGCCGGCGGCCGCGACCTCACCATCATCACCACCCTCTACGGTCCACCCGCCTACATGACCAAGCAGAAGGTCATGCGCGGTCGCGATCTCGACCCGGCGCACCAGCGTGACCTCGCGCGCTACCTGGTGGACTGGGTGAAGTTCCTCCGTGAGAAGGAAGGGCTGCCGGTGAAATACGTCTCGCTCCACAACGAAGGTGAAGACTGGTTCCGCTGGAACCAGGCCGGGCTGACGGATGACAAGAAGCATGACTACAACCTGTTCTGGCCGCCGGAGCAGGTGGTTTCGTTCATCAAGCTGGTGGCGGACGAGTTGAAAGCGGCCGGCTTGGACGAGGTGGGCGTCACGCCCGGTGAGAACACCAACTGGTATCGCTGGGACACCTGGGGCTACGCCGACGCGATTGCCGACGACACCGAGGCCCTGCGCAAACTCGGCCTCATCACCTCGCACGGATTTTACGCTGGCACCTATGGCCGCTGGTTTGGCGAGCACAAGAGCGCCGGCATTGACAAGCTTCGGGAGAAACGGCCGGACCTTCATGCCTGGGTGACTTCGACCAGTTGGAGCAAGATGGACGCGTCGAACATCAAGGAGCACCACGGCAACATCTACACGGCCAAGGTGAATGGCATCATCCCCTGGGCCGGCATCCAGCGTCCGCCCAAGTGGGTCGGCGGCGATCCCAATCCCGGCTCCGCCTTCACCGTGCGCGAGGACGGCAGCTACGAAGTGCGCCGGGGCTATTGGTTCTACAAACAGGTCGCCCGCGCCGGCCAACCCGGCATGGCCGTGGTGCGAACCAGCGCGATGGACTCCGAGATCGCCGTCTTGGCATTCGGCAACAACGGCACAAAGCATCCGGACGCCTTCGTCGTGGTCAACCTGGGCAAGGCCAAGAAGGTCAACGTGCGGGTGAAGGGCAGCGCCACGAAGGCCTTCACCGCTTTCCGCACCACCGAAGATCAAAAGGAGACCTTCACCCGGATCGGCGCGTTCCGGCCAAACGACGGCGCACTGACCTGCGAAGTGCCGGGGGGCTCGGTTACCACGTTCTTTGCGGACGAACCATGAAAGGAGTTGTCATGAACCGACGCCAGTTTCTCTACCGAACCCTGCTCACGGGCGCCGCCGTGCTGACCCATCCTGCGTTGCCCTCCCTTGCGGCGGCTGCGCCTCGCTTCTTTGGCACCGTCCAGCGCCACGGCCGTTGGCGGTTCCTTGCGCCAGACGGGCAACCCTTCTTCAGCTTGGGCTTGAACCACATTGACGCCGCGCCGCTGCGCTATCCCGAGGCAGGAGACCTCTGGCACCGCAAATACGACAATCGCATGGAGCGCTGGCTCAAGGAATCGGTCCGGCCCGACCTGCTCGCCTGGGGATTCAATTCCGTCGGCTGGGTTCAGGAAGTGGTGACGCGCGGGCTGACGAACCATCGCCACTCGCCGAGCTTCACGTTCGAGGAGTATCAATGGCTGGACCTGCCGTATTGCCATCAACTGCCCTTCGCCGACTTCCACCAATGGGAAGTGGAAACCCGCCACCCGGACCTCTTCAGCAAGGACTTTGAGGATTGGTGCGATTACGTGGCCCGCAGCCAGTGTGCCCGGATGGCCGCAGACACCAAGTTGATCGGATACTTCTACCTCGACTGCCCCACCTGGGTTCATACGCGGCCCGGCAACGAATGGAAAGGCCCGCTGTTCGATCCGGAGAAACTCAAGTCCGACGCGGGCCGCGCGGAACTGACGCGGCTGGCCACGCGCTACTATCAGGTCGCCCACAACGCCGTGCGCCGCTACGACAAAAACCACCTCATCCTCGGCGACCGCTATGAAGCGATGGCGCCTTTGCCCGAGGAAGTGCTCCGCGCCGCGCTGCCGTTTGTGGACGTCTTCAGCTTCCAGCACTTCGGTCCCGTGCAAAAAATCCGCGCCGATCTGGCGCGCTTCGCGGAACTCACCGGCAAGCCTGTCCTGCTGGCGGACAGCGCCGGCATGATCAAGCAGCCCGACGGGACGATGCGGAACGATCCGGTCAAATACCGCGAGACTCTGCTGGCTCTGCGCGACATCCCGGCTTGCGTGGGCTTCCATCTCTGCGGGGCGTATCTCCGCAATCATGCCCGCAACCGCGGCCTGCGTGCGCCCACCGAGGCGCCTGACCAGGAAGCCATCGCCGGCATCACTGCCGCCAATCGCGACATGATCCAATGGAGCCGACGCCTTGGCGCCGGCCAGGCAACCAATTGAGCCCTCGCCCCGATTCCATCACCCACCCATGAAACCAATGCTCACACATCTCAGTGCCCTCACCGCCCTGCTGCTGGCCCCGCTGGCCACGGTCGCCATGGCGCAGGATCAGACGACCGCGCCGGAGCACTTGCCGGCGGCAGGCAGACTCAACGTCCTTTTCGTGGCCGTGGACGATCTCCGCACGGAGTTGGGATGTTACGGCGTCAAAGCGATCCAATCGCCGCGCATCGATCAGCTCGCCAAACGGGGCACAGTCTTTGAACGCGCCTATTGCCAGCAGGCAGTCTGTTCGCCTTCGCGGACCAGCCTGCTCACGGGCTGCCGGCCGGACACAACGAAGGTCTATGACCTGAATACGCATTTCCGCAAGCATCTGCCGGACGTGGTCACGCTGCCGCAGCACTTCAAGAACCAGGGCTACTTCACCCGCAGCGTGGGCAAGATCTTTCACGGCGGGCTCGACGATGCGGCATCCTGGTCGGAGCCGCCCGCAAAAGCGAATCGTCCAGGCTATCAACTCCCGGAGAACCAGGAGCTGGTGGCCCGCAAGACCCGGAGAACCAGGAGCTGGTGGCCCGCAAGACCGAGGCGGCCAAGGGAAAGAAGTTCGCCACAGCCAGCGCCCGCTACAACGCGATGACCGGCCCGGCCTGGGAATGCGCCGATGTGCCGGACAACGCCTATCAGGACGGCGCCGTGGCCGACGCAGCCATCGAAATGCTCCGGCAGGCCAAGGAGAAGCCGTTCTTTCTGGCAGTCGGATTTCACAAGCCGCACCTGCCGTTCGTTGCGCCGAAGAGATACTGGGACCTCTATCGGGGCGGGGAAATTCCCTTGGCGCCCAACCCGTTCCCGCCAACCAACGCGCCGAAATTTGCCCTGGCTGATTGGGGCGAATTGCGGGCTTACCATGACATCCCTCGTCTCGGTCCGGTGACCGAGGAACAGGCGCGCACGCTCAAGCACGGCTATTACGCCTGTGTGAGCTACATGGACGCGCAACTGGGCCGTGTGCTCGACGAACTCGACCGGCTGGGCCTTCGCGAGCGAACGGTGATCGTGCTCTGGGGCGATCACGGCTGGAAACTGGGCGAACATGGCGCGTGGTGCAAACACTCCAACTTTGAGAACGACACCCGCGCCCCGCTGATTTGCAGCGCACCCGGCCAAAAGGCCGCCGGCCGCCCCACCCAGGCGCTGGTCGAATTTGTGGATATCTACCCGTCGCTCTGCGAACTGGCCGGGCTGCCGCTCCCCAAGCACCTGGAAGGAACGAGCTTCGCGCCCCTGCTGAACGCGCCCGAGCAAGCCTGGAAACCCGCCGCCTTCAGCCAATATCCGCGTGGGACCGACGTCATGGGCTACTCGATGCGCACGGATCGCTATCGTTTGACCCGCTGGGTAAAGCCGGACGGCACCGAATTGGCGCACGAGCTTTACGATCACCAGCATGACCCGCTGGAAAACGACAACGTCGCCGATGCGCCGGACAACAAACCCCTGGTTGACAAACTCACTCGCCAGATGCGGGCCGGCTGGAAGGCCGCGCAGAAATCCACCGGCACCCAGTAGAACCGCCTTCATACAGAACTTCCATGAGAGCCATCCTGAATCTGTTCCAACGATAGAAACCATGAAACCATACACACTGACATACAGAACTTCCATGAGAGCCATCCTGAATCTGTTCCCCGCCCTGTTGCTGCTGGCCACGCTGGTCGGCGGCTGGACGCACGCGGCGGACTGGCAGCTCGTCTGGTCGGACGAATTCGACAAGCCGGGCCTGCCTGACCCGGCGAAGTGGACGTACGAGGAGGGCTTCATCCGCAACAACGAGGCGCAGTTCTACACGCGCGCCCGCCAGGAGAACGCCCGCATCGAGGGCGGGAACCTCGTCATCGAAGCGCGCCGCGAGCAATTCCCAAATCCCGCATACCAACCGGGTGCGGCCAAGGACTCGCGGCGCGCAAAGCAGTTCGCCGACTACAGCAGTTCGCCGACTACACTTCGGCCAGCCTCACCACGCGCGGCATCACGAACTGGACCTACGGCCGGATTGAAGTGCGGGCGCAGCTTCCCGGCGGACGTGGCATGTGGCCAGCGATCTGGATGCTGGGCCAGCGGCGCGGCGCGGGTTGGCCGGCGTGCGGCGAGATCGACATCATGGAATTTGTCGGGTACGAGCCGGACACGATTCACGGCACGGTCCACACCGGGAAATACAATCATATCAAAAAGACCCAGAAGGGTGCGAAGGTGACGGTGGCGTCGCCGGAGAAGGATTTCCACGTGTACGCGGTCGAGTGGACGCCGGAGCGGATCGATTTCCTGGTGGACGGAAAGAAGTATCACTCGTTTGCCAACGAGCATTCGGGCGTGGACGCCTGGCCGTTTGACGCGCCGCACTACCTCATCCTCAACGCCGCGGTCGGCGGCGCCTGGGGTGGGCAGAAGGGCATCGATGAATCGATCTTTCCGACGAAGTTTCTGATCGACTACGTCCGCGTGTATCAGGACAAGGCGCTGAGGAAGCTCTACGGGGTCTCCGATACAAAGTAGCCAACAGCAGCAAAGGCACCCGCCCATGAACAGAATCCCGGTTACTTTGCTCACCGCCCTGTTGCTCGCGCCGCTGACGGTGCTGCACGCTGCCGAGCTGCCGCAGAATATCCACGACAATTTCGATTCCGGCTCCTGGAGCCGGGCTTGGAAAAAGGAGATTCCATTCGGCTACTCCGCCAAAATCGTGGACGATCCGGCGGGTCCCGGCAAGTGCCTGGCCTTGGAATGGAGAAGAGCCGATTTTGATGGCAAACGGCCCAGCAAAGGCGTGGAACTAAAGACGGGGCGCTATTTCCCCACCGTCGAAAAGTGGAGTTCCTTCCGCCTTTACTTCTCCAGCAGGACCTTCGGTGTCGACTCGCGGCCGGTGATCTTTGCCCAGTGGCACGAGGTGCCCGATTTTAAGCTAGGCGAAGGCTGGCGAAATCCGATCACTGCCTTCTCCTATCAGAATGGAAAGATCCGGTTCGACGCTCTGGGCGACAAGGAGCGCCTTACCAAGGGCAAGGACGGGAACTGGAAATACACCACGCGGAAAAGCATGGAGCTAGGCGCCCCGAAGATGGACGCTTGGAAC
>Ga0194125_10005128_pt1 | contig 20063 bp, 22 predicted proteins | sample TA2KigC250mmetaG_FD_148626 | JGI IMG/M metagenome (GOLD analysis project Ga0194125, IMG submission 148626) | Freshwater microbial communities from Lake Tanganyika, Tanzania - TA2015034 Kigoma Deep Cast 250m | ecosystem: Environmental > Aquatic > Freshwater > Lake | place: Tanzania: Lake...
CTTATAAAGTGTAACAACCCCCTGGCACCCGAAGGTTCGGGGGACTGTTTTCTGAAACAGGCCGATTTTTTTTAAGTTTACTTCAAAAACTTATTTTCTCCCTACTGTAGGGTGCGGAAAATAGGAACTTAAAAGAAATAATTGGAATAAAAAGCGGAGTTTTATAGTGGTCAGAAACCGCTTCTACCCAAAAATTTAAGAGTCTTTTTCATACTTGTTTATCTGCGTTAATAATTGTTTTAGAGCCAGTTCTTTCTACAGCCAAGTGTCGTTTCTCCCGTTTACGCCTGATTTGGGCGGGCGGAAGGTATGCTGGCAAACTGGTTGACTGGATTAAATTGTTTTTTGGTTAGGTATTATAGATGAAAATCTGGATGGTCTTCACCAAAAACACGAGAATAGCTTTTATTGGTTAGTTTTTATAGGGGGGTGTTTAAACCGGATTAGGGGTTAAAACCGGATTTTACAATAAAGTGTAAGATATAATTTTGACTTATATATTAGCAAAATTCGTGCCAAAAGAGTTAATTTATGATAAATAACTTCAATTTGTTCTTGACATTTTCAGTGTGGGTACCTGGCCAGTAGATACTTTCACAACTTGTACATCGGAAGAAAATCTCTTGTGTCTTGTAGACATAAATCGGCACTTTCGAAAGAACTGCTGTTTTCTCAATCTGTTCAATGGGTGCATTACACTTTACACATCGCGAAAAAATTCTATCTTCAGTTGGAGTCAAGTTAAATGCCTCAATGACCTGTTTCAGTTGCTCAATAGGGTTGGTGCTTTCCAACAGGAGACAACGTTCCACCGTTTTCATTTCCAAAAAGTCATGGTCACGCGTTAAAATAATGCGATTTTCTTTAAGCGCTCTACCTGCCAATTCGGCATCAGAGGATGGAGAATAATAAACCACATCATATCCTAAAATGCGCAACCACCTACCTAACTTAAAGACGTTCTCGTCTGCAATAAATTTTAATTTCTCGCTACAGCTCAATGAACTCCTCCAAATGTTATAGCCGTTGATTTCTGTAGACTTCCGAAGGCTCCAAGACTTCGGAAGTCTGTGAAGACAATTGAGCGACAACAATTAAACGTCGAGAATCTAAATCAAAAGTCCGGCCGTCGAAATCACCGTATAAAGCCGAAATTCGCAACCCGACGGCTTTTAATCTTTCCTCTAATTCTGGTGGAAAATAAAATCTGATGCGGTTGAGTGAGCTACGAAGTACAGATTGGCGAAGCCAGTTTTCTTCATGTTGACTTAAATCAATGACGGTGCGATAGTCATAAAGCACTCCAGAGGCCGCGTCATATTTAACTTCTGCCAAAGCAAGCACGTCGTCGTTTATCCACCACCAATTGCGTGTGCCATCTAATTGCGCCGCCGCATAAGGATTCCAATATTCCAGCAGCAGCTTACCTTCAGGCTTCAAAGCCAAAGCTATGTCCGAGAGCACAGTGAGATTATCCGCGTCGTTGAAAAAGCCAAAACTGGTATAGAGATTTATAACTGCGTCACAGGTATGGTGTAGCGGAATAGCTCGCATATCTGCCTCAACCAATTTCACACGGGTAAGTTGTCGCCGTTTTATTTCCTTCGCTGCTTCATCCATCAGCAAGCGAGAAGAATCCAGCCCGATAACCAGACATCCCCGTTTGGCTAACGGTAAAGCATGCCGTCCCTGTCCGCAGCATAAATCAAGCACGATGGAACCGGCATGCAATTGCAGCTTATCCCACAAGAATTCTACCTCTTCAATAGTTTCTTCCTCAGAAGGAAGTTCCGAAAGTAAATACGTTTCATCCCACATCTTTCCCATCCATTCTATCACTTTCAAAGTAAAAACGGAAAAAAATATCCGTGTTAAACCGTGGCTAATCAAAAAAGATACCTGTCTGCCGACAGGCAGTCCATGTATGTTATTGGGTTAAAATTCAGTCAAAAATCATTATATGGTCCTCGCGAGAATTAAATTCTACAAACTTCCAAAATCTCAATAGCTAACACTTTTGATTTGGGATATCGGAAAAAAATTTCCGCATTGGCAAAATTTTGCATTGTTCTTCTTTTCAGCATTGTAAACAACCTTTTCTTTAACGGAAAGAAAAGGTTGAGCAAAAGAAATAAGAGGAAAAAAGTAAATTGTGTATTAGGCAATAGCATGTTGCGCACATACGGCGACAATCTCGTAGCGTCGTCCCTCAGTGGCGACAACTGGCGCGACGGAGCTACGCCACTACGGTTAATATAACCTTCGGCAAAATGTTTTTGACCATTACCTCAAAAAAAGTAAATTGGCGCTAATTCACATCTTTTCCATCCATTCGATAACTGCCAAATTGAATTATGCGCGTTGCTTTTGCAATTTCCGGGTTACTTATGATTTTTAATGCACCGGCGTTGAAATCAATACCCTGAATAATCCCCAACGAAAGCACCCTATTATTCTCGTCTAACAAGGCTACCAACATTTGCTCGAAGTAATCGATAACCTCTGCGTTCAAATTGTCAAGACTCAAGTGACTGCAAATCCTTCGCGCGGCCAAACCACCAATTTTATCTATGGTGACTATGGAAAGCCCACGGTACGACCATTCCGCGTAGGGTACATGGTCATCCACTAAAGAAGAAAGATTTTCTAATTCTTTTGCGGTTGCTTTTTTGCCATTAAAAAATGGAGTACGTTGTCCTCTAATCTGGGAAATGGGAATTTCTACGATATCACAGTCGGCAAAATACTGATTAAATTTATCTTCGCGAAATTGTCTTCGGTAATCTTTACTTTTTCGTTCGACGTTTTTAGACCTACGCAGCAGATGTATTTTATGTGTGCTGATATTCTGCAAACTCCGGATTAACAAATCTAATTCACTATTTTGCTGAATAAAAATAATATGATTGGGGCGCAGGAGTTCTACTTTACTATGTTTTAGCACACTACCAATAGCGCCTTCAATTAGACCTGTGGTATCCACAATTACCAAATCAGCGTTCTGTGCAAACGCGGCGTCTACCATCATCTTAGCGCCAACAACAGTTTGAAGCAAATGCCGTTCCGGAGAAATCCAACCAACAAAATACAAGGCCTCCGGCGGGTCATTCAATTCATCAATAGAATTGACCACCAGTTTCATCCCAACCGTTGTCGGCGGGCCAATCCATGACTGTCCGACATCAGCATCAACTATGCCCACTTTCAGATGGCGTTTGATGCCTTCATCCGCAAGAAAACGACACAAAGTTGATTTGCCCATATCAACCTTACCAATAACCATAATAGTCTGATTAGGCTGGATTACTTGTAAAGCTAATTCTTTCCATTCATTGCTAATATTATAAGAAATAAGCGTCACCTCGTTACTTCAAACTTTCAATTTCTGAATGATTTATTAATGATAATCATACATCACCTTCAACTATTTTTCAATATCAAATTTTACAGGGCATTTTCACCTTTCCCTGTGTAATCTGTAATGGTCAAAAACATTTTGCCGAAGATTATAGTAACCGTAGCGGCGTTGCTCCGTCGCGCCAGTTGTTGCACACTTGTCGCCACTGAGGGACGACGCTACGGGGACGACGCTACGGGGACGACGCTACGAGACTTTCGCCGTATGTGCGCAACATGCTATTGCCTAATACATTTCCCTGTGTAATCAGTGTGATTATTAAAATTTTATCAGCGTCGTCTGAAAATCAGCGGCTATATATAATTTTGCCCTTGCGAAATTAAGAAGTTTATGCTATTATTTAATAACATGGAAAATGCAATCTTAGAAACGAAAAAAATTATAGAAAATCGCAAAGCACGGCATGATTATCATTTGCTTGAACGTTATGAGGCGGGTATTGTATTACAAGGCACTGAAGTAAAATCTCTTCGCGCCGGAAAAGTGAATATTAAAGACAGTTTCGCACGAGTGGAAGGTGATGAAATTTTTTTATATGACCTTCACATCAGCCCTTACGACCATGGCAACCGCGAAAATCATGACCCGAAACGACCGCGCAAGTTGTTGTTGCATAAAAACGAAATAAAAAAACTCTATGGCAGCACACAGCAGGGCGGTTTCACCATTGTTCCAACTCGAATGTACTTTAGCAAGGGTATAGCCAAGGTTGAGATTGCGCTTGCCAGAGGTAAACACGAATATGATAGACGTGAAGAAATGAAGGAAGTCGAGGTTCAACAAACTATAAAGACAGCTTTGAAGGATAAAAATGTTGGGCGACTTTGATGAAGCAAACTTTTCGTTTTAAGATGAGAAAAATGAAAAAATCCAGGAAAATAACGAAATTTATCTCAACAGTTGAGGCTCGAACCCATTTGGGGCAAGTGCTTGATGAGGCGCAAAAAATGGAACACCATCTCGTCATTAATCGCAAAGGGAAACCACTCGCGGCAATTTTGAGCGTCGAAGAGTTCGAGGATTATCTGGATATGCTTTATGATGACCCGCCTGCGGTCAAAGAGGCGCTTATCGAAAGTCAGAAAGATTATGAAATGGGGCGAGTGGGCTCACTTGATGACCTCTATAAATCACTGAAACCTCTTAAAGACGTTTTCGATACATGAGACGAGAATATCGCATTCTTCCAACACATCATTTTCAGAGAGATTTTGGTCGCCTTGGTGCGCAAATCCAACGCCGCGTGTTAGAAGCAATCGAGCAAATCCGTGAGAATCCTTTACAAGGGCTTCTTTTGCGGAATAAAAAGATTGGGCGTCGTAAATGGCGTGTTGGTGATTATAGAATCCGTTACGATACTTCCGGCAATGATGTTATTCTTCATTTTGTCAAACATCGCCGAGAAATTTATAGGGACTGAAAATTAGGTGATTGAAAATGTCTCAACAAAGAATTCGAACAATCGTTGATATTCCTCTTCTACTACTAAGAAAAGCTGAAGAAAAGCTGATGAAACCGCTTTTGTGTATGATTTTATTTTTGTTTGCAATATCTCTACCATGTTTTGGAGAACTAACGGAAAATGACATAAGACAGATAAGACAGGTAATCCGTGAAGAGCTTGAACCGATAAAGATAGAGATAGCAACGATAAAAGGCGACATAAAAGTACTTGAGACTAGAATAACAGAACTTGATAATCGAATGACAGAGAAATTTAAAGCAGTAGAGGATAAAATATCTCTCATCCAGTGGTTCATCGGCTTATTGGTTGCGATTGTAGTCGCGGCAATAGCTATTCCACAGTTGTTAATTTTGTATCGTGAAAAGAAAGAATCGAAGGAAATAGATGAACTCAAAGATATAATAGTGGAATTAAAAGGGAAAAAGGTGATTATGCCATAACGCAAAGAAGCCAGTCAGAAGCTTGCTTTTGAAGTTTGCATGGGAGATGGAATTTCTGAAATTTGTAGTGGGGATGCAATTCCTTAGCAATCATGCGCATCAAGTTAAGGGCAATCATGTAGATATGATGTTGTTCCTCCCCCTTGACGGGGGAGGCGTAGGTGGGGGTGAGAGCGGCACTCTCGCTTTTTTCACCCTCCCCTAACCCCTCCCGTCCCCCTTATTAAAGGGGGTAGGGGGTTGTGGGAGGGGAATTGGGAAAAAACGCTTAACTTGATGCGTATGGGATGCAATTCCTTAGCAATTCTCTGGCTCCGGTTTCCCAAAATTTGTTTGTACAGTAAACCCTTGAGTGTCAATAAGAGTTAATACATAAATTATAGTTTCTACATAGTTTTCACGTTTCACGCATCACGTTTCACGTTGTTGTCTATGGGGGCGACAAGGTTTCGACGGGGGTAATTGAGGCAAAGGTTGCATGTCGAGGTGTCCGTTGGCCTCGTAAAACAGCGGAAAAATAATAATTGCCGATGAAGAATTGGCTTTAGCCGCTTAGTACGGCTTCGTCCATCCAATCCTTTGCTCGCGAGGATGGAATGGGCGTCGAAAAGCGAGATATATAGTTTAGCTTTGCTCAAGGGCTAAATTATGAAATTTTACTTGAGATAGCTTTCGATGAATCCTGCCTATGGGAGTTTTCGAAGGCGAATGAAGAACATAGGACAAGCATGTAGTAGCCTTTGTTGAAATACTCTCGGACGCGAGTTCGATTCTCGCCGCCTCCACCAAATTTTCAACTGGGGTTTTCCTATGAAACAGTTCAAAAGCGTGGTTGAGAAACATCCTGATGGCTATGTAGCCTATCCACTCGGTCTTAATGGAATTGTTGTCGGCGAAGGCGACACTTATGAGGAGACGTTAGCCGACGTCAAATCTGCTATCCGTTTCCACATTGAGACTTTTGGCCAAGAGGTTCTTGAGGTCGAGTCGCCTGTGCTTGAAGCCTTCGTGGCCGAAGCAGGAGTGGTTATCTAATGCCCAAGTTTCCAGTTGATGCTTCTAAAGGGGAAGGAGAGATGATAACATGGAAATAGAGGATTTCTACACCGTTCCAGAAATCACAGCTAAACTCAAAGTTAATGGAACGACTTTGCATAGATGGATAAAGCAAGGCAAGATTAGGGCTTATCACTTCGGGCGGGCTTATCGTATTCCTAAATCGGAGTTTGAAAATTTCATAAACAATGCTTCTGTAACAAGCAAGCCAGAGAGAAAGAAACGAATTTCACCGGGAGGTATAACGGACGGAAATAACCTGTCTGACCAAAATTTTGAAGAGACTAAGAGAATGTCACTAAGAGGCATGTTCAAAGAAGGTGTTCCAATACCAGCAGAGGAAATTGACGAGGTAATTAAAGAATGGATTCCTCTTATTTCTTATGATGGAACTTTTCTTTCTTAAAGAAAAGTTTGGACGGTAGATGCTCATAGCTTAATCTGGTATGTACATGAGCCAAGCAACGTAAAACTTACTCAGAAAGCTCTGGAAATTATAGACAACGCTGAAAGAAATGGTATAATCTATGTACCTTCAATCGTGTTGCTGGAAATTCTAAGACTTGTTGAAAAAGGGAAATATCCTATCTCGTTCGCTGCTTTGGTTAAGAATAGTGAAAACCACGCAAGGTATGAAGTAATACCTCTAAACACAAAAGTGATAAGCATCTTGAAAAATATTCACGGTTTGGAACTACATGATAGAGTCATTGTAGCAACAGCAATGATGACTAACACCATTCTTGTGAGTAAAGATCGAGAGATTAGAGCAACGGGGTTGAATGTTATTTGGTCTGCTATTTGATGTAGGATAAAATAAGAGCAATTAAAAGTGCGCCAAATATCGGAGAAATCAACAAAATATGCCAGAAATTACTTTTGCCAGGAGATATATTAAGTTATAGAAAAAACGTGCGCAACATATACTCAAACGTCAGTTGGCCTTTTTTAACATGGTTATTGTTGGCCACTTTGATAAATGTAAATTTTATAATTTTCATGGATTTTTCGGCATCTTTCAAATTTCAGAAAAAACTTGTCATAGGAGAAACAAGGAGACCATGATTGAATTTGCATTTTTCCAAAAATTGGCCAGGGGTTGTCCTTATAAATTGTAATCTGTTTTCTGAAACAGACCAATTTTTCAAAATGTTACTTCAAGAACTTATTTTCTCCCTACTGTAGGGTGCGGAAAATAGGAACTTAAGTTGCTAGTTAACCTAAGTTGCCAGAGAATTAACGTAATAATGAATCTCGCCTCACGAGCAAACGGTTCTAAGAATCGAAACTCCGCAAACACGCCGTTGAATAATGTCCTGCAACCCTTTTAGTAAAAAAGTTTGATTAAAAAAAAGCCTACCGTTTCCCTGCCTTAAACGGCAACTTTCTTGTAACAAAAGCCAAAGCAATTCAACTTCTCACCCCTGAAAGAATAGGAAAAACACTCAGTTTAAATTCTTCCGTTATAAAGTTACAAGGAGGTAAAATTACAATGGGAACTCTTGACAGAATTAAATTAATCCTCAAAGCGAATTTGAATGACATAATTAGTAAATCGGAAGACCCAGTGAAAGCGATGGGCTTGATGTTGGAGGAGATGCGACAAAGTATTTTAAGCATTAAATCACTCATATTGGAAGCAACGGCTGAATTAAAACAAGCGGAAAGAGCAGCCGATGAAAATATTCAAAAAGCTCACGAGTGGGAGGCAAAAGCCGCTTTTGCTCTGAAGAAAGGGCGCGAGGATCTTGCGCGGCAGGCTCTTTCGCGTAAGAGAACGCTTCTTGACAAAGGTACGAGCTATCGCGCACAGATAGCCTCTCAACAGACGAACATTGAGAGCTTGAAGGAAAGTTTGAAAACTCTCGAAGCTAAAATGGATGAACTCCGAAGTAATCAAGCCAGGTTAGCCGCTCGCCAAGAATATGCCAAATTCCGGCGTCCTACATCAGTTCGGCCGACCACGGAGCCTGTCATTTCAATTATTGATACCACGACTATTGCTACTTATGACCGTATGGTTAGCAAGGTAGAGGATATGGAAGCTCTGGCAGCAGCTTTGGCGGAGATGACTCAAGAAGATGAATTAGAGAGAGAGTTTAGAGAACTCGAAGCCAGGGACAAATTGGACAAGGATTTGGAAGACTTGAAAGCACAAATAGCCGGAAGGCAAAATGTATAGAAGGCAAGGGGGTACAACGGCAAGGGGGCAAGATGGTAAAACGGCAAGTTAATCGTTTAGTCACTTTACCGTTTAGCCGTCTTGCTCTCCGTAGGGAGAAGATTTCAATGGCTCAATTTGAGCTTCTACCTATAGAAATTCAAAAGACCGTCAAAACACATACGCGTGATGATGAAGAGATTAAAATGTGTTTTCTCGCCGGGGCGGTACTCCTTGGACCTGAGTATGTCGTTATTACGTCCAAACGAATTATTGTGCTGGATGTCCGCAATATAGGCAGTTTGAGCCAATCTTATGTCAACGTGAAATTTGAGGTGCCTGTTTCGAGCATTACAAAAATCGACACGAACCGTAGCTTCAAAAACAAACTTTTAGGACAGACCAATATTAGCATTCAGATAAATGGATATAAACATCTCATCAACAACATTAGCAATAGAGAAGCTAATCGGGCAGTCGAACTACTATCCTCTCTGATAGCGAAATAAGAAACCCGTTGTCTCTGAGAACGGGTTTCCGGTGAGGGATTATGTTAGATTTCATCAAAGAATTTTTTGCCTGGTATAATTTTATTTATACTTGTCCACTTGTACTCATATTTTTCTACACGCTGTTACACTTTTTAGGATTTGCCTTTCATACCGGCGGACATGATTTTTGGTCTGATATAAGTGATATAGGAGTGGATACGGATGATGATACAAATGATGTTAATGCCGATACCGATGAATCAATCCTGTCTCAGATTTTGTCTTTTATCCATTTTAGTGAAGTGCCGTTGATGATGCTCCTCGCAGTTTTCTTTTTGACCTGGGGAATGGTAGGCTTTACGTTAAATCATGTCATTATGAGTGGTTTGAAAACTTTCTGGGCGCCTTTGATTATTCCTTCTCTTGTTATTACATTTGCGATTAGCATCCTATTTACGAAATTGTTTGCGATGGCAATGTTGTTTGTTGTTCCTACTGCGGAAAAGGGCGTAACCTCTATCAGAGAGTTAGTAGGCCAGACCGCCCGGGTAATAAGTGGAAAAGTTACGACTAAATTTGGGCAGGCTCGTCTGAGAGACGACTTAGGCTATAGCATAACTGTCTTCTGTAAAATTCGAGCAGGAAGTGAAATGCCGCAGAAGGGAGACGAGGTGCTTCTGCTTGATTACGACGATGCGGATAGAAAATTCGAAGTGGAAAAATTTGATGAATCATAGATGCTTATTATCTAATACTTTGTTTATAACGTGAATGGAAAAGTGGCACGTGGGCAAGATGGCAAGACGGCAATTAACCTTTAGCCATCTTGCCGTTTAGCCGTTTTGCCCTCTTGTCATTTCGCTTCTTTGCAAAACCAAATTAATAAATGGTGATTATCAAATGCTTCTGTCGCCGTTATTTTATTTGTGAGGACAGGTTTATTTTGTAAACCACCTGAAACGAGAATTAAAAAAAGGGGAAATGAAAATGAAAGAAGTTGAAGTTGCAATGATTACCTTTGACATAAATGCCCAGATGCCAATTGTCTTTTTGAGAGAAAAAGAAGGTAGCCCGAGACGATTATTGCCAATCTGGGTGGGAATTGCGGAAGCTCAAGCGATTCACTACAAAATACAGAATCAGGAATTTCCCAGACCGATGACCCATGACTTGTTGAAAAACGTCATTGAACAGTTAGGTGCTAAGGTTACATCGGTATTCATTCATAGCATCCAGGGAACAACTTTTTACGGTCAGATTAATTTAGCGGTAAATGGTACTGAGATTGAGATTGATTCACGTCCCAGCGATGCAATAGCATTGGCGCTTAGAGCAGAGGCGGCAATTTACGTTGCTGAAGAAGTCATGAAACAATCTGGACTCTCCGAAGATGACTTGAAGAAGATTGAGAAGGACCATTTGAAGAGCGCCCTGGAGGAAATGGATGAGGATACCTTGGGGAAATTTAAAGTTTAGATGCGTGAAAAGTGAAACGTAAAACGTAATACGTAACAACTCCCTAACTCACGTAGCAGAAGTTGCCAAACTTCTGGGTAAGGGGGAAAGAAAATTATGTATCATAGCGTTTTACAATTTTCCGACAAAGCTGCGTAAAGGGGAATGGAGGTGACTTTAAAATGCCTATCTTTGAGAAAATTAAACGGATAATTAAATCGAACCTTAATGACATTCTGGATCGAGCTGAGGACCCCGAAAAAATGCTTGAGCAGATTATCCTGGATATGCAGCAAGAATTAAAAGAAGCTAAAATTCAAGTGGCGTCCGCAATTCGTGACCAGCATAAATTAGAAGGGCAATATGCCGAAAATATGGAGATGGCGAATAAATGGGAAGAGCGGGCGGTAGCCTTTATCCGAAATGGCGATGACCTCCGCGCCAAAGAATCTCTCAAGCGCAAACGTTCTTTTAGCGAACTAACGCAGAACTTCAAAGAACAGTTGGATGTGCAAAGAGAGAGTGTGGATGCTTTGAAACATGGTCTGGCTAACTTAGAATCAAAAATAGAGGAAGCGCGCCGCCAGAGAGTTCTCTTGATTGCCAGAAAAAGACGAGCAGAAGCTCAAAGAGCCATTAACGAAACGATGGCTGGCCTCTCAAACTCTAACGCAGGTGGAATTTTTGACAAAATCCAGAGTAAAATAGAAGATGCCGAAGCGAGAGCGCAAGCTGCTGAAGAGATTCGGGCACTCAATCTTGAAGCCCAATTCGCAGCTTTAGGCAGTGAAGACGATATAAACACTGAGCTCGCTGAACTGAAGGCGAAATTGAAGGAATCTCAGAGTTCGGTAAATCCTTCAGGCAACGTATCGCGTTAGTGCTGTCTCCCATACTCCAAAATTCTATTAAGTGGATAGATTTCCAAAGTTTTTGAGACTTTGGAAATCTAAGAACTCTTTCGGAGGTGTGATTTATGAATATCCTCAAGGGACTTCTTATACTATTTGCAATTATAGTGTTAGCGCTAATAGCAATAAAAATTGCAGGTGTTATTTTGTCATGGCTAATACCAACACTTGTGACTTTTATCGTCCTTGCTGTTATCGTGGTAGCTATTATGTTTTTGTATCGGAAGCTACGGACTTGAAATTGTTGCATTGCTGTAATGTTGCTGAAATAATGAGTGAAAGGGTAATGTTTACTCAATAACCCTTTCATTTATTTATCTGTCTGTTGACACAAGGCTATACAAAAGCCGTAAGTTTCAGTCCTGACGGCAAGCTGTTAGCTTTAGGTTCGGATACTGGGGCTGAAAAGAGATAATTGAGGGATAGTCGAACTTAAAAAATAGACCACTAATTTTTACGCAAAATTCATGCCAATAATTTTCCCCCAAAATAGGCGTCGGAAAACTTGACACTTTTTGACAGTCTTTCAAAGCCTTATGGTGACTGGGCTGAAGACTAATTTTTCGTAATTTTCAAAAATAGGTGTCGGAAAACTTGACACTTTTGGGCTAATTTGGGGTAAATCTGAAAAACTTATTTTCTAAAGAATGCAGTGTTCATGCGGGATTGTTCGATTTGGGTAAAGTTGGCATGAAATTTGCTATATATTGAATGCTATTTTAAATGCACAAGCAAGATTTCGGAAAAGCGAATTTTTTAACCGCAGCGAACGCAGAGGAGACGCGGAGTTTGCTGAGTTTTTGCGCGGTGTCCTCTGCGTTCGCTTCGCGAACTCTGCGGTTTACGTTGGCAGTGGAAACAAAAGCAAGATAGGGGAAAGTCAGTGATAATAAGCTCTCAGGCTTTCCGAAAAGTCTCGCACAAAAGAAAGGAGGTGTAAAAAATGAAAGGTTTAATTGCTACTCTGGGATTAGGTTTGTTGTGTGCGTTTTCTCTCGGAGCTTGGGCTATTCCCAGTTTGCAGTTGTATTTCGACCCGGCTTTCTCTGAAAACACAAATGCTGTTTACGATACTGTAGATGAAGGCTGGGAGACAGATGGAAACTCGGTGATTTTGACAACCTTCATGATTCCAGAAAACGGCGGCGGAGGGGGAAAGGTAAATCTTGGTGATAACTTCCGAGTCATCATCTCCCTTCCCGGACGCGCAAGCGCCCCCAACGGGTTGATTACTGTTGGCGTCTCAGAGAAGGGTACCACTGAAGGCACTCTAACTGTTCCACCTGTTTGGACGTTTGGCGATGCAGATATGCAACCGCATGGTATATTCGACGCTTGGTTCACCACCTTCGATTTCACGTTTGTTGGTGCTCCAACGGCTCCCAATAATAATGCCACAGTCTTCGACGTTCAGACAGGAGGTGGGTCGAAAAACGGTTTCCGTGACGATTTCCTCATTACCTTCAGCGGCGCTGACAGCAATTCGCTCTATCACTTTGACCTGGTAGATACAACTACTGGTCTCAATGGCGGCCATTGGAAAAATTTCGCGCCATTCTCTCATGATGCCCAAAGAAATATTTCCGGTGGCACCGGTGGCGATGTTAACCCCGAGCCCAGCACCGCGATCCTTCTCGGAGTTGGATTGTTCAGCCTGGTTGGCATAGCTATTAGAAAAAAAATTAAGAAGTAGATATTAAAAATACTTTGGGATGATCCAATCTCGTAAGTATTTTTAATCAATGGGAATAGACCAAATTGTAGTAGCAGGTTTGTTTGCCAAAAACCTGCCACTATTTACCTATTTTCCCATTGCCATCTTGCCCCTCAATCCTTTATCTTCAATTCCTTTTGAATTATAATATAACCTAACTTGTTATGCTTCTGTGAGGTGAAATTGTGAGGATTGGTTTACTGGTTTCGATACACCCTCATGCGGTGCTACTCAGCCCAAGTCGTAAAACCCGTGGCCGAATCCCATTTTTGGGTTGCGTTCTTGTGTTATGCGGTGTGGCAATTTTTGCCCAAAATCATGAAGCGCCGATGAAACCCGATAACCCCCTACCGCAAACGAAGATTGGTGAAGATGGTGCCGAGATGGTACTTATCCCCGCCGGCGAGTTTCTGATGGGCACGCCAGAATCCGCAATCGAACAACTGGTGGCAGAGTTTGCCCAATATAATACGCGCCCGAAGATTCAGCGTGACTGGTTTGTTGATGAGGCACCGCAACATCGCGTCTACCTTGATGCTTATTACATTGATAAATATGAAGTGACGAACACGCAATATAAAAAGTTCATCGCGGCGACGGGACACCGTGAGCCGAGTGAGTGGAACAACGCTCAGTTTAACCAACCCAACCAACCGGTGGTGGGCGTGTCGTGGGATGACGCGCTTGAGTATGCAAAATGGGCAGGCAAAACTTTGCCAACCGAAGCGCAATGGGAGAAGGCGGCGCGTGGTCAACTCGTGGGCAAGCTTTATCCGTGGGGCGATACCTGGCCTCCCCCCGTTGACGGGGGGGAACAAAGGGGAGTGGGGAATTTTTTTGACGCGCATATTGAAGGTTATTCCGATGGCTATGCCTATACCGCGTCTGTTGGGAGTTTCAGTCCAAACGGTTATGGACTTTACGACATGGCCGGCAATGTCCTTGAATGGTGCCTCGACGCCTACGAAACCGACTATTATCGCAAAAGCCCTAACCGCAATCCGGTCAAAAATATTGATATGGAGGTGCGTGTGTTCCGCGTGGTGCGGGGAGGCGGCTGGAGCAGTTTGAGTGCTGAATTGCGTTGTGCTTATCGTGGACGGGATATCCCCTCTGCTAAATACAATCTGCTCGGTTTTCGTTGCGCCCAGTGGGTGATGCCCCCACCACCTGCGCCGGAAACAATTCAGGAAACTAAAAACCTGGGTGCATTGCAACTCAGCACTACTCCCCCCGGTGCAATCGTCTACATTGATGGACTGCCTTATGGAAAAACGGAACAGAAGCCGATTCAGATAGTTTTTGATACGGGCGAGCGCGGTGAAAGGAGCGTCGAAATTAAGCTTGAGTTGGATGGTTATGCCACCAAAACGACGCGGGTTCCCATCCGTCGGCAAAAACTGGTACGTTGGGAAAACGTTGCGCTCACGCTGCTTTCTAATCCCTCCCCTTCCCCCCCGTTGACGGGGGGGAGTGAGTGGGGGGGGGGGAAAAAGCCACTCACCACTCACCACTCACCAGACACCCGGACAATGGCACTAATTCCCGCCGGCGAATTTCTGATGGGCAGCGGCGAGGGATTCGACCGAGAAAAGCCACCTCACACAGTGTATCTGCATGTATATTACATTGATAAATACGAGGTAACGAACGCACAATATCAGCAGTTTATGCAAGCGACGGGATATCCCGCTCCCGCCTACTGGACACAAGCCCCCGCGGGGATGAAAGATTTTCCAATTGGAGCAGAAAATCCCGACCATCCAGTTGTGGGCGTTTCGTTCGACGATGCTTTGAAATATGCGACTTGGGCTGGCAAAACATTGCCAACCGAAGCGCAGTATGAAAAGGCGGCGCGTGGCAGCTTGTTCGGCAAGAAATACCCGTTAGGAGATACTCTCACCCACAATGATGCAAACTTCCTAAGCACGGGCGGCCCGGACAAGTGGATATATAGCGCGCCTGTTGCAAGTTTCCCTCCAAACAATTTCGGCTTATATGATATGGTTGGCAATATCTGGGAATGGTGTCTGGATGCCTACGAGCCCGATTATTATAGCAAAAGTCCTGAACAGAATCCGGTAAATCAGAATTTTACCGCGACGAAGAAACATGCGATACGCGGCGGCGCATGGCACATGAACGTGCTCTATCTGAGTTGCAGTTTTCGCGACGGGGCTTCGGGTAAAAGCCCCTACATCGGTTTTCGGTGTGTCACATTACCGGAACATTAAATGTAAAACGTGAAACGTGTGGCATGATACAAATTTTCTCAAAAATTAGTTGACTGCGTGAAACGTGAAACGTGAAACGTGAGAAGGGAAAAATCACTCATCACGTATCATGTTTCACGCATCACGCATCAAATGTAACAACTATTTTCTGAAACATGCCCGCATTACGTTTATTTTATGAGGTGGAGCCGATGGCTAACAAAAAGGTGTTGAGTGAGAATACACTTAGAGAGATTATCCGCCGGATTGTGGAAGTAGCCCATCCAGAAAAGATCTTTCTCTTTGGCTCTGCTGCTCAAGGGGAGATGGGGCCCAATAGCGATGTGGATTTGCTAGTAATCAAGAGCGGCGAATTCGACCAGAGTCAGGTCGTTGGGGACATTTATATGAACCTATTTGGGGTGGGCCAGGCTGTGGACGTGATACTGGCCACTCCGGAACAGGTGGAACGATACCGCAATACGCATTGTCTCATCATTGCACCCGCTTTGCGAGAAGGAAAGGAGGTATATCATGTCTGAGCGCTATCCCCCGGAGGACCCCAGGGAATGGATGAACAGGGCGCGCAGTAACCTGGCTCTGGCAAGGGCTGAAGGACCAGGTATTTACCTGGAGGACTTGTGTTTCAACGCTCAACAGGCTGCGGAGAAGGCTATTAAAGCGCTTTTGATTAAGCACGGTGTGGAGTTTCATTATGTTCATGTCCTTACCGAGTTGCTAACATCGCTCGAAGGGGCTGGCCAGCAAATTCCTGAATCCGTAAGACGGGCAGGGAACCTCACCCGGTTTGCAGTGTTCACCCGATATCCTGGCATAGCGCCATCAATCCGCCGCGAGGAATATGAGGAGGCGCTTGCTCTGTTCGCTTCGCTCACCGACGCCTTCGGCTTACGGGCGGAAGAAATCATTCGCTGGGTGGAAGAACAGTTATGAGGATAGGAGACAGCGCGATGAAAATGCTTGGCGGATTTCACAATGGAATCAAACCCGAATCTGACCACGAAAAACACGAAATGTCGCGAAATACGCGAAAAAAGGACAGCATACTTCCTGTGTCTTTTTTCGCCTTTTCCGTGCTCTTTCGCGCCTTTTGTAGTTACCTTTTCCTCTTGTTTCTCTTTTATACGGCGCCTACTCTTTTGCACTCAGAACAGGACGCCCCTTATCCAGTTACATTCACAGATGTCACCGCAGAAGCGGGCATTCAATTTCAACACGTCTCGGGGATAAGCGAGAAAAAGCATCTCTTCGAAACAATGGGCTCTGGCGCAGCTTTCTTCGATTATGATAACGATGGAGATATTGACCTTTACATCGTGAATAGCGGCATCGTTCCATTCTCTATATCCCCCCCGTTGACGGGGGGGATACAGGGGGGGGCTTTTGGAAATGTGCTTTATCGAAATGATGGCAATGGAAGCTTCACCGATGTGACAGAAATAGCAGGTGTGGGCGACACGGGTTACGGGATGGGAGTTGTAGTGGGAGATTATGACAATGACGGAGATGAGGATTTATACGTGGTAAATTTTGGCCCGAATGTGCGGTATAGAAACAATGGAGATGGCACCTTTACGGATGTCACCCAACAAGCGGACGTTGAAGATGCTGTATGGGGAATATGCGGCGCTTTTGTGGATATTGATAGAGATGCTGATTTAGATTTATTTGTCGTCAACTATGTGGAATACGATTTGACGATGAAGCCCTGCATGAACAATAGCAAGGGCTTGTATGAATATTGCCATCCGCGCTACTTCAATGGAAAAACGAACGCGCTCTATCGGAACAATGGCGATGGCACCTTTACCAATATCACCAAGGAGGCGGGAATATATAATTCAATAGAAGGCAAGGGGATGGGTATCGCCGTGGGGGACTACAATAACGATGGTTGGCCGGATATTTATGTCTCCAACGATACCACTCGGAATTTTCTCTATCGGAACAATCAGGATGGAACTTTTACGGATGTGGCCTTGTATGCAGGGTGCGGGTACGACGCAAATGGTTTGCCACAAGGCGGAATGGGGGCTGACTCTGGAGATTACAATAACGACGGCTGGCTTGACATCTTTGTCGCCAATTCCTCCAGAGAAACGAATACGCTCTATAAAAATAACGGGGATGGAACATTTACCGATATCACGGAAGCAGCCGGTTTGGGTGAACCAAGTTATTTCTACCTGGGTTTCGCCCCCAAGCTTTTTGATTATGATAATGATGGCGATTTGGATATTTTTGTTGCCTGCGGACATGTCCAGGACATCATTGAACTATTAGAGGAACAGGTCAAATATGCTCAAAACGCTCAACTGTACCGTAACAACGGGGATGGAAGATATACAGAAATCTCCTCTGAGCTGGGAGGTTACTTCGCAGAGCGTTACGTCGGACGCGGCGCTGCCTTCGGCGATTATGATAACGATGGCGATACGGATATCTTCGTTGTCAATTCTAATCAACCCGCGATTTTGCTTCGCAATGACGGGGGAAATCAGAACAACTGGCTCCAAATCCAACTTGTCGGGACGAAAAGCAACCGAGATGGAATTGGGGCGCGCATCAAAATCGTATCCGGCGGCTTGACACAAATCAGGGAAATTCAGAGCGGTTCGAGTTATGCTTCCGAAAGCGATAGACGAATTATCGTAGGACTTGGAAAAAAGAACCAGGCTGAACTCATTGAGATTAGGTGGCCAAGCGGAATCATTCAAACGCTCAAAGATGTCAAGGCGAATCAATTTCTCAAAATCACGGAACCATGAAGTGTAAAAGGGAAAAATTTTTAATATTTTTTAGATTGCTTAAAATTTGGTTGACAAAATCTTTTTCTTTATGTTATATTATTATAGTTCTATTATATGCGAATAACTTCCAAAAGCCCTTTGAATTGAATTATTTCAATACTTTCGGAAATGACGATGGGTGTCATTTCTATGTATATGCGAAGAAGCCTGTTGATGCATTATCAATTTGTGTCAGCAGGCTTTTTAGTTGATTTTTAGCTTGACTTTGGTAGATTTCGTCGTAGACTCACTATGATTCTATCTTGGTTTGTGGCAGAAAGCCAACTTAGAAAGTTGGGCTACAATGGTATCTCATTTTAATTTACCAAAGTCAAGTTAGTAAAATTTCCAAATTTGACAAAGAAAACATCGAGATGTGAATCTCGATTTACAAAATCTCACAAAGAGAAAGAAGGAGGTGAATTTTGGAGCCTTTTCTGATAGAGAACTATAGGGGAAAGTGCCCAAGGTAGAATCATGAAACTTAATCTTTTTTGCATCATTGCTATTGCGCTTTTCTGGAGTTGTAGCTTGGCGGTTGGCGCTGAGAATTCCGCTGTTGAGTTTTTTGGAAATGCTGCGGATAGCGTTATTTTCCCCGACAGCCCAAGCCTCGACATTAATGGCAAAGAGTTCACAATGGAGGCGTGGGTTTTCCCAACGGCGCCTCAAAACGGCGACGGCATTATCATCAACAAAGAGGACACCTACGAAATGGCGCTTCGTAATGGGGATTTGTTCATGTTTGCGATTCAAGCAGGGGCGTGGGATTGGTTTGGTGGCGGAAAGCCAACCATGAACGAATGGCATCATGTCGCCGTTACCTACGATGGCAAGAGAACGGAAAGCTGGGTTGACGGTAAGAACGCCGGAGGTACCGACAGAAACAATCAAAATATAACGCCTACTGACCAAGTCCTCCAGGTTGGCAGGCGTATCTGCTGCGGTACCACTCCCATCAAAGGGATTATCGATGAAGTGCGGGTTTCGGATGTTGTGCGCTACACGAAGAATTTTGATCGCCCCAAAACCGAATTCGTATCCGATAAGAACACCCGTTTGCTTGTGCATTTCAATGAGGGCAGTGGGAAAGATGTCTCCGATGCCTCTGGGAATAAAAATAAAGGTAAATTTGAAGGCGGGCCAAAGTGGACCAAAGGCGCTCCTATTGGCGCATCAGCGGTTCAACCAGGTGATAAGTTGGCCACTATATGGTCACGCTTGAAGGCTTACCCGTTCTAATTTCGTTTTGCATATATTTCTGAGAAAAGGGAACGGGTTGTGTGGCGTCTATGTAGAGCTTAAGATTCTATCTTGGCCTACTCAGACGTTTGTTAATATAATTGTATCAATTCTTTTGAAAGGAGTTTGACATGAAGAAAGTGGTTTTGTTTCTTTTGGCGATAGGTTTTGCTCTCTGTTTGAGCAAGGCAAACCCCGCGTTTGCGCAGAGTGCTGTTGAATTCTTCGGCAACGCCGCAGATAGCGTAATCGCGCAAGATAGTCCTAGCCTCGACATCGACGGTAAGACGTTCACAATGGAGGCGTGGGTTTTCCCAACGGCGCCTCAAAACGGCGACGGCATCATCATCAACAAAGAGGACACCTACGAGATGGCGCTCCGAGATGGAGATAAGTTTATGTTCGCGATTCAAGCAGGGGCGTGGGATTGGTTTGGTGGTGGGAAGCCAACCATGAACGAATGGCATCATGTCGCCGTTACCTACGATGGCAAGAGAACGGAAAGCTGGGTTGACGGCAAGAACGCCGGAGGCACCGACAGAAACAGTCAAAATATAACGCCCACAGACCAACCGTTCCAAATCGGTCGGCGTGTCTGCTGCGGTACCACCCCCATCAAGGGTATTATTGACGAAGTGCGGATTTCGGATGTTGTGCGCTATACAAAGGATTTCGCTCTGCCCACAA
>Ga0194125_10005131_pt1 | contig 20061 bp, 14 predicted proteins | sample TA2KigC250mmetaG_FD_148626 | JGI IMG/M metagenome (GOLD analysis project Ga0194125, IMG submission 148626) | Freshwater microbial communities from Lake Tanganyika, Tanzania - TA2015034 Kigoma Deep Cast 250m | ecosystem: Environmental > Aquatic > Freshwater > Lake | place: Tanzania: Lake...
GCCCGGGGCAGGAGCCGGCGCCCCGTAGGCGGCGCGCACGGCCGCCGTCTGCGCCTCGTCAATCGTGCTCGAGTGCGACTTGACGTCCATCCCCATCGCCCGGCACTTGGCGACGAGGTCGTTGTTGGCGACGCCAAGCTCTCGGGCGAGGTCGTAGAGACGGGTACGCAAGCGTCATCTCCTAGTACGGGCGCGGCCAGGGCCCTGGGCCGCTACGTGCCCGAGGCAACGTTCTCGCCCTCCCGCGAGGGAGGCGGGGCCTCCTGAGCCGGCTCGGCCGCGTCCGGCGTCTCCGCCGCCGGGGCGGCGGGGGCTTCATCCGTGGGCGCCTGGGGCGGCTGCTCGGCCGCGGGAGGCTCGGCACCCCCGGGACCTGAGGTCTCCGTGCCCTCGCCCTCGGCGAGCGCCTGGGCGCTTTCCGCCGTGCCGGGGGGTTCCTCGGCGGCGCCTTCCGCTTCGGCCCGGGCGGCTTCGGCGGCCTCGGCCTCGGCGCGGGCGATGGCGATTTGCTCGGCGGCGACCTTGGCGCGGGCGTAGATTTGCTGGGCCAGCTCCTCGCCGATGCTGAAGCGCTCGCGCCAGGCGGCCGCGCCCTCCGCTATGTCCTCCACGGAGTAGCCCATCTGGAACAGCCGCTGCGCGAAGCGGTCAGGCAGGCCCTCCACGCCCTCGAGCATCATCGCCAGGTCCTGCGCCTCGCGTTCCGCCTCGGCCTCGCTCAGGATGTCTATATCGCAGTCGCACAGCTTCGCGGCCAGGCGCACGTTGCGGCCCCGCTTGCCGATGGCCAGCGACAGCTCCTCCTCGGGCACGGTCACGCGCGCGCGGTTCAGCTCCGCGATCACCACCACGTCCTTCACCTCGGCAGGCTTCAGGGCGTTGGCGATGAACACGTCCTTCGAGTCGCTCCACCGCACGATATCGATCTTCTCGTCGTTCAGCTCGGACACGATGTTCTTGATGCGCGAGCCGCGCACCCCCACGCAGGCGCCCACGCAGTCCACCTTGATGTCGGCGCTGGCCACGGCCACCTTGGTGCGGTAGCCTGGCTCGCGCGCGATGGCCATGATCTCGATTGTCCTGTCGCCGATCTCGGGCACCTCGAGCTCGAAGAGCCGGCGGATGAAGTCCTCCTGGGTGCGGGAGAGGACGATGCGGACGCGGCTGCCCTCGCGGCGGACCTCCTTGAGGTAGCAGCGGATGCGGTCGCCGATGCGGTAGCCCTCCTCCTGCACCTGCTCGCTGCGCGGCAGGATGCCCTCGGTGCGGCTGAGGTTCACGATGATGCGGTTGCCCTCGAAGCGCTGGATAGTGCCGCTGACGATCTGCTTGACGCGGGCCTCGTAGTCCCGGAAGATCGCGTCCTGCTCGGCATCGCGGATCTTCTGGATGATCACCTGCTTCGCCGTCTGCGCCGCGATCCGCCCGATGTCCAGGGCGTCCACCTGCGTGTTCCCGTCGTAGGCCTCGATCTGGCCCGTCTCGCGGTCCACGAACACCGCGATGTCGGCCTTCGGGCCGTAGTACTTCCGCGCCGCCGACAGGAGGGCATCCTCGAGCGCGTCGAAGATGATCTCCTTGTCAATGTCCTTGTCCCGGTGAATGCTGTCCACCAGCCGCAAAAGGTCGCCGTTCAATCAAACCACTCCTGCGTAAGGGTCTGAGCTCGTAGTGCGGGCTTCAGCCCGTACGGTCCGGCTACGGCCTGAAGGCCGCACTACAAACCGGCCGCTCCGAAAGGGCCGCCGTGCCGTTCTCCGTCCTTGCAGACGCCCTAACAAAAAGAGTGGGAGACGGTCCCACTCTTGCCCATTCGGCCTCGGGGGGCGGAAAAGGGTGTCCCCTTTTCCACTCCTCAGGGCCTGGCCGTTGCGGGGGTCGCCGTCAGGTTCACCCCGGTCTCGGGGTCGAACACGTGGCTGCGGGCCACCTGAACCGCAACCGTCATCTCCTGTCCCACTTCGGCATCCTGATGCGCGTCGATCTTCGCGATCAGGTCGTGCTGCGGGGTCGAAAGGTAGAGGAGCATCTCGTCGCCCAGCGGCTCCACCACGTTCACCTTCACCCGCAGCGTGCTGCCAGTGTCGGCCGCGCCGCCCGCGGGCAGAACCTCGAGGATTTCGGGGCGGACGCCCATCACGGCCTTCTGCCCCACGCGCCCATCGAGGGCCGGGCCGAAGCTGGCGGGCAGCCGCAGCAGCGCCGAGCCCTCGTCGAAGCACACGTGCCCATCCTGCGCCAACAGCGTGCCCTTCAGGAAGTTCATCGGCGGCGTGCCGATGAAGCCGGCGACGAACTGGTTGGCCGGCCGGTCGTAAATCTCAAGCGGCGGGGCCACCTGCTGAAGCGTGCCGTCCTTCATCACCGCGATGCGGTCGCCCAGCGTCATCGCCTCCACCTGGTCGTGCGTCACGTAGATCATCGTCGTCTCGAGCCGGCGGTGCAGCTTGTTCAGCTCCGCGCGCATCTCCACCCGCAGCTTCGCATCGAGGTTCGACAGCGGCTCGTCGAAGAGGAACACCTTTGGCTTTCGCACGATGGCCCGCCCCACGGCCACGCGCTGGCGCTGGCCGCCCGAGAGCGCCTTCGGCTTGCGCTCGAGCAGCTCCTGGATGCCCAGTATCCCCGCCGCCTCGCGCACCCGCTCCTCGATCTCCACCTTCGGGTAGCGCCGCAGCTTCAGCCCGAAGGCCATGTTGTTGTACACCGTCATGTGCGGGTACAGCGCGTAGTTCTGGAACACCATCGCGATGTCGCGGTCCTTCGGCGGCACGTCGTTCACCACCCGCCCGCCGATCGAGATCTGCCCCTCCGTGATCTCCTCCAGCCCGGCGACCATGCGGAGCATGGTGGACTTTCCGCAGCCGGACGGCCCGACGAGGACCATGAGCTCGAGGTCCCGGATGTGAAGGGACACGTCGCGAACGGCCAGGACGTTTCCCGGGTATACCTTAGTCACACGCTCGATGAGGACTTCTGCCATGACAGCCCCATCTGCACGCGCGGTGAGATTTCGCGTCCCATGCCTCGCCGCGCCCTGCGCGCAACGGGGCCGTGCAACCCTTGATTATACGGGGTCCCGCCGGCGTGTCAAGCGCCAAATGGCCGCCACGTGTGGCCCCAAGTCCTGGTGACGCGACCGGACTGCGCGACTCGTCCTCGTCCCTCCTCCTCGTCCTCGACTCTTCTGGCCTCGCTGAGGCGAATCGAGGACGAGGACGACGGACGAGGGACGAGGACGATTCAAGAACACGTCGGGCGCCAGGGCGAGGGGCCGCACTCATGGCCTTGCGGGCGCTACTGCCCGGCGGCGAGGAGGCGCTTGACGTCCCGGCGGCCCAGCTTGCGCAGCGCCACCAGCCCCACCTTCTTCTCGGGGGCCGGCTTGCTGCGGCCCTGCTCCCAGAAGACCACCGCGGCCCCCGTCACGCCCAGGAGCTTCCCGAGGTCCGCCTGGGAGAGGCCGAGGCGCGCGCGCAGCTTCTTGATCAGCCCGCCGGTCATGCGCGCCTTCTCGACCTCGGCCGGCTCGGCCTGGAGCACCGCGGCCTCCTCGGCGCGCTTCGCAGCCGCCTCCTTCGCCACGGGCTCGAAGGCCCGCACCGCCTTCGCCAGCTCGGACACCCTGCGCTTGAGCGCCCGCACCTCGCGCCCCAGCGGCTGGCAGGCCGCGCGAACCTGTCTCTTCGCCAGCCGCACGACCTCGGCACGCAGAACCGACTCGATCTTGCCCATGCAGACCTTCCTTTCGCTGTAGCCCTCGCCCACTGTTGAACCAGAATCGCGCAAGAATGTCAAATGCGCCATCCCGTGACTTGCCCCAGGTCTGTCGCTCGTGCTCGTCGTCGTCCTCGTTGTCGTCGTCGAACTCTTGGCCTTTCCCCTTGACGGGGATTCGACGACGAGGACGACGACGACAACGACGACGATTCCAGACTGCATTCAGGAACCGCCGGATTCTGGACCAAGCTCTCAGCGGCATCCCTTCTTGACACCTATCGCCGGCCCCGGCATACTGGGGGTGGGAGGCCAGTGGCAGGATGCATCGTGGGCGAGACCATCTACCTGGATCACGCAGCGACCTCGTGGCCGAAGCCCGATGCGGTGGCGGCAGAGACGGCCCGGCTGTTCGCCGAACTGGCCGCGAACCCCGGCCGCAGCGGGCACCAGCCCGCCATCGAGGCCGCGCGCCTCATCTTCGACGCCCGCTCCCGCCTTGCCGCACTGCTCGGCGTGGCCGACCCAGCCAACCTGGCCTTCACCCGCGGCGCCACCGAGGGCCTCAACCTCGTCCTCAAGGGCTTCCTGCGCCCAGGCGACCGCGTGGGCGTCTCGCCCCTCGAGCACAATAGCGTGATGCGCCCCCTGATGCGGCTGGCCGCCGAGCGCGGCATCGCGGTGGAGACCCTGCCCGCCGACGCCCTCGGGCGGCTCGACCTGGCCGCCATCGCCCGCCTGGCCGGCCGCTTCCGCCTGGTCGCCGTCGCACACGCCTCAAACGTCAACGGCCTCGTCCAGGACGTCGCCGGCCTCGCCCGCGCCCTGCCCGGCACGGCGGTGCTGAGCGACGCGGCGCAGACGGCAGGCGTCCTGCCCATCGCCGTCGAGGCCCACGGCGTGGCCTTCCTGGCCTGTTCCGCCCATAAGGGGCTGCTCGGCCCCACCGGCATCGGAGCCTGCTACCTCGGCCCCGCCTGCAACGTCGCGCCCCTCCTCGAAGGCGGCACCGGCAGCCAAAGCGAGTCGGTCGAGCACCCCGCCTTCCGCCCCGACTGCTACGAGGCGGGCACGCCCAACCTCCACGGCATCGCCGGCCTCCGCGGCGGCCTCGCGCACATCGAGCGCCACGGCCTCCTCGGCCCCCACAAGCGCCGCCTCGCCTCCCTGCTCGTCGAGGGCCTGCGCGAGGTGCGCGGCCTGCGCCTCCATTGCCCCACCGATGGCTCGGCCCTCCTCGTCAGCCTCACCATCGAGGGCCTGCCGCCCGACCGCGTGGCCGCCGCACTCGAAGCCGCCCACGGCATCCTGTGCCGTCCCGGCCTCCACTGCTCCCCCTGCGCCCATCGCCACCTCGGCACGCTCCCCGCAGGCACCGTCCGATTCTCCCCCGGCCACGGCAACACCGAGGAGGAGATGCTCCGCGTCGTCCGCGCCGTCCACGCCATCGCCACCCGGAACCCCTGACAGGAGGCACCGCCCGTGGAGACCCTCGACCTCCGCAACCTCGCCTGCCCCGAGCCCGTCATCCGCGCCAAGCGGGCCATCGAGGAGCACCCGAACTCCGTCCTCGAACTCCGCGTCAACAGCCCGGCCACCGTCACCAACGTGGCCCGCATGGCCCGCTCGATGGGCGCCGAAGTCATCTCCCGCGAGCTGCCAGGCGGCGAGTTCTCCCTCACCGTCACCACACCCCAGCCGCCCGAACCCCAGGTCGAACTCCAACCCGTCCCGTCCGACGCCCAGGCCCCGCCTGGCCGAGCCACCATCTTCCTCAACAACTCCGTCATGGGCCTCGGCGACGACCGCCTCGGCCGTGTGCTGATCAAGGCGTTCCTCAAGACCCTCAAGTCCGCCGACCCCCTCCCCCGCGAGATCATCTGCGTCAATGCCGCCGTCCACCTCACCACCGAGGGCTCCGAGGAAATCCCCACCCTCCTCGAACTCGCCGAGCTGGGCGTGGACGTCGTCTCCTGCGGCACCTGCCTCGACTTCTTCGGCAAGCTGGACAAGGTGCGGGTGGGCATCGTGGGCAACATGTTCGACATCGTTGCCCGCCTCAACCGCGCCGCGAAGATCATCAGCCCATGAGCCGCGCGGCACGTCTTCTCCTCACCTTCGCGTCCATACACCACGTCCTTGCCGCCGAGAAGGCCCTCCTGGCCGCCGGCCTGGCCCCCGACCTGGTGCCGGTGCCGAAGGAGATCAACCCCAACTGCGGCATCGCCATCACGCTTGCCCCTGCCGACAAGCCCCGCGCCCTCCTCGCCCTCGCCTCCACCCCGCCCACCCGCCTCCTCGACCCCTGGGAGCCATAGCGCTGCCAGAGTCGGCCAGAGTCGGCCAGAGTCGGCCACTCGCCGTTTGGCGATTCTCGCCCATCCGGCTCAGAGTCGGCCACTGTTTGCCAGAGTCGCTCAGCATTGCGCGCGTACGCGCTCGGTGGCAGGGGGGTGGGGGCTGCCTGCTGCCGCATGCCACACCGTAAGGTGCCACTGTTTGGACACTTATGGAGACTGGCCGACTCGCGGCGACACAACGGCAGCGCTGGCAGCCACTTGCGGAGGGCCGTGTCGCCCCCCAGCCGCCTGCTCTCCGTCCCCCATCTGTGGAGGCTGCCCATCTGTGCCACAAACCCGCAGAATCGTGTTTTTCTGCACGAAGTCCGGAAGCAAGAGATTCGAGGACGAGGACGACGACGAGGACGATTCTTGACTGCCGACTGCCGAGTGCCGACTGTCGTCTGTCCTGTGTCCTCTGCCCTCTGTCGTCTGTCATCTGTCATCTGTCATCTGTCGTCTTTGGCTGCGGCTTGCCGCGATGGGGACCCTGCGCATATGGGCACCCTCCACAGATGGCCGCGAGCCGGGGGCTTCTGAACAGGGCGGGTACAGGCAGAGCGGAGGTCAAAGCGGCATCTTCGATGCCGCACTCCACATTCCTCCCGCCTCCCCAAGGCGTGGACTATGGAGTGCGGTGACGAAGTGGCCGCTTTGGATCCCAGCGGAGCGGGCGAACAGGACCCGCCCGCGAAGTTGCGGGCGAAGATCGGCCCCTGTGGGGAGGCGGAATGTGAGCCCTGCTTGTCTCTCTGCCTCGCCCATCCGGCGCCGGGCCGCTTGACTCCGCGCGGGCGCGCCCCTACAATCTGGCGGGACTGAGGGGAAGACGACGGAGTATGGCGCATGCCGCAACTGAAGATCCACATTCGACGGTCCACGGTGGGGGATGGCCTGCCCGTCGCGTGGGTGGAACTGGACGGGTTCCTCGATGCCTCGACGGTGCTGTCGTTCGACAACACGCTGCAACTGCTCCACCGCGAGGGGCAGGGGGCGGTGGTGCTGGACTTTCGGGCGGTGCTCTACGCGAACAGCTCGGCCATCGGGGCGATCCTGAACTACCGCAACCTGCTGCTCCAGGAGGGGCGCGAGCTGGCGCTGATGCACCTGAGCCCGCAGGTGCGGACGACGCTCGACCTCCTCGGCCTTTCGGCGGTGCTGCCCTGCCTGGCGAACAAGGCGGCGGTGGTGGAGTATCTCACGAGTGCGCCGCCCGGGAAGGCGGCTCCGCCGCCCGCTCCCGAGGGCGCCGCGGCGCCATCGCCGGCCGCGGGACTCGTCTCCCGCCCCGCAGCGGTCGCCGTGGCCAAGCGCCATATCCTGATGATCGCGCCCGAGGAGAACCGCTTCACCGACATCCTGAAGATGCGCCTCCTCGTGCCCCGAGGGCGCTTCGAGATCGTCGCTAGCTGCTCCGAGGCACTCCACCGCTTCGACGAGGTGGACCCCGACCTGATCATCCTGGAGGACCCGATGAAGGGGTCGGAGGACTTCCTCTGGGCCGTGAAGACCGAGAAGGGCAAGAGCGTGGTGCCCGTGATCAAGCTCTACTGGACGGGCACCGACATCGAGACGCGGCGGGAGTTCAAGATTTGGGAGGACGATTTCCTCCTCGAGCCGTTCGAGGTGATGGAGCTGTTCGCCCTGAGCGAGGCGGAGCTGCGGCGCTTCCCCGAGGACCGCAAGGTGCTCCTGCACCTGGCCCACTTCGAGTTCCGCACCCGCAAGGCCAACATCGCCCGTGCGGGCGAGCTGGCCGCGAGCCTGCTGGGCAAGAGCGGCCTGGCCGCCGCGGGCGTCGCCGCCATGTCCGCCGCCTTTGCCGAGGCCGTCGAGAACGCCGCCCGCCACGCCCACGGCTACGCTCCAGAAAAGCGCATTGATGTCACCTTCCTCCTTGACCGCGAGAAGGTGGCGATCACAGTGAGCGACGAGGGGCCGGGCTTCGACTTCGCCCCGCACCTCGAGCGCGCCCGCCAGCAGCCGCCCGTGCCGCCCGAGCGGCTCCAGCAGAGCCGGGGCGGCCTGGGCAAGCTCGGCATCCCCCTCATGGCCAGGTGCGTGGACCAGCTCGAATACCTCGGCTCAGGCAACAGCGTGCGGCTCACCAAGCGGCTGCGATGACGCGTGACGCGTGACGCGTGAGAAGAGAAGAGAGATCACTTCTTCTTCCTCTCTTGTCACGCGTCACGAGTCACGCGTCGTCTAACCGCCAAGAGCAAGGGAGACCGCTAGGAATGGGCAGGACCGAAGGGGCGGAGTTGACGGACCGCTTCTGGCTCTGGTCGCACGAGGAGGGGGCGCAGAATGTGGGCTGGGGCCTGCCGCGGCCGACCCGCATCACACCGACCGAAGCGGCCCACTACATGGGCATCCCGAACGTGATTATGGTCGTCTACGGCGGCAAGCCGCAGCCGCCCTTCGACCAGCACGCCCTGGCGATGAGCACGCTGCGGCGGGTCGTCTGGTCAATCGTCGGCGATTCGTCCTCGAAGCGGAACGACGAGGCGACCGACCTCGACGAGGTGCTGCGGCTGGCCGCCAAGTTCCCCAACATCGTCGGGGCGATGATGGACGACTTCTTCCACCCGCCGGAGGCGGAGGGGCGTGTCTCGCGTTGGAGCGTGAACGACCTGGCTGGCTTCCGGGAGCGCCTTCGCGCCGGGCCGAGGCCCCTCGACCTCTGGGTGGTCCTCTACACCCACCAGCTCGGCCTCCCCGTCCGCGACCACCTGCGCGAGTGCGACATTCCGACGCTGTGGACATGGAAGGCGGCGGACCTGGTGAATCTGGAGGAGAGCTTCGCGCGGTTCGAGGACGTGGCGCTCGGCGTGCGAAAGGCGCTCGGCTGCTATATGTGGGACTACGGGACTCGCCAGCCGATGCGGCTCGAGCTGTTCCAGCACCAGTATCGCCTGGGCGTGGAGTGGCTCCAGCAGGGCCGCATCGAGGGGATGATCTTCCTGGCAAGTTGCCTGTGCGACCTGGAGCTTGACACGGTGGAGTGGCTGCGGCGGGCGCTGCCGGAGGATGGGCGCACGGCGCAGCATTAGCCCAGCTTGCGCAGGCCATTCCGGCAGACGACTTCGACATTGGGGCGATGGCAGTAGGCGCGGTTGTCGCCGTCGCCCAGGGCCTCGCGGCGGGCCTCGGCGTTCAGCGGGTGCCACAGGTGGTAGGCGATGGCCCGCCTGTGGAGGCACACGGCGCGGTAGCCGCCACGGACCAGGCGGTTGCGCAAGTCGGAATCCTCCTGGCCGTGGCCCACGAAGCTCTCATCGAGGCCGTTGACCTCCTCGAACACCTGTCGGTTCACCGCACAGTTGCCGCCCCAGATTCTGGGCGCGCGGACGCCCAGGGCCACGTAGAGCAGACTCTTCCAGTAGCGGAGCAGGAGTTTGCTCCCGGTGCGGGGTTGCTGGTTTCGCGCTTTCGCGACTTCGGCGATGAGCCACTCAGGGGCAGGTCTGCTGTTCGGCGGCAGGACGCGCTGCGTGAACTCCTGGGTCGTCAGGCGCACGCCGCCAAGGTAGAAGGCCCCCGGCGTGGCATGCTCCGCGTATGTCTTGAGGAGGCCGAGCGCGGGAATGCAGTCGCTGTCGAGGAACACCAGCAGGTCGCCGCTCGACTGGCGCACGGCCTCGTTGACGATGGCGGCCTTTCGGAATGCGTGGTGCTCGTGCCAGCAGTGAGCGAGTTCCAAGCCCGCGCGATGCGTGCGGGCCGCATCGATCGCCGCCGGGGTGTCGTCGGTCGAGCCGTCGTCGGCCACGACGATCTCGAAGCGGCCGGCGTAGTTCTGGGCCAGGAGGCTGGCCAGGCACAGGCGCAGGTACTCCACGCGATTGTAGGTGGCCACCACCACGGAGAGCTTCTGGATGCTCAGCTTGCGCCTCACGGCTCGATGACCCTCTCTGACAACGCCGTGTTCTCCACCGCACCCTGGGGCAACAGCGCGTCGTGGGCTCACTCCGTCGCGGGCACCGCCGTGCTGCGTCTCCGATGGATGAGCATCAGGTTCCGCACGTAGATCGCCGAGTTCAGCACGTAGGCCAGGATGAACACGGGGTCCCACCGCGACAGGGCATAGGCCAGCAGGATCAGCGATCCCCCGATGCTCAGGTACCAGAACGAGACGGGCACCACGCTCCGCTTGTGCCGCTCCGAGGCGAGCCACTGGACGACGAAGCGCCCGCAGAAGATGGCCTGGCCGAGCAGCCCGATGGCGAACCACGTCCACGGGGTGAGCAACTGGGCGGCCATGTGGAGCGCCGAGCTTGCCTGGCCCACTCGCCCGTCGTCGTGGAGCTGGGCGACGTTGAGCAGGCGGCGCTGGAAGTCCTGCGGGCCGAGGCGTGCGAGGGCGGCGCGCAGCTCGCGGCGGGCCTCCGCGGCGTCGCCTCGCCCGTAGGCCTGCGCCGCCTTCCCGAGCAAGGCGCTGAGTTCCTCAGGCGGCGGCGGCGGCTCCTCGGCACCCGCGGCGGCGCCGACCAGCAGCCCCGCCAGCGCCACGCACAGCAACCTTCGGGCGTGCCTCATTGGAACACTCCTGAGACGTTCGCGTAAGAGTCCATAGGCTGCGTCATGCCGAGCGAAGTCGAGGCATCTCTCTTGGGCTCCAGGAGGGGAGAGATTCCTCGACTTCGCAAGAGCCTGCCCTGAGCGAAGCCGAAGGGCTCCGCTCGGAATCACCGTGCCGGGGGGCCGTCATTTCTTGTGCACAAGCGGGCAGAACAGCGCTACCGCGTCATTATAGGGCAGGGGGAAACCACGGGTCAAGGCGCGGACGGCGGGGGAGCATGACTCCTCGTCTTGGCGAGTGCATCGGTTCGGGTATCGTCCTCGTCCCTCGTCCTCGTCCTTCGTCCTCGATCCTCCTGGCTGTTTCAGCGAAGAGTCGAGAACGAGGACGACGGACGAGGACGATTGAAGAAGCGCGAGGGCTCCGCCAAAACCGGGAGCCATACTCACGGCGGGGCGTGCGCGGGAGGGGCCGTTCCGGCCGCGGGGCGGCGCTCGACAAGCCTGTACCTCTCGTCGAGGATCAGCACCAGCTCGAAGCCGAGCTTTGCCAGCTCCTCGACCGTCTTCTCGCTCACGATGGCGAACCGCCCGGCGCCCGCCGCCAGCTTCTCCGGGCTGCTGTAGTTCTCGACCAGGCGGTCGAGGTAGTAGTACGCCTTCGCGCGCAGGCCCCACGGCACATCGTCCGAATCGAGGGATGTGCATGCGGCGACCGTGCGCTCGCGCGGCACCACCTGGTCGAGCAGGGCGCGGGCGTGGGTGAAGCCCTCGCAACTGTAGCTGTGCAGCTTGACGGGCAGGGTCGCCAGCAGCACGATGCCCGCCACGGCGGCATAGGATAGCACGGCGGGGGCAATGGCCTTCGCCCGCTCCGAAAGCCAGCGGCCGAGCGCCAGGCCCGCCAGCAGCGCCACCGCGGGGTAGGCTGGGACGAGGTAGCGGTCGTACGGCTTCGGCGAGACTGCCATCAGGAGGATGACCTCGGCGGCCCACACGAGGGCAATGGTGATGCCCCAACGCTCGGGCGCGCTGGCGCGCCGCCGCGCGACCGCCCAGGCGGCCAGCAGGCACCAGGGCATGCTGCGGCTGAGGAAGGCGATGATGTAGCGGCCGACGTTGGCAAAGATGTGGCCCCCGAGCACCAGGCGGTCCTCGATCTGCTGGCCGAAGTAGCGGCCGCTGAACGCTTCCCGCTGGCGCAGCAGCACGGCCACGTGCCACGGCGCGGCGATGAGCAGGCCCACGCCCACGGCGGCGAACATCCAGGGGTGAACCAGCCACCGCGGCCGGCGGAGGAGCAGCAGGAGGGCAAGCAGGATTCCCGCCAGGCCGCCCGCGGCCGACTTGGTCATCACGGCCAGCCCCGTGGCCGCGCCCGCCAGGAGCAGCCAGCGCGGCTGGCCGTCCCCGTCCGCCCGCACCACCGCGTAGGCCGACAGGGCCATGCAGAACAGCACCGTCGAGTCCATCCGCACGTCAATCACGTTCATCAGCACGCCGGGCGTCGCGGCCACGATGGCCCCGGCCAGCATGCCCGCCGTGGCGCCGAAGAGCCGGCGGCCGAGCAGATACGTCACCACGCACCCGGCCGCGGCGAAGAAGCAGGACCAGAACTTCGCCGCGTAGATGCCCACCCCGAACAGCCGGAAGTTCGCCGCCACCAGCCAGAACATCAACGGCGGCTTGTTCGCGTAGGCCGTCCCCGGCGCGCTGTGCATCGTCACCCAGTCACCTGTCTCGAGGACCGCTTTCGAGATGGAAGCATAATGGACCGGGTCGCCGTGGAGGTCCCCCTCCCAGCTCCGCGTGAAGAAGCCGGCCAGGGCCGCCAGGAGGACGGCGGCCAGGTGCTCGTGCTGCTTCACCCACCGCACCAGGGCACCCAGGCGCGGGAAGGCGGCGATGGCTCCCTGCGGGTCAGACACGTCTCTCGCCCCTTCTGAACAGCTTTCAGCGATTCGGCTCATTGCGGCAAAGACTGCCTGAAGGCAGGACTCCAAACAGGTGGCGCTCCTGGTTCGGAGTCCTGCCTTCAGGCAGTCTTCTCTCCTCCGAGGGCGCCGCCGAATCGCTGAAAGCTGTCTAGTCCAGCCGCTCGGCGACGGAGTAGGTTCGGCGGCGGCCCTCCTGGCGGCTGACGATCATCTCGCCGATGAGGCCGAGCGAGATGAGCTGGATGCCGAGAATCATCAGCAGCACGCCGGCCGTCAGGAGCGGCCGCTGGCCGATGGGCCGCTGGCCCGCAAGCCAGAGCACCGCCAGGTACGCGTTGATCGCCGCCCCCGCGCCGAACCCCAACAGCCCCAGGCCGCCAAACAGGTGGAGGGGGCGCGACGCATAGCTCGTCAGCAGCAGCACGGTCAAGAGGTCGAGGAACCCGGTGAACAGGCGCTTGACGCCGTACTTGCTCCGCCCGTGGGTGCGGGGCCGGTGCTGGACGACGATTTCGGCCACGCGGAAGCCCTTGGCGTGGGCCAGGACGGGCACGAAGCGGTGCAGGTCGCCGTAGAGGGTCAGCTCGCGGACCAGTTCGGCCCGATACGCCTTGAACCCGCAGTTGAAGTCGTGCATCCGCACGCCCGAGACGGCGGAGACGACGCGATTGAACAGGCGCGACGGCAGCACCTTGTGCCAGGGGTCGTGGCGCTGGCGCTTCCAGCCCGACACCAGGTCGTAGCCCTCGGCGAGCTTCTCGAGGAAGCGCGGTATCTCCTTCGGGTCGTCCTGGAGGTCGCCATCCATCGTAAACACGATGTTGCCCCGGGCCTCCTCGAACGCAGCGGCCAGGGCGGCGGACTTGCCGAACCTGCGGCGCAGGCGCACCACGCGCACCCGCGGACCCGATGGCTCGGCCGCCGAGCGCTCGTGCAGCACACGCAGCCGCTCGAACGTCCCGTCCGTGCTCCCATCGTCCACGAAGACCAGTTCGGCCGGCCGCCCGACGCCCGCGAGGGCCGCCACCAGCTCGCCGTAGAGCGGCTCCACGTTCTCCGCCTCGTTGTGCAGCGGGATGACGATCGAGAGATCGGGCGAAGAACCCATTGCCTCGCTCCGGTGAGGGCCCCTTCCTGCCACGCGGCACGATTGTACGGGGGGCCGCCGCACGTGTCAAGCACACGCGCTTGACGAGTATGGCCCCCAATCCTGGTAACCAGCTTGGGTTGCCCTATCGTGCTCGTCCTCGTCCTTCGTCCTCGTCCTCGACCCTCTTGGCTTGCGCGCAGCGGAATCGAGGACGAGGACGACGGACGAGGGACGAGGACGATTCAAGCACACGTCGAGCGCCAGGATTAGGGGCCATACTCGCGCTTGACCTGCCGCCTGCCGCCAGTAGAATCATGAGCAGGCCGCGGCCAGCCACCGCCGGCCCTGGAGGCACGCAATGTCCACGCCATCCGCCGCGCCCGACTGGGCGAACCACCACCTTCTCCAGCGCAACCGCGAGGACGCCCACGCCCTCCACGGCCAGGACCCGTCGCCCTGGCGCAAGCTGCTCAGCGGCACCTGGGCCTTTCACTACGCCCCATCGCCCGCCGCCGCGCCCGAGGGCTTCGAGCAGCCCGAGTTCGATGCCTCGGGCTGGGACCGCCTGCCCGTGCCCAGCAACTGGCAAATGCACGGCTACGGCACGCCGGTCTACACCAACGTGCGCTACCCGTTCCCCGTGGACCCGCCGCACGTGCCGGACGCGAATGCCACGGGCTACTATCGCCGCACGTTCACACTCCCTGAGAACTGGGCGGGGATGCAGGTGTTCCTGCACTTCGGCGGCGTGAACTCGGCGTTCCACGTCTGGCTCAACGGCCAACCCGTCGGCTACAGCCAGGGGGCGCACCTGCCCTCCGAGTTCAACGTCACCTCCATCGTGAAGCAGGGCGAGAATGTCCTGGCGGTCCGTGCCTATCAGTACTCTGATGGCGCGTACCTGGAGGACCAGGATTTCTGGCGGCTGAGCGGCATCTTCCGCGACGTGTGGCTGTGCGCGACTCCCACCGTCCACATCTTCGACGTGCGGGTGCGCACGCCGCTGGAGAACGACTACCAGGACGCGAAGCTGGACGTAAGCGTGTCCCTGCGGAACTATGGGGCGAAGGGCGTGCGCGGCTACTCCGTGGCGGCGAAGCTGCTCGACGCCAAGGGCCGCGTGGTGCTCGACCAGCCGGTGATGGCGAAGATCATCATCGGCGCGGGCAGAGAGGTGGCGGTGGAGATGGCCGCACCCATCTCGAATCCCCGCAAGTGGAACGCCGAGGAACCGTATCTCTACGAGCTTCATCTCGCGCTCTGCGATGCGAAGGGCGCGGTCGTCGAGACGCAGCGCATCCCCGTCGGCTTCCGACAGGTCGAGGTCAAGGGCCAGCGCATCCTCGTCAACGGCACGCCCATCAAAATCCACGGCGTCAACCGCCACGACATGAGCCCCGACACCGGCCACGCTGTCTCGCTCGCCCTGATGGAGCAGGACGTGCAGTTGATGAAGCAGCACAACGTCAATGCCATCCGCACGTCGCACTACCCGCCCGACCCGCGGCTGCTCGACCTGTGCGACCGCTGGGGCCTCTACGTGATTGACGAGGCCGACCTCGAGTGCCACGGCATGCAGCCCCTCTCCCGCCTCTCCCAGGACCCCGAGTGGGAGGCTGCCTACCTCGACCGCGCGGTCCGAATGGTCGAGCGCGACAAGAACCACCCCTCGATCATCATGTGGTCGCTCGGCAACGAATCGGGCTACGGCGCCAACCACGACGCGATGGCCCGCTGGATACGCCAGGCCGACCCCACCCGCCTCATCCACTACGAAGGGGCGGATGGCGCGCAGCGCTGGGACAAGAACTGCCATCGCCTCACGCCCGGCATCCTCGACGTCGAGAGCGAGATGTATCCCCACGTTGACCGCCTCATCGAGAGGGGCAAGGTGAAGGACGACCCGCGCCCCTACTTCATGTGCGAATACGCCCACGCGATGGGCCAGGGGCCGGGCAACCTGAAGGAATACTGGGAGGCCATCCGCGCCTATCCACGCCTCGTCGGCGGCTGCATCTGGGAGTGGGCCGACCACAGCATCCGATGTGGCGACAAGCGTCCCCGCTTGTCGGCCCAGACCGCCCGCAACCGGGACGGTTGCGGCTACGACGGCAAGGAGTGGTTTGCCTACGGCGGCGACTTCGGCGACCAGCCGAACGACGGGAACTTCTGCATTGACGGCCTGGTCTTCCCCGACCGCGTGCCGCACACGGGCCTCATCGAGTACAAGGCCGTCGTCCAGCCCGTCCACGTTGAGGCCGTGGACCTCAAGGCGGGGCGCATCCGCATCACGAACCGCAACGACTTCGCCGCGCTCGACTATCTGGAAGGGCAATGGGCCATTGTGGAGGACGAGCGCGTCGTTGCCCAGGGCACGCTACCCCTGCTCGATGTCCCCGCGCACGAATCCGCCGAGTTCACCCTCCCCTGCGCCGGCGGGACGGGTTGGCTGAACCTGAGCTTTGTGCTGAAGGATGCCACGCCCTGGGCGCCGAGGGGCCACGAGGCCGCCTTCGCCCAGTTCGAGCTGCCCGCCGCTGCGCCCGCCATTCGCACCGCCGACATGCCGGCGGTTCGGGTCGAGGAAGCGGGCGACACCATCGCCGTCTCGGGCGATGAGTTCCGCATCGCCTTCGACCGCCGCAAGGGGCAGATGGCGGCCTGGGAGTGGAACGGCCTGTCGCTCTTCGCCCGCGGCCCAAAGGTCCAGCTCTGGCGTGCGCCCACCGACAACGATAAGCACCTCCGCAACGAATGGGTCGGCGCCGGCTATGACCGCCTCGTGCCCCGCATTGCCAAGTTCGAGGTCTCTGTGGGCGGGGCCTCTGTGCCCCGCGTCCGCGTCGAGTCCGTCCTCGGCGGCTGGTCGGTCGTCCCCCCCTTCCGTTGCGCGCAGACCTACTCGGTCTACGGCAGCGGGGACGTGGTGATTGAGACGGCCCTCGAGCCGCTCAAGGAGGGCCTGCCGCCCCTGCCGCGCTTCGGGCTGGAACTGCACCTGCCCGAGGGCTTCGAGCAGTTCGCCTGGTTCGGCCTCGGCCCCCACGAGTGCTACGCGGACCGCAAGGAGAGCGGCCGCGTCGGCCTCTACCGCGGCACTGTGAGCGGGCAGCACGTGCCCTACGTGAAGCCGCAGGAGAATGGGAACAAGGCCGACTGCCGTTGGGCCGCCGTCACCACGCTTCGCGGCACCGGCCTCCTCGCTGTCGGCATGCCCCTCATCAACGTCAACGTCCAGCACAACACGCCCGAGGACATGACGAAGGCCACGCACACCTACGACCTCGTGCCGCGGCCCGAGACCATCCTGCACCTCGACCACGCGCACAACGGCCTGGGCAGCAACAGTTGCGGCCCACGCGAGCTGGAGAAGTACCGCCTCTTCGCCCGGCCAATGCGTTTCGCCGTGCGGCTGAGGCCGTTTGCGTGGGATGCGGCCGAGCCGATGGTGTTGAGCAAGCAAATGCTTGAGCCGCTGGTCACATGAGGCGAGCTTTCGAGTCCCTTTTGTCCCTTCTGTCCCTTGGGTCCCTTGGGTTCGGCAAGCAAGGGACTCAAGGGACAAAAGGGACCCAAGGGACAGAAGGGACGGGGAAACCACAGGAGCCGCCGGGAAAGCGGGTACGATCATGGCATCGCGCGTTACGCTCGCCTCTCTTGCTGCCTGGCTGCTTGGCCTGGCGCCCTTTGCCCTCGCGGGCGAGGCAGGTCCCCTCGACAAGGCCCGCGACGCGATTCTCCACGGCAAGTACGACGAGGGGCTGAAGGGGCTGGAGGCCATCCTCGCCAAGCCCGACCCCAAGACCGAGGCCGACGCCCGTGGCCTCCGCATCCGCGCATTCCTCGAAACCGGCCGCCACAAGGAGGCCATCGCCGAGGGCGAGGCCCTCACCAAGGCTACACCCGACAACCCCGACGCCCTCTGCTGGCACGCCTCTGCCCTCCTCGAAGTCGGGCGCTACGACGAGGCCGAGAAGCTCCTGGCCCGCGCCCTCGAACGCGACAAGGAGCACCTCAAGGCCCGCGTCCTCACCCTCGAGCTGGCCGACCTCACGGGCAACCGCGAGGCCTTCGTAGCCCAGGCGAAGTACTTCCTCGCCCTCGACAACCAGAACAAGGCGAAGACCCCCGACGCCCTCGCTGCCGTGGCCCGCGCCGTCCGCAGGACGGACCCCCACGGCGCATGGAGCGCTTACCAGGAGGCGATGGGACTCGACCCCAACTCTACCGACATCGCTGTCGCCGCAGGTTTCCACTGCCTCGACAAGTATCACTGGCCCTTCGCGCGCAGAAGCCTGGAAGCCGCCCTCAAGATCAACCCCAACCTCGCCCTCGCCCACGCCGGCCTCGGGCTCATCCAGCTCGCCACGGGCAACCACACCGCCGCCCAGCAAGAGGTCGAGAAGGCCCTCAAGGCGAATCCCCACCTCATCCTCGCCCATCTGATGCGGGCCATGATGCTCGCGGTGGACGAGAAGCACGCGGAGAGCCTGGCCGAGATCAACGCCGCCCTCGCCGTCAACCCCCTGCACCCCGAGGCCTTGTCGTTCCTCGCCGCCCACCACGAGGCCGTGGGCAACGCCGCCGAGCGCGACAAGGTGATCGCCCAGGTGCTCAAGGTCAACCCCAAGCACGCCGAACTCTACGTCACGCTGGCCCAGGCCAGCGAACGCCTCCGCCGCACCCCCGCCGCCATCGCCTGGGCGAAGAGGGCCATCGAGCTGGACCCCGATTTCTGGCACGGCTACTTCGTGGCGGGCATGAACCTCGTCCGCGCCGGCGAGGAGGCCGAGGGCTATCGCCTCCTCGACAAGGCATTCGACCTCAATAAGTTCAACGTCTCGACCGCGACCTGAAGAAGAAGGAATTCGCCTACTACGAGACCCCCCACTTCTACGTGAAGCTGGACAAGACCGAGGAGAAGATCCTCTGGCCCTACCTCGAATCGCTCCTGGAGCCGATGTATGAGTCGCTCGCCCGCAAGTACGCTGTCACCCCCGTCGGCCCCAAGCAGTTCGGCGAGCGGACGCTCGTGCTCCTCTATCCCAAGCACGAGGAGTTCTCCGCCCGCACGATGGGCCTGCCCGGCCTGAGCGCCCTGGGCGCCTGCCTCGGCCAGGTCATCACCATGCCCTCGCCCCGCCTGAGCCGCCTCAACCCCGCCAACGCCTTCAACTGGCGCCACGTCCTCATCCACGAGTTCGCCCACGTCCTCACCCTCCAGAAGACCCGCTACAACATCCCCCGCTGGCTCACCGAGGGCCTCAGCGTCCTTGAGGAGGGCGACACCCGCGTCAACTGGGACGCCATTCTCGTCCACGCGCTCGCCAACAACCAGCTTTTGCCCATCGAGGACCTCAACAGCGGCTTCACCCGCCCCAAGTTTCCCACCCAGGTGCCCCTCTGCTACTACCACGCCTTCCTCATCTGCCGCTGGCTCCAGGAGACCTGCGGCCCCGACGTCTTTGTCAAGATGCTCGACCTCTACCGCGACGGCAAGAAGACCGAGGAGGTGCTGCCCAAGGTCACGGGCAAGACGCTCAAGCAACTCAACGACGAGACGCTCGCCTACGTCCGCCGCTGGGCCGAGCAGATCAAAATCCCCGAGCCGCCGCCCGACAAGGAGGCCCTCAAGAAGCTCGAAGAACAGGTGAAGAAGGAGGACAAGAACGCCGACCTCTGGGCCAAGATCGCCTCGGGCTGCCTGGCGGCGCGGCGCTTCGACGACGCCCGCAAGGCGGCGGCCAAGGCTATCGAGCTGAACCCCAAGCTCGCCCGCGCCCACGCCATCCTCGGCCTCATCGCCCTCCAGCACGACAAGAAGCCCGACGAAGCGAAGAAACACCTCCGCGCCGCCAAGGAGGCCGACCCCGCCTACTTCTTCGCCCCCTTCCACTTGGCCAACCTCGCCCAGCAGGAGGGCAAGACCGACGAGGCGATTGCCGAACTCGAGTCCGCCCGCAAAATCCACCCCCGCGGCAGCCTCCAAGAGCGCCTAGCCGACCTCTACGTGAAGACGGGCAAGCCCAAGAAGGCCATCGAGGTCCTCCGGGAGGGCACACGCCTCGTCGCCTCCAACCCCCGCACCCTAGTGAAGCTCGCCGAACTCCTCGCCCAGGAGGGCCAGCACGCCGAGGCCGCCGACGCCTACCTCGACGCCATCTACGTGGACCCCTACGATCCTCAGATTCATCTCGCCGCCGCGAAGGCATACGAGGCCGCCGACGCGATTGACCCCGCCATCCGCGAGTACGCCGTCGCTGCCGCCATCGAGCCGACCCATCTGCCCACCCTCATCGGCCGCGCCCAGGCCTGGGCCGTCGCCGGCAAAGCCGACCTCGTCCGCAAGGCCCTGGCCGCCATCCGCCGCCTCGACCCCCAGAACCCCGAGGCCGCCAAGATCGAAAAACTCCTGCCCAAGTGACCCGCCCTGTCTGCGCCCCCCGGCTCGGCCTCC
>Ga0194125_10005135_pt1 | contig 20046 bp, 15 predicted proteins | sample TA2KigC250mmetaG_FD_148626 | JGI IMG/M metagenome (GOLD analysis project Ga0194125, IMG submission 148626) | Freshwater microbial communities from Lake Tanganyika, Tanzania - TA2015034 Kigoma Deep Cast 250m | ecosystem: Environmental > Aquatic > Freshwater > Lake | place: Tanzania: Lake...
GCAGTATATGGATTATTTTGAATTCTCAAAATGGGGTATGCACTTGACGGCACCTACCCCAAGCGCTTGTATTTTTGAGTCCGTCTTTCCCTGACGCCTTTAATCAGACCTGCATAGGGGTCAGGCTCCACTGCCACAGACTGTTGAGCTAAACGCAAAAAAAGCTTACCGCGATGGGCAGATGTCCTTCGGTTAAACCGAAAAACAAACTCATTAAGATAACTGCCAAGATGTTCGTGACTGATTGCCCCTTGATGCGTTCCCAGCAGCCAGCGATTAAAAAGAGAGATCACCTTGTGTACTCGGGGCAAAAGCTCATGGGACTGCTTTCCACTCTTCTTGATCGGAGTGGCCACATGCCGATACCCTTTGGCCTCCAACCCTTGGTAGCCTGTCCAGTCATCCGTATGAATCGTGCTGCCCGGCTCAACCGAGGTATTCACAAAGCCATGTAAACTGGCTGCGGAAGCATCACCAACATGAGACATCCGAATCCGACCGATGCCCGATCCATCCTCTTGTGCTGCAACAACAATGACGGATTTCTTTTCTGTCTGGCGACCCAGGACGCCTTCTTCCAACCCGCCAACGTATGCCTCATCTATCTCAATGGTTCCTGTTAGCCGATCTCTACCTGGCCTAACCATAGCAGTACGCAGTTTATGCAACATCATCCATGCTGTCCGATAACTGCCCAGGCCCAGCAACCGCTGGAGTCCAAGCCCGCTGAGACCTGTTTTTTGATTAGTCATCCACCACATCGCACGGAACCAAACAGTCTGCGGTTGATGGCTATCTTGGAAGATCGTCCCCGCCGTCACGGTTGTTCCAAACCTGCATCCATTGCAAATTATCCGTCCGCTCTTTGCCGACCAACCGCCATGCGTTCTACATCGCGGACAAATAAAACCGTCTGGCCACCGCAACCGAAATAAAAACTCGCGGCATGCACTTTCGGTAGTAAAATCAGCTTCAAATTCTCGTAGCGTTCGTGGGTACTCTTCCATATACCCGATATACTACATGTGCTACCAGGTGCCGTCAAGTGCATACCCCATTTCTCAAAATCGTATTTCAGGGAGCTTATGGAATATATAGAGAATAAATAAAATATCAAAAATTTGATAATTTTTAAGACAGATAAATAAGTTTATAAAGAATTCTTAAATTAACCAGATAGAATTACCAGAGTTTTTACACAGCCATCGCCCTCTCAATCTCTTTCAACCATAAAAGTCTTGAACCGTTTATAACAGAGGCATTGATAGAATCGATTAACTCACTGGGTGATATATCAAACCCTTCCTTTTTAACAAAAGGGCTGAATGACAGTTTAGTCTTTACCCTTGTTGCCTTCTTAACTTCTGCCTCTGCCGGTCTTTTTAGAGGTGATCCTATAATCTTCGAAAGATGAATAAAAATATCTCTGTGGCTTTTTGATGCTCCCTGAGGCTCTATTATCTGAGGAAGATACTTCAGTCTTCCCATATAATCTATTATCGTGCCAGCAGATTCGAGGAAAGTTGCTGAAGGCAATATAACATCTGCCTGTTGAGCAAGCTCTGTAAGATGTGAATTCTGCACTATGAGGAAATCAATCCCATCTGGTCTCTTATTCAATGGCACTTCTCCAACAGCATAGAGAACTTTTACACCACTCTGTGCGCTCTGCTCTTTGCTCTCTGCTGTTCCAACCATCTCTTTATAGGTTTTCCCTTCTGTTGTCAAACCCATCAGGGCAACACCCCGTGCATTACTTTCGAGGGCGACAGAGATAATCTTTCCCTTAAGCAATGATATATTGGCTGATGCCCAAAAAAGCGAAGGAGAAGAAAAGATGAGCGGTTCTTTTGCTTCAGCAAAGAGGCTTGCTGCCTTTTCGATATCTTCTGATACCTCTGCATCTTTCACAGATGACTCTATCTCCTTATCTGCTTTAAATCCTTTATCTATTAAAACCCTTACAATGGCTTTTAGATTGGAGACTTCATCCCCCTTGAGGCTTATCGTAGATGCCTCCGCTATTTTTGCCTCAGAGGAATTTATTACAACAAGCTTTAAGCCCCTGTTAACTTTTTTTCTTATCGCAGCATCAAGGGCAGGCAAGATCCTTTCCCTCTGGGAAGGGCTTAGACCAACGAGAAAAACAAGATCAGCATCATCAATGTCTGCTGTATGAGATTTCCTTAAAGAATCACTGTCTGCATAAAGACTCATCGTTGTATTAACGTTCTCTGTCTTAACAACATCTTTAACAAACTTCTTGAGGACCAGTGCGTCTTCGTTTACTATGCCTGCTACGCTTATGAATCCAACATCCTTGCCGGATCTTTTAAGTTTATCGGCAACTGTTCTGAGGGCATCCTCCCATGTGGTCTCTTTTAGTTCTCCATTTATCCTTTTCATAGGATGTGTAAGGCGTGTCTCTGCCTCAATACAGTCAAAACCGAATCTTCCATAAGCGCATATATACCTCTCTGCAGAGCCTTCAGCTGCTCCTGCATTAATCTTCTGTATACTGCCTTCTTTAGTGCTTACTGTGATTTCACAGCCATTCCCGCATAAAAGACATACAGAATTGACTTTTTCATATTCCCACTCTCTCCCCTTACGCCATCTATCAGCCTCAAGGAGGGCATTCACAGGACATACATCAACACAGCTTCCACAGAATGTGCACCCTGATTCCTGAAGCGGCCTGTCATTAGCAGTAATAACCTTTGCTTCAACTCCCCTCCCCATAAAATCAAGCACGCTGGTACCCTGTGCTTTACATATGTGCACACATTTACCACAGATTATACAGTATTCAGGGTCTCTCTTTATAAAGGGATTTGCCTCATCAGCGGGGTAACCAAATCTCTTTCTTGTAAAACTTGACTCCTTAATCCCAAAGTCATAAGCATACTGCTGGAGACGACAAACACCTGCCTTTGTGCACGTCATACAATCAAGAGGGTGCATTGAGAGGATAAGGTCTATGACGAATTTCCTTATCTCCAGGACTTTTTCTGTCTTCGTATTTATGACCATCCCCTCCTTGACCTTTGTATTGCATGCTATCATCGGCGCTTTCAACCCCTCTATCTCTATAAGGCAAAGCCTGCACGCCCCAATGCCCTTCATGCCTTTGAGGTAACAGAGATTCGGTATATGAACGCCAGCAAGCTCCGCTGCATCTATGAGATTCATGCCTTCGGGAGCTTGAACCTCTTTGTCATCTATTGTAAGCCCCACAATATCTGCCATTTAATCCTCCCTGTTTACTTAAATGTCAACCCCGTATCAAGTACGGGGCAAATGTCAAATATCAAAAATTTATCATTTGGATTTTGTCATTTGTCATTTACCGTTACTAACCGCTAACTGCTACCTGCTCTTTTATATCAACTATCTCAATTGCCCCGGTTGGGCACACCTTAGCGCATTCACCGCATTTGGTACATCTCTTCTGCAGTATCTCAAAGGATAGATAACCGCTAAGATAGGTCTTTTTCTTTTCTCCAGTAATTGCATTAAATTTACAGACAACTTGACATTCCCCGCACATTATACAATTATCAGGATCAATTCTGTATTCTATATATGCAAGACATTCCCTATCAGGACATCTCCCCTCTATATGTTCATTAAAATATTCTGTTCCCATCCATTCGAGGATAAACCTTGCGGTTTTTTTGCCCTTCTTACACCGAGATGCTACAATCATTTCATTTGCAACCCGTCTCAGAACAAAAATATCAGCCTCTTTACCCTTACCGGATACAATATCTTTAAGTCTTATCTTTGCCTCATATGTTCCTAATGCACAAGGAAAACACTTCCCGCACATGTGATCTGAAAGGAACTTCTCTATATAATAAAGTGTCCTTTGAACAGGGCAGCGCTTCTCTTCTGCCTCTTTTTTTATATCTTCTACCTTTAACTCCTCTTGCATTGTCGTTAATTACCCCTAATAAGTAACCTCTGCCATATAGCAAATTTCTGGAAGTAAATATGAAACTAAATCTCTAAAAGTAACCATCCCGACTATTTTATCTCCCTCAACAACTGGTAAATGTCTGATCTTCTTTTTTGAAGCAATCATTATCGCTGTACTTATTTTCATCGAAGGGTCAAATGTTGTAATATCGTGTCTCATAATGTTTTTAACCGTTTCATGCTCGAGAGAAATTTTGTTCACAACGCACTGCACAATATCCCTCTCTGTAAATACACCTTCTAACTTACCATTCTCATCAACGATGAAGATACCACTCACATTATTCTCACTCATAACTTTTATTGCATCTGCAATCCAGCGATCTTTCGTAGTGGTTACTATCTTATACGGTTTTGATTCTAAAACACCTTTTAATGTCATTCCGGCTCTCCTTTCAATAATTTCTATTCTTTCTGGAGGCATTTTAAATTCCTCTTCAAGAATTACATATGCCTGCTTCCTTATCTTAACTGCATCAACAGGGCAAGCGTAGTAACAAGCCTTACACTTCGTGCAGTAATCACGTGCAATAAAGTATCTATCTCTCCTTTCAACGACAGCATCATAGGCGCAGGCACTTTTACACAGGCCACACCTGATGCATTCGCTTTGACTTATTACAAAGACCCCCATGCCACTACATACTTTTGCTCTACAGTATTTTTCTTTAATATGTTCCTCGTATTCATCACGAAAATATCGTATAGTTGTGAGTACAGGATTTGGTGCACCCTGGCCAAGGCCACAGAGAGAGCCTGCCGATATAATCTCAGCAAGTCTTTCAAGTTTTTCTATATCGCCTTCCTCACCATTGCCTGAAGTTATCTTTTCAAGTATCTGGAGCATCTGGTATGTGCCTATTCTACAAGGCGGACACTTCCCGCATGATTCAGACTGTGTAAAGGAAAGAAAAAATTTGGCAACATCAACCATACAGTTGTCTTCATCCATAACAACTATACCACCAGAGCCCATCATTGAGCCGACCTTCCAGAGGGAGTCAAAATCTATAGGCAGATCAAGATACTGCTCTGGAATACAACCGCCTGAAGGCCCACCTGTCTGCACTGTCTTGAATTTCTTGTTATTTATGATACCTCCGCCAATATCGAAAATTATCTCTCTGAGGGTTATGCCCATAGGAACCTCTACAAGTCCTGTATTTTTAACCTTTCCTGTCAGGGCAAATACCTTTGTGCCTGGCGAGCCTTCAGTCCCTATACTCAGGAACCAGTCGGCACCCTTTTCTATGATTGCAGGAACACAGGTATAGGTCTCCACATTATTAAGATTGGATGGATAACCCCAGGGGCCTCCACCAGGTTCTGAGACCCTTGGAGGTCTTGCATGAGGAAATCCCCTATTGCCCTCTATTGATGCAACAAGAGCAGTAGCCTCGCCACAGACGAAGGCACCAGCACCTTCTCTTATATAGACTGTAAAATCAAATCCAGTACCAAGGATATTTTCACCTAAGAGCCCGAGTTCCTCTGCCTGTTTAATAGCAATTTTTAAGTTCTTAACAGCAAGCGGATATTCATGACGAACGTAGATAAACCCATAATGTGCACCGATAGCATAGGCACATATGAGCATTCCCTCGAGCAGGCTCTGAGGATCGCCCTCCATTATAGACCTGTCCATAAAAGCACCAGGGTCACCCTCATCACCATTAGCTATAACAATTTTAACATCACCTGGAGCCCTTTTCGTATGCATCCACTTAGCACCAGCTGGAAACCCTGCACCACCTCGACCTCTGAGGTTAGCTCTTTTTACTTCCTCAATCACCTGTTTTGGGCTCATGGAGGAAAACATTATTTCAGCAGCGCTATAGCCGCCAACAGCAATAGAATGATAGATATTACAGGGGTCTATTCTTCCGTTATTCCTGAGTGCAATTCTCATCTGTTTCTTATAAAATGGTACCTCTTCCATTACCTCAATAGGCTTCTCAAGAAACGTGGTTCTGTAAAGAAGGCTCCTCACAGGAAAACCTGCTGAATAAGTAGTAGAAATAATTTCCTTTACAGTGTCTTGTTTGACCCTCTGAAAAAAATAGCCATATGGCTCTGCCTTCATCACAGGGCCTTTCTGACACAGACCCTGACACCCTGTCTTAACAATTTCCAGTTCCAGGCCTTTTTTTGAAATTTCTTCCTCAAATACTCTGACAACATTGCCTGAACCGGTAGCCGTACATGCCGTCCCACAGCAAATCCTAACTCTATCTTTATCCGGTCTGAATATTTCCTTGCTAAGAAATGTTCTCAGGTTCTTAAAATCCTCTATGCTATTAAGCCTTTCCATCTTTATTCCTATCCTATGGTTTTAATCAATCTGTCCAGTTTTTTTAGACCAATCTCACCTACAACATCTTCATTTACAGTGGCAACAGGTGCAAGGCCGCAGCACCCAATACAACCAACAGTTTCTAACGTCATAGCAAGGTCTTCGGTAGTTTCTCCTACCTTAATGTTGAATCTTTCCTCGAGCGTGCTCAGGACTTTTTTAGCACCCCGCACATAACATGCTGTACCCAAGCATACCCTGACAACCTTTCTCCCCCTCGGCGTAAAATGAAATTGCTTGTAAAAACTTGCTACACTGTAAATCTCAGCAAGCGGAAGGTCTAACTTCTTCGAAAGTTTCCTTAATACATCTTCGGGTAAATAACCATGATCCTCCTGTATCGCCAGCAGGGCGTGTATCAGGATTCCCTTTTTCCTGTCATACTCACGAAGTATTCGGCCTACTTCACCCATCTGTTCTGCAACATCGATCTCCTCTACCTTCATCTAACCTCCAAAAACTTAATGATTCAAGATTCAAGACAAATCCCCCTCAGTCCCCCTTTACTAAAGGGGGATTTAGGGGGATTACAATATCCTGCATCGTGCATCATGTATCGTGTATCTCATTTTAGAATCCTAAATGTGGCTTAGCTGCCCTTTCAAGTTCACGCCTTGCAGCCATATCCATAAGAACTCTTTCTACACCGAACTTGCCTGGTTCATATTTTCTAAGTTTAAGTGCTTCCCTGGCCCTATCGATATATCCAAGGGTAAGGTTCAGTATTTTCTCAGGATCAGGTTCGAAGTGAAGTGAGCCTTTGAATCTTTCAGACCAGACCTCTGTCATCAGCCTTGTTACTTCCTCACTCGCTTCAACCGGAGATTCACCACCGAATATAACAGGGACACCTGATGCTGCAAAATAGCATCCTATTGCAATTGCTTTCTCAGACATCCATTCTGGCGCAATACCGACAGCAGGCATACCGCCAATCTCATCAGAAAAACCACCCTCTGCTGCCATCGCAGATGCTATTGTCAGAATCCTTGAATTATCCACACATGCACCAAGGTGAAGAATTGGGGGAATCCCTATTGCCTCGCACACCTCTTTTAACCCTGGACCAGCATTCTCCAGTGCCATCTCTGGTATGAGAAATCCTGCAGTTCCGCATGCAGCAGAGCCACAGCCTGTTGAGACTATGAGCACATCATTTTTAATCAATTCAATTGCCAGAAAACGATGAATACCCTGTGAAGTAACCCTCGGATTATCACAGCCTGCAAGGCCCACAACTCCTCGAATTCTACCCACCATAATAGCATCATTGAGCGGTCTGAATGATGCCCTCCATCTTCCTCCCTGCATGTACTCAATATATTCATGGGAAAAGCCGGCTATGAGGGGATACTTCTGAGTAACATGACTCCCTTTAACTTTTCTGTTAGGGTAGTTGTCAATGGCAATCTTGACTATCTCTCTTGCAATTTCTTTTGCCCTGTGCTCGTCATACTGAATATGAATGGCGCCAGGTATTTTTGCTTTATAGGATGTGGTGATTACTTTTGTATGGAACTTTTTTGAAAGCTCTGTTAACGCAGGCATGATACATTGAACATCAACTGTCAATGCATCAACCAGTCCAGTCATAATCGCGAGCTCTTGATTGGTAAATCCTCCTGCTGTTGGAATTCCATGTCTCATCAACACCTCATTCGCAGTGCAGCACATGCCTCCAAGATTGATCCCCTGAGCACCTTTTGATCTTGCATAGGCAATCATCTCTGGTTCATTGACTACATCTACGATTATCTCTGCAAGTGAGGGCTCATGTCCATGGACGACAATATTGACCTCATCCTCTTTGAATATTCCAAAACTCGCCTCTGCCTTCACCGGTTTTGGAGTGCCAAAAAGTATATCTGTAATGTCTGTCGAAATCATGGAGCCTCCCCAGCCATCAGCGAGGGAAACCCTAAGTGCGCTTAAAAGAAGGTTGTCAGGGTCATGGTCAACACCCATATTCGTGCGATGCATTGCCTCTGTTATTTCTCTATCAATCCCTCTTGGTGTAATGCCCCATCTTTTCCATCTCTCCTGTGTCTTTTGAGGAGCCCTCTTTACATAATTCAGCTCGCCCTTTTGCCTTCCGAAATCCTCCAGGAATTTAAGAGCCACATCTCTTGCAACATCCTTTGTAGACCTTCCATTTCCGAATTCAACACCAAGTATCTCCGCAACCCTGTTGAGTTTTCTCACATCCGTTATCTGGAAATCCTTTGTTTCTCCACTGGCAACAGCAAGTAATAATAAGGCCATATCCCTCGCATGGTCTGAATGTGCTGCTGCCCCTGCTGCAGCCATTCTTAATAGGTTCCTTGCTGCAACTGTAGGAAGTGTAGCTCCGCATACTCCTCTTGCCTCTTCCTCAGCATTCTGTCCAACAAACCGGCATGGACCCATATGACATATCTTGCAACATGCACCGGTAACGCCGATAGGGCATGGTTTAAGTCTCTGAGCCCTGTCGAAGCATGTCTCCATCTTGTGGGACTCTCCCCACTCTATAATCTGCTCCGCAGCTTCATTTGCACTCTTCAGTACCTTGTCCATAAAACCTCCAACCTCTAATCCCCCCTCACCCTAACCCTCTCCCACAAGGGGAGAGGGAAGTATTCCCTCCCTTGATGGGAGGGGCTTGGGGAGGGTGATAAATTTCTTTTTATAAAATCGGCTCCATCTCAAGTGCTGGATGACCGACACTCGTAAGAAACTCCAGAAGCTTTTCCGGTTCTTCACAAATACTCTCGTCTGCAATCTTATCGAGGAGGTCTGGAACTCCCTCTTCAGCAGCCCTTCTTTCAAATACTTCCCTGAGACTCTCCTTCAGGTTCCTCGTCATCCAGACAATTCGTTTGATTCCTCCGTCACCGTATATGAACTTTTTGCTGACTATAAAATTTCTACCAATGCCCATAAATCCAGGGTTCTGTGTACCCCCGCCAACACTCCCTGCCAATGTTGAAAATTTCATGCCTATAGGTGTCATATCTGTATGTCCGCGATGCACAATCATCACTCCATTCGCCTCAGGAACGATAGCCACAATACACTCGAAGCACCCACACGAGGTCATAGGGTTTTCCATGATGGTGTAAAGATTAAGAGTTTCAATTGCACCACCTGATGCCTTTTTAAGATATTCATCAATGCCTGTATATCTACCGTATTTTGCATCTATAAGCTCACCCTTGGTAATAGGCTGATTTCCACCGGTTGGGTCTATCTCGTATGCAGCTCTACAGTCAAGCCAGTTGAAAGCACCACAGAGGCCAAGCCTCTCAGGGCTGATAACGCACACATGGGTTGGTGCAAAGGACTGACAGAGGAGACATGAATAAAATGTGTCAACTGCCTCATCTACAAGTCCACCGATCCTCTGGTCACGTTCTTTGTATACCTTTCTTGCCTCCTCTTGAAGCCTCAATACATCTCCCTCATCTATATAAATCGTCACCTGAACCTTATCCACAATTGCCCTGAATCTGTGGTGTGTCATAACAGCATTGATTATTCCAAGATGTTCCAGTGTAAACCCCTCTTTTTTGGCATTGTGGCTTATCCTTATCCAGTTTATATCGCGCTGGCCCATATGCCATACACCCTGAGCCTCGTTGAGGTTAGAGTGAATTTTTCTCTCCATAACAGATTCGAAATCTTTTTGCATTTTTCTTCCTGCAACATCGCCTACTATCCCGAGCGGCATCTGTCCACCCTTCTCATATCTCTCCTGCCAATTATTTCCAACAATGACGATCTTACCATCTTCTATCTCATCCATTTCTCTCATTCTTACCCATTCGAACGAAGGCGTACGCTGTCCACCAAACTCTATAAACATATCCTCTTTTCTTATTCTCTCACCCTCAAATGCCGGTCCATATGCAACAGGTATCGGAGGCTTCTCAACAGTAATTTTTAAACCCCTCACCTCGATTGCTTTCTGGACAATCTTGCTGTGGTCAAACTCCTTGTCTACTTCTTCGTATATACATACGCCTGTAGGATGTATGACCGGAATGTCTGTATCTGCAATTGCAGGGAAGCCCATGTTTATAGCTCCTGCCCCTGTTGTCCACTTTATGTCATCAAGTTCACCAAGAACTACTGCAAATGCAAATACCCTGTCTTTTTGGTATTTGAGATGTTCTCTGTAATCACCGGGTTTTTTACCTCCAAAAATCAGGGATGCCCTTATTGCCCAGTCAAGCGCATAGAGCGTATGCTCTGTATCAGGACCGAGAGGGACAATTCTTGTATCCCATCCGAGTTCTACACCCTTCCGTAACAGCTGTTTTGTGACACTGTTGCCATTTACATGACCGGAGAGAAATGTAAGGATATTCTTCTCCTGAAGTTCTCTGATTATCCTTACAGCGATATCATCATCGGGTGCAGCACCAATGACTGCTGCAAACCCTGGCATTGTGCCGTCAACAAGCTGGATGCCGAGATTCCTCTGGATGGTGTCTGTAATGAATCCGTTATAGACATATCCTGTCTCAGGGTCTACAGCAGGCTCAAGGCCTTTGATATAGCGTAATGCCATTACTATCTCTTCTGCAAAAAGCGTTGCCATGCCAGAATCAAGGGTCTCACCAAGATAGGGTTTCCATAAGTGCTCTTCAGGCTCTGGATGAAGTAATTCCTTTGCCATCTCGAGTGCGGTCTTCATATCGCCAATGGTCTTCACTGCAAACCCTGTCATCGCATAGATCATGGGGAGAAAAAAAGCAGTATCAGGAAATTCGAATGTCTGATTTTCACCATGTTCTGCAATAGCCTTTTCGAGCATATCATCAGCCTGCTTAACGAGCAGATTTGCACCTCTTATAGCTGCAGAGGCAATAATCTTGGACATCTCAACCTCCTCAGTTAGAAAATGAGAACTTTAACCAGCTTCTAATGTATTTTATATATTATTTACTATATAAAATCAAGTACAGTTAGGGCAACATCATTACAGACAATATACCTTTCTGAAAGCACCCGTTCTCTACCATTGACTCATGCTGCCCTCGATCTCAAGAATGCAGGGATTCCATTCGCCTCCCTCGGACCAACTGTTACCTTCCAACCTTCAAGCTTATCCTCGATTGCTCCACTCAGTATAGCAACATAACCAGGAATAATAATCTCCCTGTGTTTGATATTATTCTCCACGCCACTCTCTTTTACAAACTGCGCAATCTTTGTTGCTGTAAATTTTCCTGCTGCCCATGCTGTAAGCACTGAAAGACCTTCACAATCCATAACAGCGAGATAACTCGGAACCTTACTATTTTCTATCTCGCCAGATACGATAAAGTAAGTAAGAGAGAAGTTTGTTGTAATAAGCAAAGGTGAATCGGGTGTTGGTTCTCCAATTTTATATATATTTTGTTTTACCTGCATTGGAACCTGAGGGTCTGTATAAAGATTTTGCCTCAACGTAAAAAGTGAGAGGTTTTTCCACTTCTCGATACTGCTAAGAACGATTATCGAAGAGTATTTTGCAACCCCGATTGCTGCTATGAGTGCTTCGATAAGGCTATCTTCACGCTGTGCAAAGGTTATAACAGGGTAGCCGAGGGGCTTAAAGTTCTTTTTAACTGCAGCCCTCCTTATAAGTGTGTTGTCTCTAAGAATATCTTTTGCCTTCCGTGCTCCTGAGTCAATTACCATATCATCAACACCGAGGGATTTAATTTTTTCAGTAATGGTTGACAGTTCAGTAAGTCCTCCGCCTGATCCGCCAAAGGCGGCGGATGCAGTAACTCCGAGTATTGCCTTATGTGTCTTTACAATATTTGCCATAGTCTCTGCATTTTCAGGGTTTGCACCATATATAATCGGTTTCTTGTCTGCAAATTGTTTTACTACTATCTCAGCAGCTTCAGGATTACCCGTGCAGATTATGATCGGGACATCAGATGCCTTTGTTGCAACAATCTTTGCTGCAGCGTTTAATTTGCTCACATTGTTAGAATCATTTGTAAGAGCAATCGCATCAATCCTGAGTTTCTGCCCAACCCGCTCTATCTCCGAATTGAGAACTAACTCAATCTTACTGTTTATATCAGCCTCTGAAAGTGTGTCTTTTATCTCGAGTGCAATGACACAGGGGTTAACAAACCTTTTATCATGCCTGAAAAGTACCGTCTCCTCTCCAAGCTTTACAGCCCTATCACCCACACCAAACATAATCGATTTTACTGGAGGAGCAGATGCCTCTGCAAGTTTCTGCTTGATATCTTCAGGAATATCAGGACATGAATCTATAGAGACTTGGCCCTGGGCAAGCTTCATTGCAAAGGCAAGACATGTAGGATAGCCGCACTTCTTGCAGTTTGTCTTAGGGAGAAGTTTAAATATCTCAACACCCGTCAAAGCCACGTCTAAAACCTCCGTAATGCGTAATGCGTAACGCGTAACACGTAAAACATATAATACGCATCACGTGTCACGTTAATATAGTTCCTCGATCACCCTTTCTATTGATCCAACAGCTCTCGGGTGCCTCATTATAAGAAGCTCAGCACCAGCTAAAAGGAGAGCAATTGCAGTAACAGCCTCCCATGTTATTCCTCTCTCCTCTGTAGATCCCCATTGAGGCATATCCATTTCAGAAGCCTGTGTCTCTTTCACCTTCCAGACATACATACCTATATCACCTAACATCGGTGCCTGCATTGTGAGATCATTCTGCACAAGGGCTGCAACCCTTATCCTCTCCACAACCGAATAGGTATATTCAAGCCCATATCCAAGAGCTGAGCACATCGGGTCTATAATTAACTTCTCCCTATCTAAGCCCATCTGTGTAATTAATATATTAAGCTGTTTGGACAGATTTACATCAAGCTCTGACATCGCAATTAACTTGTGGTTATTTGCTATCGCAGCAGCAACAATCGTCTTATAATTAGCCTCCTGTGCCTTACCTATAATACAGTTTTTATCTTTTGCAGCTTCAGCTGCAGCAACTAAGACAGCTGCATCTTTTTCAGTGTGGTTACTCCCGAGTATTATTAAAGGAACATTTATAGCAGAGAGAACATCTTTCACAGTTTTTGCTGCATCCTCTGGAGAGCGGTTCTGTCTGTCTGGATGAGTACCTTTAAGTCTGAGCGTTATAGCCTTTGCTTTAAGAACATCCTGACAGAACTTTGCCCAGGTAACTGGATCATTTGAAACAGTCTCGAATGGCTTCTGTATATTTTCAGGCCAATCATCCGGAGGGACATCTTGTATTTCATAGGCAATAACAGGCCTGTTCGGCACGACACCTTCAAAGATATGGAACGGGAGTACATTCTCTCCACCAAAGGCAACTGTGTTATCATCAGTCCCTATTGTTACTGAATAAACCTTACCTGTATAAGCCTCTTTTGGTAGCGTAAAAGCCATATCCTCCACCTCAACTGACAGGATTCAAGGGGTCAAGGGTTCGAGTGCTTACATTTTTTACTTTATTTTACTTGTACACTCGAATCCCTGAATCCTCGAACCCTAAAAATTACATCTCCAAATACGAATGGGCATAGAGTGCCTTACCCAGTATCACATTTATAGTCTTTACTGTTGGCGCTAACTCCTGTGGGTCTGCTATGGCAGCAGTAAGTCCTTCATACATTAATAGAGAGAAAAAATAGTTATTCAGTATCGGCCTCAGTTGCTTGGGGCAACCATTCGAAATATTGCTGAGACCAACAACTGTCTTCATCGGAGGGTCATTCAGCTCCTGAAACATCCTTATAGCCTTAATGACCTTCAATGCATGATCCTGAGAGGTTGCGATCTGAAGTACAAGCGGATCAAGGTATAAATCTTCAAGCGGAACTCCATATTCCATAGTCCTTGCCATAATCTCTGCTGCGATGGCAGCCCTTTCCTCTGCATCTGCAGGCAGTCCACCTTTTCCAACTGTAAGACCGATTATTAGCGTGTTATACTTCGCTGCCAGTTCAAGCATCGGAAATCTCTCAGGGTCATTTGAGGTTGAATTGATAAGGGGACTCCCCCACTCATTATTATGGACTTTTAGACCAGCCTCTATTGCACTATAATTTGTCGTGTCAAGACATATCGGGAGAGGAACAACCTCTTGTATGGTAGTAACCATCCACTCCATCAATGACTCTCCGCTGTCTTCAGCAGGGCCTATATTCGCATCTATCATCCCTGCACCAGCCTTCCACTGAGTAGTAGCGATATCCTGTATGGGTCCTTTATCTCTATTCAACATAGCATCTCGAACTCTTCTGGCTATTATGCTTAATTTTTCACCTATAATTAACACCCTTTAAAACCCCTTTCTGAAAAATGGTAACGAATCTCGAATCGCTCCTATTTAAGTTAGAAACTTCCAGACCATTTCCCCCTTTTTTATCAGTACTCAGAGTAAAGAAAAAGTTTAATAAAATAACATAAGTCTATTTTCCAGGTAAAGAGCTTTTTTGTCAGAGATGAAATCGGACTAAATCTTTTCTATATCATGCATAGGATAATGTTTTATATTTCCAGTTGCAAGAACTGCTTGTTTTACGAATGCAGTAGCGGCTATAATACAGTCGTCAAGTTCGAGGGCTTGGGTCTTTAAGGTTCTTTTATATTGGCCTGCTTTCTCAACTATTTCTCGATTTACATCTACCATGTTCAAGCTATCAACGAGGTCTTCTGTCTGTTCCCTTTCATGCTCCTTCATGCCTGCATGTAATTCGGCAATAGTCGAAGCAGAAATATAAACCACAGGTTCCTTAACAAGTGAATAAAGAAATGCCTTTGCTTTTTCTTTGCCCCTGAGAAAGTCTATAAGGATGTCAGTATCAACAAGGACATTTTTCATCGTGGGCGTTCCATTCTCGTGGACCTTCTGAGCTTTCTAATAAATTTTTCTGTACCGCTCTTTAATTCAGGGTGGTACTTATCTTTCCATGCACCAAAACTTGTTTCAAGTGCTTTTTCAAATTTCAGCCGTTTAAGCTCTTTTCTCAATGCCTCAGTTACAAATTTGCTTTGTTCTCTCTTTGCGATATTCTTTTTAAGTTCATCAAGCAAATCTTCGGGTAAAATAAAATTTGCCTGTCTCGTAGCTGTAGCCACCTTATACCTCCTAAAAGTTTTTATATAGATTATAATCCTATAAAAATCAATCCTCACAGCTTGGTGTTTATTCAGAAGTTAACAGGTCTGAAAAGTGGATAAAGGAGAAAATAAAAATGTGATATTGCAAGATCTAACCCTTCAGGGCACTTCAGGGCTTCAAATGGTATTTTCATAAAATTTATTTTAAAATAGAAACTTGTTAGTTTAAAATAAAACTTTTTTCTTAAAGAAAGTTTTAAAATCATAATAACTGGAGGAAGGAAAATGTCAAAACTTAACCTATTTGATGTTGTACAAAAACAACTGGGTGAATGCGCAAAGATTCTCGGTTTGGATCCTCAGGTACTGGCACTTCTCCGGGTCCCAATGCGTGAACTGCACGTAGCATTGCCCGTACGTATGGATGACGGCTCTATCAAAGTATTCCAAGGATTCCGTGTTCAATATAATGACGCGAGAGGTCCAACAAAGGGAGGAATTCGATTTCATCCTGATGAAACTATTGATACAGTACGGGCACTTGCCGCATGGATGACGTGGAAGTGCTCTCTTCTTGACCTACCCCTCGGGGGAGGAAAAGGTGGTGTTATCTGCAATCCTAAGGAAATGTCTAAAGGCGAATTAGAGCGCTTGAGCCGGTCATACATACGTGAAATATACCAGTTTGTGGGACCGACAAGAGATATTCCTGCTCCTGATGTGTACACAAACCCTCAGACAATGGCCTGGATGATGGATGAGTATTCAAAAATTGCTGGAGAACATCAATGCGGCGTGATCACTGGAAAACCCGTGAGCATTGGTGGGTCACATGGGAGAGGCGATGCCACTGCGAGGGGAGGAATGTTCACTATCCGTGAGGCAACAAAAGAGCTGAAGATAGACCTGACCAAGGCAACCGTTGCCATTCAAGGATACGGAAATGCCGGTTCTTATGCAGCATGTCTCATCCAAGAACTTTTTGGTTCAAAAGTAGTAGCGGTGAGTGATTCCCGTGGAGGTGTCTATAATAAAGATGGTCTTCATCCGGAAAACGTGTGCGACCATAAAGCCAAAAGCTCATCAGTAGTTAATTACACTGGATCAAAACCGATCTCTAATGAAGAACTTCTCGAGCTTAATGTGGATATTCTTATTCCTTCAGCTTTAGAAAATGTTATCACGAAAAAGAATGCTCAAAAAATTAATGCCAAAATAATTGCTGAGTTAGCAAATGGACCCACTACTCCAGAAGCAGACGACATCCTGTACAAAAATGGCGTCCATGTTATCCCTGATTTTCTCTGTAATGCCGGCGGAGTAACCGTTTCATATTTTGAAATGGTGCAGAACTTTTACATGTACTACTGGGATGAAAACGAAGTTTATGAACGCCTCGATAAAAAAATGACCAGCGCCTATCACTCAGTGTTACAGACTGCCAGAAAATTCAACGTCAATATGCGGCAGGCTGCGTATGTTGTTGCTGTCGAACGAGTAGTTGAAGCAATGAAACTCCGTGGTTGGTTTTAGCTCTTATTGGTACCTAATCAATGCGATCCGTTGAGGGCAGAAACACAGGTGACTGTGCATGAAAGAGCAATTGACTTATTCCGACCGCGTATTTAATTTTCATTACTTTTTTGAAGGAAACAGACAGCTTTCTGGGTTTCAGGATCAGCTACCACATGAACAGATAAGGCCCCATCGGTTGTTGCAGACACATCGATAACCTGGACTATGTCTTCGAACTCTGTGGCGTCAGGATAGAGCTCCGACAAGAAATTGGGGGCGGTGCGGAAAAACTCTTCATTGAACTCAGCCTGCGGATCATCTGGATAAAGTGGCAAATAGATAATATGGGCCTCTACTAGGTCTTGAAAGAAGTGTGTTCCAAAGGAGACTTCTGGCATGTGACTGGCCTCTTCTCGAGCAATTTCCACAAGGACTGAGGTGTTGCTGATGTCTGCGAACCCGACATTCACGCCTAGGTCAATGTTGCTGCTGCCCCACCTACCCGGGCCCATCAGGATTAATCTCCCTTCGATAATGAGTGGGTGTTCGTTGATGTGCCCGACAATGCGGCCAATGGATTTCTTCACATCTATATTTGTAATTGATGAATACCGAATGGGGTCGATATAGAGGATATACCGTATGTTCTGAATTATTCCGCCGGTAACGACTCTCTCTGACTTAAAAAGGATATTTTTTCGAGATATATTCTTAGGTAACTGAACTGGACCAGAAGCGCCTGGCACCCATAATGTTCGGCATTGCAATAGATTAATCCTAATACTGCCGGTAGAATCTACAAAGGCTGTGAATTCCGTATCTACCGGATGCTGGTAGACCATCTCAAGCTTTGCCATCATTTCTCCTAAAATCTTTACGAAGTCTGTCTTTCTGAGCAGGTGATTGAAGGTCAGGATGAAACGTTCGTTTGATCCCTTCAGTCGGGCCGCAAATGGGTCATAGAGGTAGTCGTCTTTCATCAAAGAGATAAAGAGGTAAAGTTCTGGATAGTCCCTGTCTGAAAGAACCTCTGTAACAGGATAGGTCACAAATTCATTATTCTTCAGATCGAGCAAATCCATTTCTCTCTGTGAGTACTTGGCAATCTTGGTACCGAGCTCTGGTCGCAGATGTGGGTGGCTGATTGCGATCATCCTCGGATAGTCATCTCCAATTCTGTTTACTGCTCTGGTACCCAAGCCAAAAACAAGCCTAATAACACCTTTCTTAGGATCGATACGATTGTTCCATGCATAAAGGTTTCTGGAAAAGGCAACACCTGCAAGAGGCGGAAAGAAACAGTCTTTGTAAGGCATACCAGAAACTCGCTGTACCAGAATAGCCATTTGTTCATCACTTTCGGTCAAACCCCGTTTTTTCCGGTATGAAAGCGCATCAGGGTCAAGAGCACTGGAGTAAACCAACTTTACGGCACGTAAGAACGCTTCCAATCGTTCTTCGGGACTGCCCTGGTTGGGACAGAACTCGCTCCGATATTTACCAGCGAATGCATTTCCAAAACTGTCCTCCAGTAAACTGCTGGATCTAACTATAATTGGCGCCTGACCGTAATATTCCAGCATATCTCGGAATTGTTCGATAATATCGGGTGGAAATGTACCGGCAAGAATCTGCTCCTCCACTTGTTCAAATCTCTCACGCGTGATGTGATGCTCACGCGAAAGCTGCAAACGGAGCCTGAAAAGATTGTTATTGATCAGGAATGTGAAAAACACGTCAGAACCTATAAAAAAGGAATCATGTTTATCCAGCACGCCAGAAAATTCAATACTACCTTCCTCGTCAAGCAATATACGTCTTGCGATCAACATCCCTGCAGCCTTCCCTCCGATATGTCCCGAGCCGATCATGCGGTTTCGTATAGTCAAGAGGTATTCGAGGTTCAAGTAGCGATCCGCCAGCCTGTTAAGTTCAGGGTGATTACCAATCATCATCCGCGAGAGCTCCTGTTTGAGGGCTGCGATTTCAGGCTTTTTCTCATCAACAACCCTTTCTGTCTCGCAGTACTCGATGAGTTTTCTATACACGCTCTCCCACGGGGCAATTGATTTTGTCAGGATATGTAATGGTTGCCGCTGTGCAACTGCAGACACGGCAGCAGCCTTACCGCTCTGAAAGACAGGTACCCAGCCTTTTCCGGAAACGGAACGGGGCAGGAACATCCGAGGTGAATAGCGGCCCCACACCTTCAGAGGATGTACATACATTTCGCCTTCTATACGGAAAACATCGATCAGGATCTGTGTGGTATCCCGTATCCTTGCTACAGCACTGTGTGCATGCTTACCGCGTGTGAGAGCAAAGTATGCAATGGTATCAAGCTCAAAAAGATACGGACAGGTTACTTGGAAAAAGTTTGACAGCAGATCGTCGGTTGCCCACTCTGCAACAAGTGCTGATAAATTGTCGAAAATGTAAAAAACGCCCCTCCCGTTTTTCTCGATGATCTGACTCACCTCGCTGCTGAATAAATCGAACCCTGGACTGGGATCCACTTTAATGATCTTCAACCCTTTTGAACGCTTAAAAATCGGGGGGTGGTGCGCGAATCTCATGTAAATACAACGGCGACGGTCAAAAAGAGCTTGTCTGGCAAAGGGCTTAGCAAAATATGCATAATCTTCAAGGTTATCCACCTTCCATACAACATTATCGCCCTTTTGTAATCCCTGTAGTGTATCATCCAGAAACGGGATCCCGCTATGAATGATTCTTGTTTTATCTTCTGTATCCATACTTATACTTACCTCTGTTTTAAGGTGTCTTATATCTTTATAAAACGATAATGCAATCCGTTTTGTCAAATTGTTTCAAAAAAATATGGCTGAAAAAGTTTTACTAATAAGGTCTCTGTCTTGCTTACTTGACAAGGGAAGTTATTTCCTGTAAAGTAATTACGTACGGTAACCGTTTACCTACATGAAGGTATGAAAGGTACTATCGGGAAAGTGGAAACTTCAGAGTCAGGTAGTCTTGTCTCTCTGGGGAAGAATTTTAGAAATACATAGGAGGTGATACGCAGCAAATTTTTGCTACTCAGAGAAGATGGCTTAATATAGACTTTTGGTCAGGCAAAATTTCCTATAAGGGTTTGCCTTCTGACATAA